>Ga0129333_10006209_pt1 | contig 11307 bp, 10 predicted proteins | sample CPB6_08_DNA_FD_94474 | JGI IMG/M metagenome (GOLD analysis project Ga0129333, IMG submission 94474) | Freshwater to marine salinity gradient microbial communities from Chesapeake Bay, USA - CPBay_Sum_0.6_0.8_DNA | ecosystem: Environmental > Aquatic > Marine > Coastal | place: USA: Chesapeake...
AATCTGCTCTCCATCTTGTACCACATACAGCTTAGATCCTACAGCAAGGTCGTTCTCATAAGCTACTACAGTGCCATCTTTAAGCACTGCCTCTCCAAATGCTTCAGCCTTAGCAGAGAATAGATCCTTAATGGAAGCTATTTGCTTAAGTACTTCATTAAATTTTTCAGTCATTTGTTTTGATTTTAATTATTATGTATATATGTTCTAAAATTTGATACCTTCAGCATCAGTGTTCTCTCTAATTAGATCTATTTGCTCCTGATTATTATCTATGTGCTTGTCTATTCTGAGACGTTTTATAGTTTGCCACTTGTCTCTACCTCCAGTGAAGTAGACATTTTCTCTAGGAATGCCTAATTTCTTAGCCATCTCATAGACTGGAGCTCCATTAGTTTGCTGTCTAGCTGTAATTATGAAGACATTATCTCCAGCTGCTATGTATCTGGAAGCCATCTGCTGGCCTTTTGAAGTTGTTAGTGTATCATCATAGTCAAAGCTTACTCTGACCTTAGCAAATTTATCACTGGAAGCCTCTAATTCTCCTAGCTCTTTGAGTTTACTCTCTGCCCATCTCTTACCAGCAAGGCCTCCCCATAGAAGATAGGAGATAGTCCCACAGGCTGTAGTATTATTCTCATCATAGTACTCCTCAGCTCTTGATAAATAGCTGTACATTCTCTTTATCACATCTACTGAGACATCCTCTTTATTAGCTAAAGTAGTAGCTCTTAAACGGCCTACCCTTGTGGCACACTTATTCCCATTCTTCTCATTTAATTCTATCCCTCGCTTAGCATTATTACTCACAGCATCTGGATAATCATTGAAGAATTTAAGGCTGTCCTGTACTTTCTTAAGCTCTATAGATATTGCACTCCACATCTTATCCTCTATGCTCATATCAGTTTCTTCTAGCTGAAATACTCCTTCCACTGAGAAGCCAGTCCACTCTCCAGCCTCAGCTTTAGAGAAAATCTCATCAGATACTTTGTAGCTTACTATCCAGCTTCCATCATTTGCATCCTTGAATCTCTCAGGAGCTGTGAATCCTTTCTCCTCATCTATCTGATAGCTATGGATCATGTAGGCATCATCCAGTATCTTCTTAGATGAATGATCTAAATTCATGTTATTGAAGTTCCCTCTCCTGGCATAATCATAAATTATATCCTTGATAGCTTGCTTAGTGAATACTACATAGTATTCCTCTCTGCTTCTATCATCATATCTATAGATAGGAGTATCTGCTGAGATTGCTATTCCAGTGATAACATTCTCCTTCTTATTGAAGTGGAATCTCTTCTGATTATTAAACAGCTGGAAGCTTAACTCATGAGCTGGATCTAATACCATGGAATTCATTGAGACAGTAGTCTCTGGATTATTGAGATCTATAGATATCTCATATATTGGAAGATTCTTAATCATACTTTATATTATGTATATTTGTTCTAATGGTTTACGTTTATCCATATATCAGAGCTAACCATGATCTGGATATAAAGCTCTCTATTAAGTCAGTGCTTTTCACAGATCCTAAAGCTGAGATCTGGACAGTAGGAGATAGAGTGACTGAAGCTGATTGTATTAAACATAAAAAAAGACTAGCTCATAGAGGCTGTGATGTGACAGATAAGATTCTCACTTTTGCCCAGGAGATCGGAGGAGATTTCATCTATATGAATGATGATTTCTTCATAAATAAGAACTTTAATCCTGGAAGATCTATCTTCAATGGCCAGCTTCAAGTGAATAGCTCTCATGCTCCACACTATCAGCAAGCTTCTCAGAATACTCTAGGCTTTCTCCAGTTCAATGAATTCCCTATTAATAATTACGAATGTCATCAGCCTATGATGTTTAATTCTGAGATGTTAATAGAGCTGTTTAATTCTATTGAATGGAAGGATCATAATCACTTTATAAAGTCACTCTACTGGAATGTTTATGGATTGCCATCTACTCCAGGAACTAACTTAAAGCTTAATGATCCAAAGATAAACATGGCAGAGAGATTCCTTAATGATTTCGGCTGCTTCTCTATTGGAGATGGATTCAAAGTGAAAACTGGAATGAACTTTCTTAATAAGTTGACAGCTGCTCCTGAATAGCTACTTTATTCTGAGTATCTGTGATGTCACTCTCCAGTACATATACCTTTGAGATAGTGCCTTGATTGTTTCCTCCCTGTCCTAATATATCACTTAGATTAGTTTGCTGAGTGTTAGTATTAGCTGCTGTGAATGTACTAGCTCCAGCTCCAGTTAATGATCCAGCAGTACCTGCACCTCCTCCCAGTGATGGAGGAGTCCCACTTTTATACTGAGTGCTTGCTACTGCTGCTGCTTGTGCTACTCCTGTAGCTAGTGCAAAAGCTGAAAAAGGAAGACCGAAGGTAGTAGGAGATGCTGCTACTGATTTCACTATAGCACTGGCTGTATCAATAGCTATCTGTGCTATCTTGAAAGCCTTATCTCTCTCAAACTGCTGTCTCTTTAATTTATCCTCTTCCTGGAAAGCTTTGAGATCTGCTTGATATCTCAGCTTATTATATTTTTCAGTGATAGCTTTTCTCTGCTCTTCAGTTAGTGCAGTATTGGAAAGCTCATCTGCTTGCTGCTTATCGTATATAGACTTCTGTTCATCAGCTTGTGCTTGTGCTTCTGCTATTCTATTCTCCTGAGTCTGATTCACTAGATCATTAATGGCAGATAAACTATTGAGAGCTCCTTGTGCTATCTCAATTCCCTTCTCTACTGAAGCTATCTGAGCATCAAATCTCTTTTTATTCTCATCTTTTACTAGCTGAGTTCTAGCTTCCTCTACTTCTTTGAGTTTTGCTGTATATTCATTCTCTAGTACTAGCTGTGCTGCATTATATTCCTCCTGAGTTATAACATTAGAAGCTAGTGCTTCAGCTAATAATTTGGATTGATCTGCTTGTGATCTCTCAAGATCCAGCACTTGCTGATCTAGATCATCTGATACTATATCTTGATAAGCTTGTAAAAGTTCTTTTTTCTTCTCATCAGCTTCAGCTTGCTTAGCTATAGCTTCATCATTGTATTTCTTAGTGATTTCTAATAGTGCTGCTGTTCTGGCTTGCTCCAGGATCTTAGTATCCTGTCCATATTCTCTAGCTTTCTGAATTAATGTGAAATATTTATCCAGTACTGCATTAGTCTCTTGCTCTTGAGCACTCAATAAGCTATCTTGATAAGCACTTTCAGCTTGCATTATTTGATCTCTGAACTCCTGTTCTATCTTTAGCAAATTTAGTACTCTAGCTTGCTCTGCTTTAGCTGCATCTTCAGCTCTCTTTTTTTCTTCTGCTGCTCTTTTTTCTGCTGCTCTTCTTCTTTCTTCTGCTGCTCTTTCTCTTTTTCTTCTAGCTTCCTCTCTTTGTTTTTCTGCTTTTTCTGTTGCATCAGCTGCCATGTTCTTAGCTGTCTCAGATTGTGAAGCTAAACCAGCAGCTTTTTCTCCTTTTATTGCAGATTCTAATAATCTTTGTCCCTCTTTTTGATAAGCATCTTGTATCTTCTTTGAATCTGCATCTATTTGCTTTGCAGATGCTGCTGATAATTGAGATCTTACTTCTGCTCTTTTATTGAATTCTAAATCTCCTGTTTCTAGAACTTCATATAAATCCATAGCATTACCTACAAGATAGGCAACTGAATCATCAGTAGCATTTTGCTCTGCTTCTATTTTTTTCCTAAATGCATCAGCTGCTTCTTTAGCTGCTAAAGAGAATAGTTCCTGTGCTTGTGCTCTCTCTGCTGTAGCTTTTATAAATGCATCTTTTTTATCTAAGAATAACTGCTCAGCTTGATTCAAATCTGTAGCTGCTCCAAATGTATCTCCTAGAGTATCATTATAGAATTTTAAAGCTTCCTCTTTAGATATTACTCCTTTCTCAGCTAGTGCAAATTGTGCTTCCATCTCAGATGTTTTCTGAGTAGCTTCTTGTGCTCCTGAGACATACGCATCTATAGTACTATCTAATGCTCTCTGAGCTTCAGATGTTAAACCGATTGCATCAGTTAAACTTTGGAAGTTAGTTATTAATGCTACTATTCCAGCTATTAGAGCTCCTACTCCAGTAGCTGCCATAGCTACTCTTAATCCTTTTAGTGCTCCTGTGCTCTCTCCTACTACTGTAGCATAAGCTTTCTCATAGAAGGCTCTAAGTTTTATTCCTAGTACTGAATCAGTATTGAGTTTATTTGCTATAGTAGTAGCTGCATTAGCCAGTCCCTGTGCAGCTTGAAGCTTTATCATTGTCTGCATCAGAGCTTCACTCTCTACTCCTGTCATAGCTACTACTGACTGAAATCCCTGGAAGACTGCTGTTCCTGTCTCTATTCCAGCGACTGCTGTATCAAGGCCTACAAAATCAGAAGATAAAGCTGTAGTAGCTGCTTTAAGATCTCCTATCTCATCCTTTAATTGAGCTGCACTCTGGATAGCTTCCTGTCCTATTGGAGACTGCATTCCAGCCTGTGCTGCTATAGTCTGATATTCTTTCATGACCTGAGTCATCTGTCTCATAGTCAGACCACCTTCCTCTACCTTTGCATTAAGCTCTGCTAATCTAGTACTGAATGCATCAGTTCCGCTATTATTGGAAGCAGTTTGCTGCACCTCTTGAATGTCACTATTCAAGTTCTGCACAGCAGCATCAAAGCTCTGCACATCTTGTACACTATTCCCAGTGTTGACTCTGAGTGTGAATACTGCTTCCTTATTTGCCATCTTAGAATATTATTTCTATAGTTCCTCCTGTGATAGTTACTGACTTCATGAATGCTCCATCCCTTGCAGCTATTGTAGCTCCAGCCTTGATAGCTGATCTCGCATCACTAATATACTTAGATACAGATCCATCTCTAGTGCTATCTGTTATGCTTGTGATAGTTGCATCTGTTATCACTTTGAATGCTTGAAATCTGCCAGTAAAAGTACCAGCTCCTACTTGAAGGTAAGATCCTTTTTTATATTCCATACTTATATTATTTCTACATTATATCCTAACTGCTCATATGCTATCTTAGCATAATTCAAAGCTGTATCCAGTGACTGGATCTCTCCAGCTGCTATCTGCACCTGGAAGCTTCCTTGCTGTACATCAGTGTAGATCGGCATCCCTTGCTGGAATGTAGCCTCACTAACATAAGTACTCACTGCTATCTCTAGAGTTATTCCATCAGCTCTGCCAGCGAATTCTATTCTTCCATATACCTCAGTCATATCTATGACAGTACCAGATATTTTTATAGGCTTTTCTGGAGTAGCCTTAATTATTAATCCCATATCTTATGCTAATAGTCCTATATTCTGTAGTGCTTGCACCACTTGTCTTATCGTATATCCTCCAAATGTGGAAGCATCATTCACAGCAGTCCCAGAGTTTGCTACAAATGCAGCAGATGCTACTGCTGTAGTAGGCTGTACTATTGGAGTCTTATTCCAGAAAGCCAGCTTCTGATTAGTTGCATATCCTATCTTAGTTCCTGTAGTAGTTCCGAATCCTATATCTCTTAGATCTGCGAATACTAGAGCATCAGTAGTCCCTCCTTTGATAGTTACTCCTGGAGTTCCTGAGCTATTATTAAACTCCATGTATGATCCATTCCCTGTAGTACGCATGGAATATATTCCAGTACCAGCAGTATTATAGATCCTAACTACAAAATCATTAGCATTGCCAGCATAAGCAAAGAGAGATCCTCCTGTATCTGTCATTCCACTAGTTCCACATATCATGCGGCTGCTAACATTGGCGTATCCATTACCTTGAACATCAAATAAATTAGCTGTATCTGCTGAGTTTCGTACTCTGAATCCTATATCTGTACTCAGTGCTCCCTGTGCTCTGACATCTAACTTCACTGTAGTCGCTGGAGTAGCTCCTACTCCCAAACTTTTAGAAGTATTATTCCAAAATAATTGTGAATCTTGCTGTAGAAAATTGGAAGATCCTTGAAATAAGATCCTTCCTACAGTTCCAGAAGCTATAGAAGTAGTACCTATAGTGAGTCCACCTAGCTCAGTTCTCATATTTGCTCCTGTAATCTTCCTGGAAGAGAAGCCTCCTAGGCCATCATCCATAGAGATCTCAAATAAATCAGTATTTTGTACTGTTGTCGTAGCTGTTAGCTGTGATATTTTCTTCGGCATCTTATTCTATTCTTCTGTTATCAAGTCCATCCTCTGTCTCTCTGAATATTCCATCCTCAGTAGCTCTCACATTCAGCTTTCCAAATGGATCAAATGGAATTGAAGGAGTATTCACAGAGATTCCTTCTCCTTCTAATATGCGTATTAGTTCTATTTTTGTAGTTGCTAAAGTAGTGCTGTCATAATCAGCTATTTTCTGTAGCCTGTACACTACTCCATCTATGTTAATAAGTTTCTTAAAATCTAATGTGTTAATGATCTGAGCATCTATCTTAGCTGAGAGATCTACTTTCTTCCCAAATGGAGAGATGATCTCCTTGATAAACTTCTCATGATAATTATAAAGATTATTAGTAGTATATTGAGCTGTTTGCCAGTACACAAAATAAGGAGCTCCCCAGTTGAAATCAAATGTAGGAGTATTGAGATCATCAAGATGTCCAACATATGGATAAGTGCTGTTATAATGTGCGACTGAGAGCTCATCCACATGATACCAGTCTCCAGTAGTCATAGCTCCTAGTTGCACCAGGAACGGCTTTCCTTTCTTATAGACTACTTCACTAGTGCCATCCTCATTGAATTTAACCTGGAAGGATCTAGGTACTATCAAATCAGTGTAGTTAGCCTCATCAAATGGAATTTTAACCAGGAGCTTCTGTGCAAAAGGTAGCTTGAATTCTGTATCTCCTGTAGCAAATTGGCTTTGAGACTCTATTAGAAAACTTCCATACTGCTTCTGAACATCATCAAAATACTGCACATTGAAGAAATCATCATCCTCATCAAAACTGAACTTATAATTTTTACTAGCATAGTTAATAGTAGGAGTGACCTTAATCTCTTTAGATCTATCCACTATCTCAGTCCAGGTTATTGCATTATTACTATCATCATAGAAATCATTCAGAGGCTCTATCTCCAATATCTGAGGATTATCTACAGAAGGCTTAACATATAAATTGAAAGCTGTGATTATTCCCTTAAAGAAAGTAGCGCAGTCCATATCTGGAAGGAAAGGAGCTAAAGTCAGAGTACCTCCAGCAGTGAACTCCTGTACTAACTTAATTATATCTAACTGTGAAGTGATAGCCTCTACTGAAGTAGTATAAGTAGCTTGCTCATATAAACTAGTAGGAGCAGTGACTGGAATCTGTGGCATCCTTAGCCTTACCTTCACAGTAATTGTATCATTAATCAATAGATTAAGCTGCCTATTATAGTCAAAGTTAAAAGCTACAGTGTAGCTCATTGTAGATCCTGAGAGAGTACCAGAATAAACTACATCACTGCTCATCAGAATATTATTCTTATATATTAAGATATCTACAAAATAAGTAGCTTGAATATCTGTCAATAATGTACCATATTGAAACGAGATGTCGAACTTGAATTCATGATCTCCATAGTAGTTAACATTGAAGAGTCCCTCAGATGCAGCAGTGAATCTCATGGGAGTTAACTGATCTACCTGGTTTAAATTATCCTGTACTATGGTAGCATCATAATTATCCAGGAAGTTCTGTGCAAAAAATGTCAATGTACTATAAGTACCTCCTTGATCTGTGAACACTTGCGGATCTATAGTGATTCCTCCACTGAGTATAAAACCATTAGCATTATTATTCTCTGAAGTATACGCACTATCATTCAAGCTCTGAGCACTATCAATGGAAGGAAGATCTCCTCCACTCCATGCCAGAAGCAACTTTTTAAACAGCTGAGATTCCAGGAAGGTACTGCTCCAGGTTATATCAGCATAATCAAAAGCTTTCTTCAATATCTCATAGCAGTGAACTTGTGGAAGGATCTGATCTACTTCAAAGTAGTTAGCTGAAGTCCTAGCATAACCATAGTCAATTAGGCCGTAATAGTATCCAGTTCCATCCCAGTTAGGAGATGAATATACACTCACTGGAGATCCATTGTACTGCACTATTCCATCCCAGCTATCTATCTGTGACTGTCTTGTGAACTGATGATCATACTCTGTCCATCCTAACTCATTAACCTTAATCTTTGCCAGCCTTGATATATAATCTATTGACTCAGAGATCAGAATGATATTGAAGCTCCAGATACCATTCAGAAGGATGCACTCTTGAAGTTGACATACTCCTTGAAACTGGAGGATCCCTTCATCATAGTATCTAGCCTCAGCTTTTATGCTAGGATCATAGTTTATAAACTCAGAGCTGCTTACATCTGAGACATCAGAAGTACTCACAGTGAATACATTCTGCATCAGCTTATAGTTAGTCCTAGTCCCTGGAAGAGTGATAGTCTTAGAGTTGTTTCCCTTCCTAGAGCTGAGATCCTTAATATCTGCTATGTTATAAGTCAGAGGGAAAGGTATCCTTTGATCTAAGTCTACTAGAATGTTATTTATATATAGCTCCATCAGTTTAATTGACTATTGCTAATATACGTTTTTTCTATCAGTACTTGCTCCTGGATCAAGCCATCTTTTCTCCTTTGCTTTAGAAGATAATTAGCATTAGTGACATTCACTAGCTCAAAATCATTTGGCTTACTATTGAGATAAACTACTGGAGATTCATAGAGCTCTCTTACTAACCAGTTCTGTACTCCTTCCTTCATCCAGTCAGAGTTAAGCAGTAAGTTATCCACAGCTCTCTTGTGATATGTTCTAGTCATTCCTTTAGTTAGTGTATAAGAGTAGTTATTGCCATTCCACTCTCCAGGCTCTCCTTCATATCTGGTAGCTGTCACATCTGAGCTCTCTTGTGATAGAAGCTTAAAGCTGAAGCTATCCCATACTCCGAACTTATTTAACCATACTAAGCGCTGGATATCATATCTCTCACAATCGTGATCCATGTATATCTTAAAAGCTTCAGAAGTAGTTACTCCTCCATAGTCTAAATATACTGAGTAGTAGTAGCACTGATCAAAATCATTCTGAGATATAAAGGTATTCGAGATGATTAGATCTGGAGATACATTGATAAGTATAAAGTCAGTACTGAAGGAAGGAAAATAACTATCAAATGTTATACTATTTCCTGAGATATCAAATAACTCAATGAATATAGAATAAGTTCCAGCAGTTACTGGAGTAGATATAAACTGCCCTAGCCAGAAATTCTCAGTTTGCCTAACATAAGCTTTTTCAGTTCTAGGAAAGCTAGTTAAGAATAATGCATCCTGAGTAGTAGCTACATCATAGCTAGCATAACTCCAGGTAGTAAACTCTGGATATCTTAATGATGCATTGAAGATCTTCAGTGTAGTACTAGTAGCACTGGCCTGAGTGATTGGAGGAGATCCATACTTTTCATATATTATCAGAGCATATTCTGTCAGTGCATTAGTGTAATCCTGTTCTATGTTTATTGTAGGAAGAGCACTCTGTACATAAGTCTTAATTAATCCAGATACGTCAAATTTACCTAGAGCTCCAGTCTCAGGAAAGATAGTATGTGCTGAGTGAAAAGAGCTGTTTATATAAACTTCAATATAAAAGCTAAAATTAGCCTGTGCTGTCTGATCACTACTGAAAGTAAATGTCAGATAGTTGTTAGCTGGAGATATTAGCTGTGGCTCTTGATGAATAGTTACTGCCATTTTTGCGTATTCTTAGTGAATTTAACTTCAAACATTAATCCAGTCACTTCTGCCAGATCTGATGCTATTCTCTCTAGCACATCATCAGTCATGACATTAGCTGTGATATTCTTAGGCTTAATACCATATCTATGCTTAGTCACATATGCTGAAGCATAAGCATGAGAGAGATCATATCCTTTCCACTTCTGGATAGCTATAGCATGATTCTTAGTTACATAAGGAAGCCTAAAAGAATAAGGAGAATTAAACTTAGTCCCATCTATAGAGCTCACTCCTTCATCCTGGAACTTATAGTAATCATCTGCCTGGATCTCAAAGCTCATAGCTCCAGTAGGAAAGTAAACTACTGACTGTGCTAGTGCTCCAGTATTAGATGCATTATTCTGAATATAGTCTTTAAACTCCTGAGTGACTTGATTAGCTATCCCTAGGATAAGCTTCTCATAAGCACTCTCTGGCTGTTGCAGCTCAGATTCACTGAAGCCCAATGTATCTAAAAAATCAAGATCAGCCATGCTTTCTCATTATGTATTCCTGTTCTGATCTCAGCTTGATGAAATTCATCCACCACATAGTCTTAACATATGGCTGTCTCATGATCTCCTCAACTTGCTTGTTAAGCTCTTTAGCCAGGTTAAGCGTGATCTTTGTCCAGCTGAACCATTCACTGTCCTGGATAGATTCTCCTGTATCTTCCTCTTCTGTATCTCCATCCTCATCAGCTGGATTCCTAACATAGCGAGCTTCCGCTGTTTTGAGCTGTGCAAAAAAAAACTAAAGACATTCAAAAACTCATCCCCAGGAAAGGATCTCTTAAATATATCTGCTCTCTTAGCATTGGGATTAAGCACTCTTCCTCTATCATCCTCCTGGCAGTATTCCATCCCTTCCTCAACATACAGGATAGCCAGTGCTTCATGTGGAGATTCATGCACATTCTCAATAAGCTTCAAGTCAACTATCTGGCCAGTGCTGATCTGAGAGAAGTCTTTCTCGAATACATACCACTTTCCTTCTATCTCTACTCTAGCTGTAGGCTCTGCTGATCTAAATTGACTGAGCATAGTCACTAAGTGAGCTGAGATCTTAAGCACATCATCTATATGTCCCTTTCTCACTTTGTTCATTGGCTGATCACTGAAGATACTAATCAGCTGCACCTGGAAGTCTAGAAGATTAATGAGATCCTCTTTTCTCTCCTGGATAAATGGAGCTATGTGAAGCCACTTCACTAATTGATCTGGCCTACATTCCTTAATAGTTTTAGGTACTGATATATTCATATTATGCTCTTAGTATTTTATATTGACCTCTTCTGCTGTAGTGCTTTCTACAGTGCCATGCTAGAGCTGTGCTGATCACTCCATCATCATGCATCCCATCTGGAGCTGAATACTTCACTGATCTAGTATTGACATTGTAAATATAAGTAAAAGCTTCGAGCTCATCAAGTAGCCAGGTCTCATCCAGTACCTTGATCTCCTTCTGTTCAAAGCTCACAGCTAGATCTTCTATCAGCACAGGCTTACT
>Ga0129333_10006210_pt1 | contig 11305 bp, 11 predicted proteins | sample CPB6_08_DNA_FD_94474 | JGI IMG/M metagenome (GOLD analysis project Ga0129333, IMG submission 94474) | Freshwater to marine salinity gradient microbial communities from Chesapeake Bay, USA - CPBay_Sum_0.6_0.8_DNA | ecosystem: Environmental > Aquatic > Marine > Coastal | place: USA: Chesapeake...
AAGCAAAATTAATTCGTATATATAATGAAAATGACGGACCAACAACAACAATAAAAGTTTATGTGTTTGATGACAATGTCAAAAAAAATGAACATGACGGAATTTATAGCCTTAAAGCAGGGGGAAAATCAAGAAGAAGAAAATTGCGAAAGTCAAAAAAAAGAAGAACTTCCAGAAGAATTTTTTGAATATTTAGGTGAATAATTATTATGCAGGTGTTTTATATAAATTATTATAAATATTTTTCCTTACCGATTATGCAGTCATTTTTTTGAAACATATTAATAAACATGTTTCAAAAAAATGTGTAGAGAAACCTATTTTTCTCTCAAACTATTTTGCAAATAAGCCTCCTCCGTCGGCTTCACGGCCCCGCAGTCGCGCCTGCGGCGCGACCCCTTTCCTTGAGGTTTATATAAACCAATCACATACAACTCATCCAAAACATTTTTCTTTTTGTTTCTCACATCCAATAAACATGTTTTTATTTAAAAACCTGTAGAGAAAAAAGATTTCAAATCAATGGTTAAACTCTTTGTGCATAGGCCTCCTCCGTCGGCCCTTTGGACTTTAAAATTGAAATAAATATACTACATTTACTGTTTGTATAAATAATTATTACAATGTTCTTTATTATTCAGATTTTTAAACGCCTCACTTTGCCACACGTTAAACCGCCCTTGGGACGATGGAATATTCAGAATTATAGAGAAACTGCGCTTAAGGTTAAATATGCAAATGAAGATAATTGTGGCGTCTCTTTTCAAAATACAACACAAAAACAATCAAATAATGACTCATATAAAGATGACGAATATCTCTACATGATGGGTTACGAATCTGTGCATTAGTGAAAAAACACTACAAACCCTACACCAAAAACAACAAACACGAGTCCATGTTTCACGCAACCATTTACCCAATATACAGCCCATACTTCACAACAAACTCGATCATATTCTCTGCACCCATCGAGTGATTACACGCGAAACAAATCGGTCGCAAATTGTTTATTTCGTGGGTTCCGCCATTCTTCTCGCTCAAAACATGGCCAACCTCAAAATTCGTGTTCGAGATAAGAACCTTCTTGCAACAGAGACAGCGATGTCGTATTATATCCTCGCCAATATAATGGTTCCACACTATCACGCGGACATTTTTCGGAATAGATTGCTTCTTCTTCTTGGCCTCTTCCTTTTCGCGTTTCTTCTTTTCCTCCTCTTCTTCTTGTCTCTGTTTTTCTTCTTCCTCTTGTTTACGTCGTGCTTCCTCCTCTTGTTTCCTTACTTCATCTTGCATTTTGGCCTCTATTTCTTGACGCTGTTTTGCTAACTGTTCCAGCAATGATAATTTCGGTTCTTCTGCGACCTTTGTCTCCACTACTTTTGATGGCTCTACTGGCGTTGGTTCTTCCGCCAGTTCCAACTTTAAAATCAGGTTGTCTGAACAATGGTTAAGAACAAGCCAATACAATTCGTCCTTCTTGGACCCCGCACCACATTTAATGCCATATTGTTTGCAAATTGACTTCAGTTCATTGACTTTTTTGTCTTTACACTCGGCAACCAGTTTCATAAATTCCGACAACAAAGATTGTACCAATTCTGGTTTCTTCATTTTAAATGAATTTTTGATTCCCAACTCTTTGCATTTGTCCTTGAGTGGGTCGTTCGTAAGATTGTTCAGATTCAGCTCGGTCTTTGCGCGAAGCTCGTCTTGTTTTTGCGAATCAACTGAATTGTTATCGGTGATGTCTGATATTACGGTGTCGGTGTCCATTTGCAAATATAGTGAAATAACTTTATATTCTTTGCGATGTATTTTCGGACGTGGGGTCCACCAAGTGTTTTATTTAGACATTTTTACCGAAATTCGGTAAAATTGAAAAATAAATATAAAAACAATTTATATAACATAACATAACAAAATGCCAATTTATACTTGCGAAAAGTGTGCCAGAACATTTAAACAGAAAAGCGGATACGACGACCACAAAACAAAAAAAAACGACTGCATCAAAAACACAATGATCCACACTATTATTGAGAACAAGGTTGAAGAGAAAATCCAAGAAGTGGTTAGAGCAATCCAGCCAAAATCCCAGATCACCGACAAAACACTGCTACCGTCATTCTTTGAAGATTTGCACAATCTCCTGTGGAATAAAGCCGGTCTCAATCCGGAATCAGCCCTCGCGCATATGACATTCTTCTTCGCATACCGACTCATTGAACAACAAGCAGATGCACTCAGCCTTCCCCAAGAATGTAGATGGTCATATGTTGCAAACATACGCAATGAACAAGATTTATTTGATACTGTGAAAAGGGGCGTCTCGTCTTTTCGATTAAATCCAAAAACAAAACCATTCTTCAAACCGCACGAAATCCAGAAGTGTGATATTGTCGCCGAAATTGTCAAGCAAATCAACCGAATTTCACTCACTACATTGCAGGAAACCGATACATTGGGCGATGTGTTCGAGTATATGCTTGGTCGTGGTATGAGCACAATGTCGGACGAAGGCCAGTATTTCACCAATCGCGAAATATGCAAGCTGTCATTCAAATTGGCTTTTCAAATTAAAAAAAAGTTGCGTCGCGACGATGGGTCACTTTGCACATTTGCGGACTGGTTTTGCGGAACCGGCGGGTTTCCCGCCGAATATGTGAAGGGAGTCAAGACTCATTTACAAGACGTTGACTGGCGAAAAGATTGCGAGTCCATTTATTGCCAAGATATGAACACAAGTAGTGTAACAACCACCCTGTTGAATATGCTCATTTTGACTGGCATTCCATTCAGTGACCAGAATATTCGCAGTTCAAACTCATTTTCGGACGCAATTACTACGGGAGCAGGAGCACCCTTCCCTGGATTGTCACTGGATTACTCTTTTATGAACCCGCCATATGGGGGCGACAAAACAAAGGGAAAAGAATACAAGTTTGCATATTCTAAGACCGTGAAGGCGGAAGACGGAACCAAGACAAAGCGATTTTATGTGAACCAGGAAATCCAGAGCGTCGGAATAGAGGATGACGACAAAGTTTCGGCGGGCGTTCAACTCGGAATGGCAACACTATCAGCGGATGGTGGCGTGTGTTGTCTGGTGCTTCCTCAGGGATTCTTCTTCGGTGCTTCCAAGAAATGCGTAGATTTGCGCAAGAAGATTGCAGAGGAATACAAGATTTGGTATGTTGTGGATATTGCATCAGGGTCATTTCTTAATACTGGCACAAAGACATCAATGATTGTATTTCAAAAAGGTGTGGGTGCAACAGAGAAGATTTCGTTCATCGGATTGGATGAGAAAGTTCTGGTAGAGGCAACTTTGGAAGAACTGAGAGCCAAGAATTATTCGCTCAATTATAAACAATATTTGGCACAAAGTGTTGTGGAAGTGGAGGGGTTTGATATGGTGAAGTTGGGAGATATTTGTGAAATTAATTTTGGGGAGCGGATTACAAAGAAAGACAATATTGGCACATTGTATCCAGTCTACGGCGGGGGGAATGATACTTTTAGAACAGATAAGAAGAATCGCGACGGAATAACTTGTAAGGTCAGTCGCTTTGGAATTTCAGAGCATAATTGTGTTCAGATTATTCATGGAGAGTATTGGCTTATGGACTCGGGTTTTACTATTACAGCAAAAGAAGGAAAAGCAGTAAGTTCATATCTTTGGAATTGGCTTATAGAAAATAAAAAATGTGTATATAAATGTGGTAGAGCGACAGCACAAATGAATATGGATATCGAAACATTTAAATCTCTCCAAATCCCTCTCCCCTCCCTTGAACGTCAGCAACAAATCGTAGAATCTATTGACGGGTTCACACAACTGGCTCATCACGAAGAACAAGCCCTCAAAATGCTCGAGAAGCAGGTTATGTTCTTTGTTAAAGAAATGGGTCGCGGACAACCTCGCGTGAAGTTGGGAGAGGTTTGTGAAATTAATCATGGAAAACGTATAACCAAAAAGGACAATCTTGGAACAATCTATCCCGTATATGGTGGAGGTGATGATACTTTTAAAACTGATAATAAAAACAGAGAGGGTTTTACTTGTAAAATTAGTCGGTTTGGAATATCAGAACATAATTGCGTCCAAACTATTTTTGGAGATTATTGGCTTCTGGATTCTGGATTTACTGTGAATGGAGTGTCTGAAAAAACAAACGATTTATACATTTATTACTGGCTTATACAAAATATGAAAATTATATATCAATGTGGAAGGGCAACTGCACAGATGAATATGGATATGGATACATTCAGAAATCTTGAAATCCCCCTGCCCCCACTCGCCAAACAACAAACACTCCAAACAGACTTTGAAGAGATTAAACACAAACATGCAAAAATTGCCGAATACAAAAAAAATGCACAAGATGCTGTTAAACTATTGATTCCCGGCGCTTAAATTCACCACACATAATCATCTTCTGTACCAACCTCCCTGTCCCAGTTTGTGTAATCTTCATACATCTCGCCTGGATTTTCAGGTAAGTTGTTTTTTTTATGGGTTTCCTTGTAATCTTGCCATCGCAATATTCCAAGCTCTTTGCATTTTTGTATCCATTCTGTCTTGGTTTGCGGAAACACCGATGTGTCAATCCCAAGATAGTGGTACCACGAAACCCACTGGTCTTTGAAATAAAATCGCGGGTTCTCTATGTATTTGACGTGCTCAGCAGACTTTTGGTTGTATTGGTCCTTTGTCTTAATCATCATTTCGCGATTTAAATTGCGTACCACTTCGTATTTCTCTTTTGGTGTGGCATGTTCAAATGCCTTGCGGGAATAAAATGTCTGAATACGACGGACAGTTTCTTCCACATCATATACCTTGCCACTGATTGCCATTTGGCCAAAGTATTTTTCCACAATTTCTCTTACTTTGCTTTGTCCGGGACTACTTCCTTGGCCAATAAAATCCACAATTTGCAACATAATTGAGTCAAATACGTCGTCCTCGTGTGTTCCTTCTTCACTTGGGCGAACTATAATACACCAACCCTCTTTGCCCGCGTAATCTTGGCGCAAAGCCCGGCCTGCAATTTGAACAATAATGTTTGCACCAATGGTGTCTCCCATAAGGACCACTGTCATTTCTAATCCATGGATATCCGAACCTTCGCGATATCGTTCGCACGCAAACAGGATGCGAGGAGTGCCGTCTGATTCATCCGATACAAACATGTCATCATTGGATGCCTCCGCATCTTCGACCGCAGTATATATCTTTGCTTCGGGCATCATTTCTTTCGCGACTATAACCGCCTGGCAAATATCGGTTCTTAGTGGCATATATACAATGACTTTTCCACCTCTCCATTTTTTCTGGCTCTGTTTATCCGCGATTGATGTCTGAACAATGTTGATAACTGAAAGAATCATTTGTTCTTTACTTATTCCTTTTGAAATTACATTCACCCCGAAACGGGGTTGCGCGATCCAACCTTCGGCAATGGCTTCGTCCACGTCGCATTTGTGGAGCACATTAAGCGGATTTCCAAACAATTCGGCGATTTTATTATGCTGGCTTATTATACAGGTTTTGGGTGTAGCTGATGTACCGGTTAGATATTGAGTGTCCCATATTTCTAGGTTTTCTTGTAATGCTTTGTAAAACATATCTCCAGTGATGCGATGCACTTCATCGTAGTGACAATGTGTTATTGGAGGTAGTTTCAACCATTGTTGGGTGTCAGTTAACGATGCATGTGTTGCTGTTATTAAAACGTGTTTATCAATCGGGATTTTCAAAGATGAGAGCTGGGCATTATGGCCTTCGCAAATGACAATGTCCCAGTTGCTAAGTTTGCGAATATGATGAATGATTGTGTCGAAAATATCATTTTTCGGCGCAATCATCAGACCTCTGAATATTTTTCCCTTTTTTATGTGAGCGGTTGCACTTAAAACAAAGAGAATGAGCGTTGCGATTGTCTTGCCTGTCCCGGTCGCCCATTGAACGATGCCTCTGTATTTTTCCTCCTGGGCACACACCTGTTTGAATATGTGCCAAAGTTCAATTTGGATTCTTCTTGGCGGTTTATTTGGAAGAAATGTTGCGAAGAATTGTTTTTCCATTTCGCGTTTTGCTCTAAAATTATGAATCATTTTTACCAGATGATTTTTATTTTCTTTGAATTGTTCTTTTCTCTCGTTGAATCGTTCCGTTCTTTCCATTGTGTCAATTTCAGGTTTTGATAAAACGCGATATTCAATATTAAGTGATTTTATAAACGGTTCCAATAATTGTTCAATGCATCTATCGTAATATTCTGTCCCTCCGCCAAAATATTTTTGATATGTCTTGAAATATTTTTTCATAAGTTTATCAACAATGTCCATTTTGTCACCGACTTCTACGACCATGACATATTTACCAGGTATCGGTTCACTTGTCAAATAGGTTGAACTGCGGTCTTTTGCACAACTCGCTTTTCCTACTTTATATAAACCAAGTTGGCTGAACCATTGATTGTCACGTATGTAAATTGTGCCTGCCATTTATTTAGTATATTAATATTTTTTGTCTATTTATATGATTTGACTAAAAATATAAAAAGAGTTCAATTTTGCATTTTGCAACTATTATTGCGTCGATTGTTTTACGCAATAAATATAAAAATTAAGTTTTATATAAGCTATATAAGATGAACTATACTGAAGACGGCAATGATATCAAATGGGACGACACCGTAGAATTTACGTTTCCAATTCTTGGCGGACGTGTTATAAAGGTCTATGACGGCGACACAATCACCATTGCATCAAAAATGCCGTTTGCCGACTCTCCACTATATAGATTGTCCGTTCGATTGAACGGCATTGATACGCCCGAAATTAAGGGAAAAACCGAAGACGAAAAAACCGCAGCAAAACAAGTGAGAGATGTTCTCTCAACACTTATACTAAACAAATATATCACGTTAGCAAATGTTCAAACTGAAAAATACGGCAGAATATTGGCGGATGTTTATGTCGGCGGTCTCCATGTAAATGAGTGGTTAGTATCCGAAAAATATGCGGTTAAATATGACGGCGGGACTAAAAAGATTCCGGAATCCTGGTTAAAATACAGAACAACTGGACTATAATCGCTTCTTACCCATTTGTAAATATTCGGAAATTTATAATTATAACACACAATAATTATAAATAATGACAGCTCGATTCCTCCTGGTACCATTTTATTATTCATCGTCATCAAAATCAAATACATCTTTGTCAAAATAATTATTTTTTATAAATTTTTCTACGGATGGTTTTAATTCTTCATTACAGTCCATTTTAAAATTATTGTGTGTGAGAATATTAAAATAATCGAATAAATAAAAAAGATTAAAAGTGAAAGACACACAGATTTCATTATCGCCATTTAACAAAACAATCGTTTCTTCAGTGGTTATTTCGTTGCTTTGTGCGTGTTCTAACTCAACAACTTGTTCTTTATATTTTTCCGTTTTTTCTTTGACAATAAAAATTGTTTCTGACATATAAATCATAAAAACAAAATAAATTTATATGGTTATTCATTGTCATCAAAATCAAAGACATCTTTGTCAAAATAATTATTTTCTATAAATTTTTCTACAGATGGTTTTAAGTCATCATTGCAGTCCATTTTAAAATTATCGTGTGTAAGAATATTATAATAATCGTGTAAATAAAAAAGATTAAAAGTGAAAGACACAGAGATTTCATTATCACCATTTAACAAAACAATCGTTTCTTCAGTGGTTATTTCGTGTATTTCTCCATATTCTAACTCAACAACTTGTTCTTTATATTTTTCCGTTTTTTCTTTAACAATAAATGTTCCAGACATATAAATCATAAAAACAAAATAAATTTATATGGTTATATTAAATATGTCTTATATTTTTAACTACAATGATTTTTATAATTATTATACAAATCCAAGTAATGTAATCACCGATACTAATGATTGTGTAAGTTTATATTATTTTGTAGATTCAGATAAAATAAAAAAAATGAAGAAGAGTAATAATCCAAAATGCACATATATTATTGTGAATGGTATAAAAATTTATATTACTATTGATATTAAAAAAAATACAGAAACACCATATGCATTACATTTTTCAATTCCTACTATGATTAATAACACATTATTTGATTTTCATTATCATTTTGGAAAACGAGACAATAAATACACGGTTATTGCCGATAAACAATATATCAATGATGCAGTTAAACCGATGAACATTTAAAACGGCACGCTTTGCGTGCCTTATTAAATGGTTATCGGTCACGAACCTAGAAGAAAAAACGGCACTTTGTGCCGTTTTAATTCTTCGACGGTTTAAAAAAACAACTAAGTTGAGAAAAACAAGAAAAAACAGAAAACCACTTTCAGAGGCAAGTTATAACTTAGAAACCGCAGAACCAAGTATAGATACCTTTCCAATTAATCCAAATGAAAAAATAATATATTTTCACAAAACAATCCAACATCTAACCAATAATCAAGATGGTTTTCGAGAACATAAAAACTGTTATTTTCAAGACAACACAAATATAAAAAGCATAAACAACATTGTTTGTTTGGATACAGATGAAACCGTTATGGGGCGGGTATTTTCTGAATTTGACAAGACTATACTTCGTCAAATAATGAAAAAACCATTTGAGAACCGCGGTGGAAAAAAGTCTCGAAATCGGAAAAATACTGAGAGAAGGGTCAAAACACAAAATTGAAAATATTCGGAAATTTATAATTATAAACACACAATAATTATAAACAATGACAAAATACAGCTTGATACCCCACTACAATAAATCATTAACGGAAACCCAAACTTGGACCCGAACTTTGAAAACCGGCAAATCCGTCACACTCAAAGTATCGAATATGTATCGGTGTTTTCGAATCGAAATAGAACTGGATGATGCAGAGAAAGCCGAAATACTCAAGATGGATACAATTCTATTGAATAATTATTCATTTGTTCCAGATGAAATGGAAGGGTGCGATTGCTGGCACGAGATTATAAACATGGATGATTTTACCGAGGAAGAGAAGGAAGAAATCGATGAAGATAATATAGACATTGATTTCTTAGATGACGGCGATGAATGGAGCTCAGATTATGAGACCAGTTATGAATTGTTGTGCGGGTGTGATTTGGAATTTCTAGAAGAATGAATTACACCACGACGGCGAGTTTTTCTTTTTTTATTTTTTTTAGACCCACCTTTTTTTTCTGGTGTTTTAAATACATTATCGGGTGAACCATCGGGTGAACCAAACAAGTCTCTTTTTGTATTATCTTTCTCTGGTGTTTTAAATACATTATCGGGTAAACCAAACGCACTAAACAAGTCTCTTTTTGTATTATCTTTCTCAGGTGTTTCGTCAAACAATCCACGTCCCTTCACGGGTGACTCACGTCCTTTCACCGGTGACCAACCCTGTCCTTTTGCAGGCGACTCAGCCACCTTTGCTTTCTTCCTTCTTTGGTTTCCATTTGGATTAACACGCTCATAGTATTTTTGGATTTGATTACGAATATACAAATCTTGGTCTTTCACATCATTCGGATAAAACAATCCTTCGCATGTATATCCTGTGGGATTGCAAACCATAATCTCAACCGATGTTCGTTCGCCATCTTCTAAATCGTATGATGCATATCCTGAATATCCTTGTTCGCATAAATATTGGTAAAATATGATATCTTTCTCAAAATAGGAAACACGGTCTGCAAATCCATCTGGTCTGTATCCATAGTTTTCTTTCATCACTTGCTGAACGTTTTGAGGCGCACCTTTATAGATTTCGGTCATTACATCGTGATTATCGAGTAAGGGTAAATCAACTGCCTCGGGGACCTTCCACCCATATATTATGCCATATTGATGCACATCGTCGGGTTGAAGTGCGAAAAAAGTCGGTTTATTCTCCAATACCAATTCATCTGATGGTAAAATTGTTCGTTCGCCGTTTCTCTCCATTTGTGACCCTTTATTCAAAAAATAAGGGGTATCTCCGCGATACAGGATGGTTCCTTTTTCCAATTTGTATGTTCTGAGTTTCATTATATATTGGCAATATATTTATTCATCGTCATCAAAATCATTCGGACATTTCATTCCGCCTCATTTCATTCCGCCTCATTTCATTTATCCATTTCATTTATCCATTTCATTTATCCATTTCATTTATCCATTTCATTTATCCATTTCATTTATCCATTTCATTTATCCAATGATATAAAGCTTTCTCTCCATTTATTATTAATCAAATCAAATGGCTTACCAACTCTGCACCAATAATAAACGAATCTACGATTTTTACACCACCCATAAATCCCTGGATTTTGAGCAAATCAATCTTCTCTGCATTGACCTCTTTGAAAACGTTCTTCAAGATGCCACTGCCACCATCAACAAATCCATTGGCTCCCAAATTCTGTCTGAATGTTTGGAAAACCGTGTGCGAATGGCCGAGCTCAGCTCCAGTTTGCAACTCATCAACGCCAATTTGGCCCGGGTTTCCAGCGACCTTCATCTCAAAATGCTCGATATCAAGAGAGAATATGTGGACGAGATGAAACCCATTTTGGAGAAAAGCGGAGCCACACTTTTGAACCAAATTAATCTGGACACCGTTTCTCTCATTACTTCCCAGGTTGTAGAGAAGACATGTGTGGTATTAAATCAGATTGTCCCCGAGGGAAATAATCAAGTGGTTAAACAATTGCACGACGATATCCAGCGGTTTTACAACGACGAGATAAAAACCATGGGTGCAGGCACTTTAAAGCTCGACGTTTTCTTAGCGAATTTCGACACCAAATACGACCGCATGATGCAATCCATACAGACACCCATTCTGCAAGTTCTCTCCATGAACGATGAGAGAATCAACAAAAATATTAACAAACAACAGGAAACCCAAGAGAAAATGCTCACCAATTTGGAAGATTTCTTAAACAAGTATAAGAATAACAGCAGTCTGAAAGGCAAATTCTCCGAAAACCTGTTGCACAAGGTCATTATCCAGATGTTTCCCACCGCGGAAATCGTCGACAGTTCCAAGATGGTTCACACGGGTGACTTAGTTGTCAAGAGAGAAAGTAAGGACAGCATCATTTTTGAAAACAAGGATTATGCCGACAACGTCTCTGCAGAAGAAGTCAATAAATTCATCGGTGATTGTGAGAAACAGGGAATGCACGGCATCATTCTCTCTCAAAACACAGGAATCGCGTCCAAGAAAAACTACCACATCGATATCAAAAAGGGCAAAGTGTTGGTTTATGTG
>Ga0129333_10006212_pt1 | contig 11303 bp, 8 predicted proteins | sample CPB6_08_DNA_FD_94474 | JGI IMG/M metagenome (GOLD analysis project Ga0129333, IMG submission 94474) | Freshwater to marine salinity gradient microbial communities from Chesapeake Bay, USA - CPBay_Sum_0.6_0.8_DNA | ecosystem: Environmental > Aquatic > Marine > Coastal | place: USA: Chesapeake Bay...
AGACGGCTCTTCAGTTGGGTGAGATGGTTTCAACGTGGGGGATGAAGGTTGTCTATCTTCATTCGGGTCTACATTCATGGTGGTCGGATTATCCTCTTCCATCCTATGCAACAGAGGGACACTATCATACTCTCTCTTCAAACTCGCTGGATCTCTTGATTGATGTGGATGGGACCTTGGTGGGTGAAGTAAGGGAGAGAATTGCAAAGCGGACGATTGTATTTCTGAGGTCATTTTTACAGTTTTCAGAAATGGATCGATCGGTCTATATTGAGTGTCCCTATGTTCCTAGATCGATGGATGCGGTAACCGAAGTATGGTGTTGGGATCAATTGAATCCGAAAGAGACCATTCCTTCCATTCAAACCATGTTTTCTTGTCCCATTCGTCGTGTCCCTTTTTTCTGGTCTCCCACCATTACAGAGTATTATTCTAAGGGGAAATTGGGTTATTATTCTTCTACTCAAAAGGTGTATACGACCCATGTAGCAGAAAAAGGCACGAATGAGAGTTCATCGGTTGTTCCGTTGGTGGCCATTTGCGAGGCAGTAAAGAGAAAGATTTCACCGACGATGCGGTATGAGGTTCATCACATGGATCCATTTGCTGAGAATCGATTCTTTAAAGAGAATGTGGCAACCAATATTCAACTGGATAAACTGCCAATTCTGGTTCATCCTAAGAAGACTGTCTTTTACGAATGGACAATTGCTAGCAATCAAGTATTTTTCTCTCATTCTCGTTTTACGTATCTGCGTCCCAGTTTGCTCCACCTGATTTGGCTAAATATCCCTCTTTTCCATAATAGCCCTATTCTAAAAGATCTTCATCCATCCTTGAAGAGGGGGTTTTATCATGGAAATGAGATCTGTGAATGGTTACAGATTCTGTCAACGTTTGAGTCTCAACCGTCTGTATGGTGGGAGGGTCTAGAGGAGCGAAGGAATGCACTCCTTCGTGCATTTGGTCTGTCGGTTCACTCTACAGAATGGGAAACCATTGTGAAATCCGTCTTGGATTCTTCCTCTGTCACTCCGCCTTCTCTTTCTGTCACTCCGCCTTCTCCCTCTTCTTCTGTATCCTCTACTGTTATTCCTTCTATTGCTTCTCCCCTTCCCTCTAAAAAGAAGTGTGTGGTTGCATTCAGTGATATGTGGCAAGGATTCCCCTTTCAACGCAATACGCTGATTGACTCTCTTCAGCATCATCATCCAGAGGTTGAAGTGACAGGTGTAGAGTACAAAACGTATCCCTATCCTGATGAGATCAATGTGTTGATGGTAGGACTCTTTGGACAGGATTGGAAGAAGGCACCTGCACATCTCCCCAAAATACAGTTGAATGGTGAAAACTGGGAACAAAAAGAGGATCCAGCCATTCATTTGTTTCTGTCAAACTCCCATCAGGAGGATCAGAAACATGTTCGCTTTCCTACATGGATGTGGTTTGTGGACTGGTATACAACTTCTACTCAACTACCACCAAGTGATTCCACGGATAACCCTATTCGTCTGCCCCTCTGTCTCGCTACAAATCCCCATTCTAAGCCCTATCTGGAGCGCCCCGCGTTCTGTGGATTTGTGGTAAGTAATCCAATCTGTTCCATGCGGAATCAAACGTTTCAACTTCTTAATCAATATAAAAAGGTAAATAGTGGAGGTTCGCTTTATAATAATATTGGTGGTCCTCTCTCTCTGAAGTATCCTGGAGGTGGTGCAGGAGATCTATCAAAGCACGATTTCTTTACCAATCATCGATTTACACTCAGTTTTGAAAATTCACAGGCACATGGTTATATTACAGAAAAACTTCTTCATTCCAAAATGGCAGGATGTATTCCAATTTATTGGGGTGATGTGCATGCTGACCATGATTTTGATCCTGATTCCTTTCTACAGGTGTCTGCCCTTCAAACTCCAGAACAGGTGGTCAATGAAATAAAGACCCTTGAATCGGATCGATCGCGTTGTGAAAAGATGGCCGCTACACCGATTCTTGACGAAGAGCGAGCAAAAAAGGCACTTCATCAACTTGAACGCGTCTCTTCACGTATTTGGGAACTTATTTATCCTTCCTCTCCTTCTCTGTCTTCTCCTCCTGTCAACCCTTGGAAGGCTACCTATATTGTTAACTTGGATTCTCGTCCTGATCGATTTACACAATTACAAAAAGAAGAACCTCAACTCTTTCGACAACTCACTCCTCAGCGTGTTTCTGCGATAAATGGTCGTGAATTGGCATTGACAGAAACGATTTACAGACTCTTTGAGAGGAATGAGTTTGGATGGAAAAAGGGGGTGATGGGATGTGCCCTTAGTCATTTGGATCTATGGAAACGAATTGTTCAGCATGGCGAAGATGGCTATTACTTGGTTTTGGAAGATGATGTTCGTTTCAAAAAGGATTGGTGGAGCCAACAGACAGAGTATGTAAGGGCAATTCCAGAGGATGCGGAACTGGTCTACTTAGGCGGAGTTCTTCCTCCCAATCGACCTGCTCTTCCGTCTGTCCTTGAACCCAAAAATCCCTATTGGTCTGAAATCAAATGGAATACCTTGTTTACTCCACACCCTACACCGATCTTCCATTTCTGCACGTATAGTTATGCGATCCACCGTCGTGGTGCGATTAAACTCCTCCGCTTTCTTATGGAGTCGAATAAGCGATTTACGGTCCCAGTCGATCATTTCTTAATGAATCCATTGATTGGGCTTCGAAAATATGTTGCGCGTGAACTACCTGCACGATGCTTTCAAGATGATGACCCATCCTATATTCAATCTGATTTCAATAATTTACAGCGAAAGGATGTATTTGATAGTGATATTTGCAATAATACAGAATGTTTTCAAACAGAAGATCTTGCTCGATTTAATACACAACCATCTGAAAATCCAAAACATAGCATGATCTTATACATGATGGTTGAATCGGAGGATGCAAAATTGGATTTGTATGAACGAACGTGGCTGGAAGACATGTTTCAAAAGAAGATCGAATGTCGGCCATTGGTATCCATTGTGGATGCGGATCTTCCATCAGATGCATGGTATATGGTTCAACGCCCTCATTCTCAAAAGTGGAATAAGTGGTTTCATCATCTTCAGCGAAAGAATATCCCTTTTCGAATCCTTCATTTGAGTGATGAATTTGTATCCGATATGATTGGATGTTATACACTCCCTAACTGTAAAGCCGTCGTGCGAAATTATATGCGTCCTGATCTACCCGCGCTACCCTATGTCAAAACGATTCCACTAGGATATCATCACAAAGCGAATCCAACAACCTATGCCGTATTTTCAGAACGCAAATGGGTATGGTCTTTTCATGGAACGGAATGGTTTGGGCGTCGCGAGAAATTAGAACCATTTCAGGCATTTCAACCGAATGACTGTCGTTTTCAGCCAAGTTGGAATCATTCATCTGGATCTTCAGAGTCTGAATATTTGAAGTCTCTGTCACAAAGTAAATATTGTCCGATTATGGCTGGAAATAATGTGGAAACCTTTCGTCTGTATGAAGCACTGGAAGCAGGAGCCTTACCTGTAACTACGATTACAGATAAAGAGTATTTGGATCAAATTGAAAAAGAATTGGGTTTATCTTCATTGTATGGATGGGAGAATCCTATTGAAGTGATCCAATTGAATCGTGGATCAAATGAGATTCAAACCGAGGTTCGAAAACGATGGTCGGAATGGAAGAAACGTATTCAATCTGAGATTTCAAGTCTGTAAGAAGGTCGAATCACTTACCAAAGGTTGCTGTCGCTTACAGTTGGCCGCGCTTCTTGAGGGCAGAGGCACGCTTCATGGCATCACGCAGTTTGACAGTCTTGTCCTTGGCCTTCATCTGACGGTAGATCTTGGTGACGGCCTGAGTCCATGCACGGGCGCCCTTTGATAACTTACGAGTCTTACGACGACCACCCTTCTGGGCCGGTGGCTGTGGCTTGGCGGCATCCGCAAATGCCTCTGGCTTTCCATTTCCAGCAGGGTTGGCGAAGGCTTCATTCATATCCGCACCAGCGAATGCCTCTTTGGCTCCACCATGAGAACGACGATTGCGACGATTGCGCTTATTACCACCACAAGAACTTGACATTGTTTTCTTCTATTCTATTTTGATATTTTTATTACCAGAAACCTAAAGATTATGAGTTAGACATACTATAGTAAAAGATGGCGGGTTCATCTGATTTTTCGAGTTTTATGAAGGAATTGCAATCGCTGACAAGTTCATCATCGGCAAATCCCGTAGTCTCTTCTTCCGTGCCAGCCATGGTAGAGTCGACAGATAAGCGCGTAAAGATTCTAATTGTCGCCACGCATACCAATCAGGTAAATGGTTACAGTAAAGTGGTTCATCATTTGGTTCAGCAATTGGCCCAACAGAAGTGGTTGGACGTGGTTCATTTTGGAACACAAAAGATGGTCAATGCCGATCTTGGTCGAGCGTATCCTGCATCGGTCCGTGTCATTGATGGAACGGCGATGGAGAAGGAGAAACAATTGGGTTTTGCCTTTTCTGAATTGCCCGCGGTGATTCAGTCGGAGAAGCCGGACGTGGTTTGGATTTATAACGATCTCTCAGTGATTTGCACGTATGTGGAGAGTATCCGTAAGGCAATTGAGAAACGAACGTTCAAGATTTGGGCATATGTGGATATGACCTATCTGAGTCCGCCACAGGCGATGATGGATACCATCAATCGTGATGTAGAGCGTATTTTCTGTTTCACAAAATCATGGAAAGAAGCATTGAAGAATCATGGTGCGACTCGACCGATTGATGTATTGAATCATGGTGTGGATTCGTCGGTCTATCGTTCAATTCCAAAAGACGTTGCTCGTCAGACATTGGGTCTTCCTAAGGATATTTTCTTGTTCATGTCGTTGAATAAGAATATCCCTCGAAAGCGTCTGGATCTGTTGATTATTGCGTTTACGAAGATGATGGTTCGTTTTCCGACGAAGCCGCTCTTTTTATTGATCGTAGCGGATAAGGGTGATCGTGGTGGATATCCTCTCTTTGAGATTTTTGCTCGTGAAATTAAACTGAATGGTGTATCAGTCGATCAATTTGGCAACCGCCTTATGATCACTACGAAGGATACTTGTTATCGTGACGAGGATGTGAATCTGCTGTATAACTGTGCAGATGTAGGCGTTTCCTGTGCGGATGGCGAGGGATTTGGTCTCTGTACCTTTGAACAGATGTCACTGGGTGTCCCACAGATTGTTCCTGAGATCAATGGATATACAGAGTATTGTTCGCAGGATAACTCGTTGCGTGTAAAGCCACGTTTCCGTTGTTATCTTCCACAGGCCCATCATTCCGTAATGGGTGAATTGAATATGGTTGATCCTGAGGATGTGGCAAAGGCAATGGAACGTTATGTATTTGATGATGATTTGCGAAAGATTCACGGAAAACTGGGTCAAGAGAAGACGTTGCAATATACATGGGAGAAGGTTTCTGCGCCACTCGTGAAGCGATTGAAGTCTTTGTTGGAAGAGGAAGAGGATGATTAATAGAAATAGACAGAGATAAAATCAATATCATAAGGAATAGGACGGAGTGGATCCAATCTTCGATTACGAAAGGGGCTATCCCATAGTTGGATATGGTCCCGAAAGGTAGAAGGTATACCATAATAGTTTAAAATAGTATCAATCAACTCATGATCATGCTGCGTAATCATTCGTTTGTATCCAATAAACGAATGATTAAGATGAAGATTTTCAAGCCGAACATACCATTCACGGGATGTTTCGATTTCCTTTGTATCCATTGTATCCATTGTATCCATTGTATCCATTTGGTGATATAGGCTTTATCTATTTCTTATCTATTTTCCTTTTTTAAAAAATTGAAGGGATTCTAACTCAATCGGAAGGGACAGGTCAAATGAAGTGGGTGATAGAAGATCGTATTTTGCATGGAATGTATGAAAAGAAAGAGGGTATTCCCGACGAGGTTCTAGCGATTGCAAATGAATATGAGGGAAAGATTCCCAATCGAACAGGATTTAACTTCCCTATGTCATTTGTTCGATCCATAAACAAGAAACATTCCGTTCTTCGTTATGAGTCCGATGCAGAGTATGTGATTGTGTATCGTAATGGGGATCTTCAAACCAAACGGCATGAGTTACAGCATGCGAAATATGGAATGAAAGAGGAATATCGAAAAGAGGTCAAACAACTATGGGATTCATTGACAACAAAAGAGCGTGACCGAATTACAGCCATGTTAGTAACCATGCGATACCCCAATCGTGAAGAGATTTTATTGGATGAATTTCAGGCTTATTATTTTACAGAAAAGCCCAATTTCTTTGGATCGATTCAGACACTATCTTGTAAATGAATCCGGAAAAAACTTCTTTCCCCGTCATAGACATAGAATGATATGGTTCATTCCTTTTTTAATTCTGACAGCCGTCGTCGCTTATACCGCTTATCAGCGATCCATGATGTATCAAGAGCCATTTGCTAATCAAACGAAATACAAAGAGAGCAAGGAATATCAAGATCGTGTGAAGTTACTCACAGAAAAGTTCGAGCCTTATGCTTCAGGAAAGCGAATCGTCCAAGAGTTAATTGACAGAGAGCCGAGTGTCCCAGAATCCGAACGTATTCTTGTGAATTACCATGCACTCGCATGTCGTTATCCTGGATTCATTGGCCCATTTCCCTCTGGATATATGGATCCAGACATCGGTGTTCTTTCTGCTGTTAAAGCGGGATGCCGTGTATTTGTATTGGATATTGATTATATTGATAAGTGTGTGAATGACAATGTAGGATATTTTCCACGTTTGATAGTAAGAGATGTTCAAAAGAAATTAATGATTAACGAAGAAACCCAGAAGCCACTATGCAATACGTTGAAAGACTTTGAATTACGAACCATTTGTCAGAAGATCAATGATTATGCCTTTTCCGCCGAGTCTCCGCAACGGGATGATCCTCTCATCATTGTTCTCTATTTTCATCGTCGTCCTCCTGGATCCTATAAATCAAAGGCAGTATTGGATTATTATTCATATGTGGCAAGAGCATTGGAGCCCTTTCGCAATCGTTTGGTATTAGATGAGATGGATGGTGGTAAATTCTATCGTCATCAACAGGAAGGTAAATTATTGATAAAGAAAATACGCGATTACAAGGGGAAAGTCCTCATTTTTAATAATGCAAATACAGATGGGTTTGCAGAGGTAAAGACGTATTCTGCCATGGAGGATCTCGATTTTCTGACGAATCTACGTTTGTATGCAACACAGACGAAAATGGGCGTAACTGAAAATGCAACGGGGTCCATGTTTGGCGTTCTTCAAACGGTAGAGGATTTTATGGCAATTCCCGATGATCGTAAAGAGACGATTCAAGGAGAAACAACTCTACGCTGGACAATTGCTCTTCCACAGAATCCAATTGAGACACCCACACAAGAGGTGTATGACAAGATCACCTCTATCTATGGTGTTCATTGTGTTCCGACAGTGTTGTTTGATCCATCGAATGCCTATTTATTTGAGGAGGCAAAATTCAGGCGGTATGCATTCCGTTATAAGCCTGCCGCACTACGATACCGCAAGCCTCCTATTGTTACACCTGGTCAACCGAATCCTACGATGGATACCAATCAAGGCATGCTCAAAGCCCCTGGTCTGTAAAAACGCCCCCTCTCTATCAAGAAAAAATTGAAATCCAATTCATCGACAGGAAAAGACAGACCCCTACTCTGTCATGTCATCCCTGCAAGAGAAGTCTGAACATGTTCGCCGTGCGATTCAACTGCTTCATGATCATCAAACCGATCCCTCTTCTCTTATGATTCGCATGGATCAATCGTCCTGCCCCACTCAATCGTTTCTGGATGAAACCACACAGACACGATGGAATTTTATGATAAGAAGACGATCTCGTCTCTTTCTCCTTGCAAAATCAGAAGATTCGCCTCACTATGTGGACATTTACTCCATGAGCACAAAATAATGTCACGCATATCCCCTTTCTTCTGTCTTTAATTGGTGATCTGTCTTTCCAGCCACTGACACATCCCTTCTAATGTGAAATACGAACGAACGCGCCGAATCTCTTCAATCATTTTCCCATATTCTTCTTCGGATACGGTAGCCAACCGTTCATATAAATAAGGCAGATCTTGGGAAGAGACCGATATGGAGAACTTGGAATAATCGAGTTCATCTTTATAGGGTAACCATTCTATATCATCCCATACATAGACGGGAACCACATCCAACAACATTGCCTCAAAAAAACGAAACGAACTACGACCATAACCACGTGGGGCTAAACAGAATCGCGAATGACGAGTGATTTCAATAAATTGTGTGGCATCATCTTGTGGAACATGTGCCGACCATGTGCCTCGAGAGTGAAAATAGACCCCTTTTTTATCGTGTAGTTGATCATGGATCTCACGGCGAATGGGGTGTGTGGAGATTGTGCCTACAAAAGAGGCAAGTAGATTTCGATCCATCCATGGAATATAGGGTGTTTGAAGGAGTCTCTCGGTCGTATCTTCATAAATCAATGGGAGGATCCGATCTCCTGTACATGCTCCAAAGACAATGGTAGAGGGAGGGAGAGGAAGTTGTGGTCCGTCATCGTGTTGAACACAGGTGAAGAATTGGGTATCCCTTGGATACACCTGTAGAGCGGTAGTTAACACAATCTGATAGCGGGTTTTCATTCGAGAAAAAGCGGGGTGATTTTGCAGATTTGTCCAATAAATGGGAAGATAGACCCAATTTGTTGAAATGTGTTCTTGGTGTTTTGTAAGGTATTCGTAAATATATTCCTCCATATATCTTCCCTGTTTGAAGGGTGGGTAGACATGTGATGTGGAGGGGCGAAAAAGAGAGGGGAGTGAAACAATGCGTAACTGCATGAATCGAGGTGCGGTATTCTTTTTAGGATCCAGTACAATATTCTTTATATGTTTCCCATGTTGTTGAAATTGATTCAGAAAAGAAAACCGATAGGGTAGATAGAATCATGGAGGACCAATTTTCAGGACCATCCCTTCTTTCTTATCATAGAAAACAGAAGTCATTTGAGGATCAAATTAAACGTATTAAGAAAGCGGCAGAAATGGCTCAAGATAAAATCGATTATTCCGTTGCACACAATGAGTCTGTCTTGCAAGCAATTGATGTAGTGGAGGACTTTTTAAGAAAGAAGCATCGTATTTGTTATGGTGGACAAGCGATTAATGCCCACTTGCCAAATCGGTATAAATTCTATGATCCAGAACGAACCGTTCCTGATTATGATTTTTTCAGCCCAACTCCTGATCAGGATATTCGTGTGCTGGTTCAAGACTTGAAGCGTGCGGGGTTTACCGAAATTTCAGCACGAGAGGGAATGCACGAAGGAACGGTTAAAATCTACGTGGAATATATTCCCGTTGCAGATATTACGGCAATTGATCCCATTTTATATCGGATTCTTTCGAAACGTGAATATCGTGTAAACGGTATCTCCTATATGGATGTGAATACGCTACGTATGATGATGTATTTAGAATTGAGTCGGCCACGAGGTGAAGTGGAAAGGTGGTCAAAGGTGTATGAGCGTCTTCTGTTATTAAACACCTATTCCTCTCATCATGTTTCACGTCAGTGTAGGCATTTCTCTTCTACCTCTTCCTCCTCGTCTCCTCTTTCGAAGGAAAAGGTGGAATATATTCTCGATTTCTGTATTCGTCATCATCGTGTATTTGCGGGACTCGATCTAGTAAATGTGTATCATGAATCTTACCGTAAACGAAGTAAGAAAATCGAATGGCTTGTTCATACACGTAAACCCATTCTGTTTTATTCGCCTGATCCCGAAAAAGACATGGAGATTCTTCGTGAGAATTTGGAGAAAATGGATAAGGATTCTATCAAGTATCACACCAAACAAGAATCGAAGAAGGGCGCGGGTGAATTATTGCCGACCATGACCGTATTGTATCAAGACAAGCAACCCATTCTGTTTATTATTCATCAAACCGCCTGTCATTCGTATTTTCAGTTACCTCTGAAGCGAGACCGTCACGAGACACTTCGAATTGCCTCGATGGATACTCTCATCACTCTGTATTTTAGTCTCGCATTGATGGATTCAAAACATCTGGAGATGGAATCCATGAACTGTCTTGCCAACCAGTTGATTGAGATTAGTCAGCGCATGCGATCGCGACCTGATAAGTCTCCCTTCCCCTTTATTTCGATTAACTGTGTGGGACATCAAACCTCGTTAACTTCTCTCATTCGTGCCAAAGTGAAGCGAATGACAGAGCGAAAGGCTCAATTAAAGAAAGTATTAAATATGGACCAAATTCTTGAAAAAAAGAAACTCGTAAGACAGACTGTAAAGAAACCCCGTAAAGAGAAATCGATTCTAACGTAAATTACGGTTGATTTGTTCAAATAACTGTTTAAGAGCAAACATGGAACCACCTTCCCGTTTGAGTTTCTCACAGGCAACACGATCTTTCTTACACAGTTCTGCCAAGTCGTTTGATCCAGGAGGAAGGGCATAGGACGACCCATCTTTTCCTCCCATTTTTAGATCTTTGACCCAATCACCTGATTGGGCTTTGTCTTGTATTTCTTTGGCCTTTAGAGTCAGTCGTGTATTTAATTCATACGCATTTTTGATACGTGGCTGTTGAAACTGCTCAAACCGACTTATGAGATCACGCTGTAATTGCTCTAATCGTTGGGCGGCATCGGCTTGTTGAGCATTGAGTAATTGTCTGGCAAGATCAGGATTATCTCGGAAGCATTTAGCAATTTCAGAGCAAGTCCCTTGAAATCCCTCAAACGATGGAATATTACCACTCATTGCCGATTCGACTTCTTTTTGGGCCTTAATGAGTTGCTGATTCATCCATTCTAATGCATTAAAATAGGGCTGAGAATCTTTTGGAATCTGTTCTTGAATACGTTCAAGGTCATCTAATGTATTTACAGTTGCGGGAAGAGGATTGGTTAGAAAAGGAAAGGGTTTTCCTTGTTCGCTGATCCATTTTGTAACAACTGTATTGAGTGTGGCATCGGGTGGGATGGTGGAATCTGCCTTTCCAGGTTCTTTTTGGAGTTGAAAGGCAGTGACAAGTGCATCTTTCCATCGAGTCATAAATCCTGTGTGAAATGAGACAAATGCATTATATTTTTCTTTGAATTCGTTACTTGTTTGTAAGGAAATAAATCCTTCGTCGATCTGTGGTTGAGCATCTGTATAGGTATCCCACCATGGAACAAAGGAGGAAGAAGG
>Ga0129333_10006213_pt1 | contig 11302 bp, 12 predicted proteins | sample CPB6_08_DNA_FD_94474 | JGI IMG/M metagenome (GOLD analysis project Ga0129333, IMG submission 94474) | Freshwater to marine salinity gradient microbial communities from Chesapeake Bay, USA - CPBay_Sum_0.6_0.8_DNA | ecosystem: Environmental > Aquatic > Marine > Coastal | place: USA: Chesapeake...
ATTTAAGTTGAATAGTTAGTAGCCATCAATTGAAGACCTGCGCCAGATCCCATACCCATACCACTGACTTCCGTTGGACTTAATGAGCTTCCATATGGTGCACCTCCTCTCTTGCGACTGTGTCTTCCTCTCTTGTGTCCCTTGTGGAACAAAGTGAATTTACCCTTCTTGGCAATGTAACCCATCTTTCTTAAATGCTTAATACTCTTCTTTCCCATATTATGCTTGCGTCTTGAGACAATACGTCCGTGTTTGTTCTTCATTAAATTGCTCTTAGTAAGACCACCAGTAGTCTTCTTAGCAGTTCCATGCCAAACTTGAGCTTTGCTTCCAAATGTTTGTTCAGTCATTATAAATTTTACTGAGAAAATAATTATTTTTCTTAAATAATTCAAAACGCAATTAATTGAAACGATTTTTTGGTGGCATTCCTCCTCCGCCAGGCATACCTTCAACTCTACCTAAATAATTAACATTTAATGGCTGTCCTAAATAGAAATTTCCGAATTGTATTTTTCCTCCTATTCTTCCTATTATTTGTATCTTTTGTGAGTTACCATCCAGTTTTAATATTTGTGATAATCTCATTTTATACGATAAATTTGAATAATTTGTATTTGATGCTTGATTTAATTTATAATTAATTGGTCTTGGCTCAATAAATTGTGCAACATTATAATTATTATTTAATAAAAATGATGTATAGGACATATAATATTATATATTTTTATAAATTTTTTTTAAAAAAAATTGAATAAAAAAAGTAAGTTAAAAATAAAAGTAAATATTACTATACAATGAGCGCTTCAAACGAACAATTATTCTTTGATGTCCAACAGAAGACTGATAAGCAACATATCTTGGATAATCCAGATACGTATATCGGTTCTGTTGAAAGTATCGACGCAGATACTTGGATTATGAGCGAAGAAGGTGATAAAATTGTTGAAAAAAATATTACTTATATTCCTGGTTTGTTTAAGTTGTTTGATGAAGGTATTGTTAATTGTCGTGACCATGTTGTTCGTATGAAAACTAAAGTAGATTCTAATGTTGAGAATGCATTACCTGTATCTCATATCGATATTAGCATTGAACCTGATGGAACAATTACGATGGTTAATGATGGAAATGGTATTGACGTAGCTCAAAAGGATGGCGTTTGGATTCCTGAGCTCGTATTTGGTCATCTAAGAACTTCAACTAATTATAATAAGGAAGAAAAGAAAATTGTTGGAGGTAAAAATGGTTTTGGGTTTAAGCTTGTTTTAATTTGGTCTAGTTATGGTCGCGTCGAAACCGTTGATCATATTAGAGGTTACAAATATATCCAAGAATATAAAGATAATTTGGACGAAATTTGCAAGCCTTCAATTACCAAGTGCAAAAATAAGCCTTATACAAAGATTACATTTAAACCAGATTATGCTCGCCTAGGCATTGACGGACTAACACCTGATATGATTGCTCTTCTTAAAAAGAGAGTTTATGATATCAGTGCAGTTACTGATAAAACTATTAAAGTTAAATATAATACTGAGCTTGTGCCAGTTAAATGTTTTGAACAATATATTAGCATGTATATTGGTGAGAAGTCTGTCGCACCAAGAGTTTATGAAGATAACGGAGAACGATGGGAATATGCTGTCGCATTAACTCCGACTTCTGAATTTGTGCAGGTATCATTCGTAAATGGTATTCATACAGCAAAGGGCGGAAAGCATGTTGAATACATTTTGAATCAAATTGTTAGAAAATTAGTTGATTATATCGAGAAGAAGAAGAAGACTAAGGTAAATCCTAACTCAATCAAAGAGCAACTCATCTTGTTCTTAAGATGTGATATTGAAAATCCTGCCTTTGATAGTCAGACCAAGGATTATATGAATACTCCGTCATCTAAATTCGGTTCCAAATGTGAAGTCAGTGAGAAGTTTATTGAAAAGGTAGCAAAAATGGGTGTCATGGATGCTGCCTTGCAATTGACTGAAGTAAAGGAAAATAAAGCCGCTAAAAAAACAGATGGCACTAAGTCTAAGTCCGTTAGAGGTATTCCTAAGCTTACTGATGCTAATTGGGCTGGAACTGAAAAGTCTAAGGATTGTATGCTTATTCTTTGCGAAGGAGATTCAGCTAAGGCAGGTATTCTTTCAGGATTATCATCAGAAGACCGTAATATTGTCGGAGTTTATCCTTTAAAAGGCAAGTTGCTAAATGTTCGAGGCGAGCCTGTAAAGAAGATTGCTGATAATAAAGAAATTGCTGAAATCAAGCAAATTGTTGGTCTTGTAACCGGTAAAAAATATTTGAATATTGAAGATGTAAATAAGAACTTGCGTTACGGTAAGGTTTTATTTATGACTGATCAAGATTTAGATGGTAGTCATATTAAGGGCCTTTGTATTAATTTGTTTGCTTGCGAATGGCCTACATTAGTGCAAATTCCTGGATTTATTGGATTTATGAATACTCCAATCTTGAAGGCGAAAAAAGGTAGCAACGAATTGAACTTCTACAATGACGGAGAATTTGAAGAATGGAAAGAACATAACGATATTAAGGGTTGGAATATTAAATATTATAAAGGTTTAGGAACAAGTACCGGTAAAGAATTTAAGGAGTATTTTGAGAACAAAAAAATGGTTGAATTCCAATTCAGTGGAAAACAATCAGAAGACGCGATTGACATGGTATTTAATAAGAAGCGATCTGATGATAGAAAGGATTGGTTGAAGGTTTATGATAGAGATGCCTATCTAGATACAAGCAAGAAAACAATTCCTTATGAAGAATTTATTAATCGCGAATTGATTCACTTCTCTAAATACGATTGTGATAGAAGTATTCCTAACTTGATGGATGGCCTTAAGATTTCACTTAGAAAGATTTTATTTGCAGCATTTAAAATGAATCTTACTAAAGAAATTAAAGTAGCCCAATTCTCAGGCTATACATCTAAAGAAAGTGGTTATCATCATGGTGAAGCAAGTTTAAACGCAGCTATTGTCGGAATGGCACAAAATTTTGTAGGTTCAAATAATATCAATTTGTTTATGCCAAATGGTCAATTCGGAACTAGATTGCAAGGAGGAAAAGATAGTGCATCTGAAAGATATATCTTTACACAATTAAATAAAATTACCAGAACAATTTTCCAAGCAACAGATGATAATATTCTTGAATATTTAAATGACGATGGGCAATCAGTTGAGCCAATTTATTATGCACCAATTATTCCTATGGTTTTAGTGAATGGTTCTAAAGGTATCGGCACTGGTTTTAGCACTGATATTATGTGCTATAATCCATTACAAATTATTGAATATTTACAGAATAAATTAAGATACATTGAAGATGAAATTGACTTCTTACCATATTACGAAGGCTTTAAAGGTCAAATTACAAAAATTAGTGATGATAAGTTCTTAATTAGAGGAAAATATGAGAAGGTAGCACAAGATAAAATTAGAGTAACTGAATTGCCAGTTGGATATTGGACTGAAGATTTTAAGGAACATATTGAATATTGGTGCAACCCAGGCGAAGACAAAGATAAGAATAAAATTCCTGCAATTATCAAGGATTATGAAGACATGAGTAGAGATACTGATGTTGATTTTACTATTACATTTGTAAAAGGAAAATTAGAAGAACTTGAAAATGCTAAGGGCGACCATGGATGTAATGGTTTGGAAAAATTATTAAAATTATACACTACAAACTCTACTACAAATATGCATCTATTTGACGCAAATGATACACTACAAAAGTATGAAAAAGTGACTGATATTATTGATGCATATTATGATGTAAGACTTAAGATGTATCAAACTAGAAAAGATAACATGATTGAGAGCTTGGAACGCGAATTAATGATGCTTACTAATAAGGCAAAATACATTCAAGAAAATTTAGATGGAACAATTGATTTGCGTAAGAAGAAGAAGGAACAAGTCGTTGAAATGTTGCAGAATAAGGGATATGATGTTATTGACGATGATGAAGATTATAAATATCTTGTAAAGATGCCTATGGACTCTGTAACTGAAGAAAATGTCGAACGACTTAACAAAGAACATGGTAATAAGGCTGTTGAGTTAGAAACTATTAAGTCTACAAGTATTAATAAGATGTGGCTTAATGAATTGGAGAATTTATCACAAGAGTATATTGCTTATAAAGAGGAGCGCACTAGAATAATGAACGGTGAAGATGCGAAGCCAAAGAAGAAGGTAGTTGCAAAGGCATCTGCTAAAAAAGTGGTTAAGAAACAAACCTTGGTTGTTGAAGATGATTAATTTTATAAATATAACAATTAAATTTTAGATATTATTATAAATAATTTTTTTTGCATAAATAAAATATTTACATTATTTATAATAATGAACTACACTAGTTATGATACAGATGCTAATAATAATCAAATTTCAAATACAAATGATATTCAAAATAGCCCACAATCAAGTCAAAATTCTAGCAATAAACAACAAAATATTCCTCAACCTCAACAAAATAATGTAAGACTATTTACAAAAATAATGAATATTTTTAACGAGAAAACAGGTACTATATTATCTACGGCAATCGGAATGACTATAGGTTTTTCATTTAAAGATTTAATATCGTCTATAGTAACTGACTTTTTACAACCAATTGTCGTGATCATAATGTCTTATGCACCTTATTTAAGAAACAGTCCCATATTTACTAAATATGAATCATCGATAAATATTACTTCTTTATTTTCTAGTATTTTTACATTTATACTTATAATTATATCAATATACTATATTGATCAATTTATAAAAAAAATTCAATAAATATAAACCGAACTAATAAAGTTTAATCCTTAATGTTATTGTTTAAAACCTCAGTCACTTTATTTTCGTCATATTTCTCTCTACAATCTATAAAGGAAAACATATTTTGAAGATTATTTCTATCAAACATGCGTTCAAATGTTGATAAGTAACACCATTCTCTATTCTGTTGTGCAAAGGTTAACAATTCTTGCGTTGTTCTTGTTAAATAATTAACTGCATTTCTATCTCCTTTATGCCAACCACTTTGACTTTGTGATTGAATATTCTCTCTAACATGTATTATAACTTTTGTTTGTGGAAATAATTCTTTAAAGTCTTTTACGTATTTGATGTGTCCGGAATCATAACGTATCTCTTTAAATCCCCATAAATTCGTTGTTTCACTATTTTTAAACATATTTATTATCATTATTCTTATCATTTGAACCGTATTATTATAATTGTAAGAATTATACCATGATGGCTTGATATTTTTTTTTATCAGATAATCATAAGTAAATGGAGTTAAATGTCCAGGAACATAATTTATTGTAGTGTCTTTTAATCTTCTATAAAATTCAAGTAATGCATTTATAGCTGCAAAATTCTCTCCACATATATTTGAATTAGGTATCGTATTTATTATTCGCTGAATAGTTGTTGAACCTGACCTTCCTGTAGCGCATATTAAAACAATCTTATCGTCCATATTATAATTTAGAATTTAGTATTTAAATTATAATTTATTTAATGCAAGTTGTAGTATATGATTCACATGATATTTTAGAACCAACTCTTAAATTCAATTGTTCTATCTGTATTAGAAGCTTGAACTGGATGAGCAATTGGCACGACTAATGTGCTAACATCATCTACATATTTCATATAGCCTTGTGCTTCACTATAAACTTGTTGAATGCAGTAATTTAAAACAATCTTATTAAGCTCAGCAATTTGTTGAGGAATATTATTAGGTTGATTCGCGGCATGTTGTAAAAACACACTTCGCATAATAATTTTAAGTGAATCACAGTCTTGTGGACCAATAACGTATTGACCATTTGAGCGTTGATAAACCCCTGCTCTTATACCATTTTGTAGAATCTGTATATTTTGCTGAGAGAAAAATGCTTGTGATAAAGAAGTAGAATCCCATAATCCTTCAGTTGCATTTCTGTATGTTACACATTGATTTGCTGGAATTTTATCATACATTTGAAATAATGCTGAAGTATTCGGAGATTTAATATTTACACGTCCATTATTTACTTTATTCATTTATATAAAATAAGCAAATAGAAAAAATTATATTTATTTATTTTATATGGAAGCCTTTCAAAAAATTGTTTTATTTGGTGCTATAATTATATTAATTATTGCTTTAGTATTTATTGGAATTGCGTTAAGTTATTCTGTAGATGACCAAGAGTGGCCACCAATGACTCCTGAATGTCCTGATTATTGGGTTATCGATGGGTCCGGAAATAATGCAACTTGTATTAATATGAAAGATTTAGGAACTTGTCAACCAGAGAGTGGAGATAAACATTTAAGAATGAATTTTAATCTTCCTGCATTTACAGGAAGTAATGAATTATGTGCTAAATATACCTGGGCTCAAAAATGTGGTGTTTCTTGGGATGGCATAACTTACGGTGTTGATAATCCGTGTCAAACAAGCTCATCTTAAATAAAATCAATTTGTTGATAAACATTATTAAAACATTATAAATATAATTCAATAAATATATATATAATGAATGTTGTAAAAAAATTTAATACTCTTCCTGACGAAATTATACGTGAAATATTTGATTACATACCCAGACATCGTCTTATTTTTACAAATTCTAAATATTATAATTTATATCATTACTTGCTTAAAAATCACATACCAGTATATGAAAGTTACACACGAGATATGATAAGAAGAGATAATTATTTTGTTTTTGAAAGATTAGTTAGAGAGAATTATGAGAGTTGGATAAAAAATAGACAATATCGATATAAAAATATGGTGTTCAGTAATTACATTTATTTTGTTCTTCATTTTTGCATGGAAAATAATTCGGACAGATGTCGCAATATTTTAATGGACGAATTATCAAAACGTGATTTGTGTAGAAATCTACATAAAAAGAATATTATTAAATATATAAAATGGAACAGTTAAATGTTAATAAAATTCTTAATAGAGAAGAACAAGAAAATACCATAAAATCAATACTCAGAGATTTCGAGGCTAATAAAAATAATTTATTATTTAAAAAAGGTATTTATGTTTATGGAGATCCAGGTACAGGTAAAACCACGTTTATTACAAATATTCTTAAAGAACTCAACTATGATGTCATTAAATATGATGCAGGAGATATAAGAAACACTGCTGTTATTGAAGATATTACTAAGCATAATATGTCTGACAAAAATATTATGAGTTTATTCCATAAGAAGGTTAAAAAAATTGCCATTATTATGGACGAAATTGATGGTATGAACAATGGCGATAAGGGTGGTATTAATTCACTCATCAAACTTATAAGACCAAAAAAAACAAAAAAACAGAAGCTAGAAGAAGTTACAATGAATCCTATTATATGTATCGGCAATTATCGTGTTGACAAGAAAATTAAAGAATTAATGAAGGTTTGTAATACGATTGAATTGAAAACACCCAATCAATTGCAAGTATTGAATATTTGTAATAAATTATTACTTGATATCAATGCTGATATTAAAACAAAAATTATTGCATATACACAAGGAGATTTAAGAAAACTTAATAGTATTTATAATTTATATAAAAATAAACCAGAATGTTTTACATTAGAAACACTTGACAATATTTTTCAAATCAAGTCATATAATGATGATACCAAAAAAATTACAAATAAATTAATTAATCAATATTTTCCTCTATATGAACATAATAATATTATGAATGAAACAGATAGAACAAGCGTAGGACTATTATGGCACGAAAATATTATAGATGTTATTGAAAAAACTGATAAGAAACAATCTATACCATTTTATATATCACAACTTGATAACATTTGTTTTGCAGATTACATAGATAGAATTACATTTCAAAAGCAAATTTGGCAATTTAATGAAATGAGCTCACTAATTAAGACCTTTAAAAATAATAAACAATATCATGAAACTTTTAATAAAAAAACAAAATACAATCCAACTGAAGTTAGATTTACCAAGGTTTTAACAAAATACTCAACTGAATATAATAATTCACTCTTTATACAAAAATTATGTCAGAAGTTAGGTATGGATAAAAAAGATTTATTTGGATTTTTTATTGAACTTAAAAATAATCATGAGGACAGTGAAATTATAACTTTATTAGACAGTTATGATATTAGTAAGCTTGATATTAATCGTATTTATAGATATATAGAAAAATATATAAAAGAAAATGCAGCTGGTACTGCAGATAAAGAAATTGATGAAGATGAAGACGATGAAGATAGTGGTGACGCATTAATCTAATAAGTATTTTATTTATTAATAAATTAAATATTTTATTTTGTATTCAAATTTTTTGAATATAAAATTACATAACTACATTTACTTTACAACAATGGTATCAAACTTAGGCTTGACTTCCTTCTTCAATTCTTTTAATCGCGCGTCGCGCTTTTCTTCCCAAGCCGCAATATGTTCAGGATTAACGGTGCTATACAAATGATTTTCGTAATGCTGTGGTGAGCAATAAAACAATGTATTAGAACCATTTGCACTAGTACACTCGCCAGTTGCAATAGCTACCTTAAAAAATAAATCTTCATCCTTTGAACCAACCTTATTTGGATAATATTCACCAGTCTCAGCATCCCTAATTCTTGTACCCACTCCACTAGATGTAAAAACTCGAATACGCTTATTCTTAATCTTACCACTGTCCATTTGAACCTTTCTAATCAGCGTGTTCAAACCTCTATCTTCTCTGAGAGCTTTTGCGACAGCATCTTCTTGGTTTTCATAATCATTTGGGTCTGCTGGATTGAAATAATCTTCTTGATACATTTCTACTTGATAATGATATATCTAGAAATATCTTTAAATCATTTTATAAAATAAATATATTATACTGACGAAGATGCAGTTTGTTCCTCCTTCTTCCTCTCTATTTGTGACATTATAAGCTGTCTAATTTTGCCATTTAAGTATTCTACCTGTTCTTTCAATTGATTATTTTCAAACATTAGCTGTTGAATTATCATAGTTTGCTCATTTATTTGTTGCTGTGCTGCTTGTGGATTCATAATCATATTAATTTTATTCATAGTGTCTTGATATTCTGCTTGTTTTTTCATATGTTCCTGAATTTTATTCTCTCTATCTATTTTAATCTCTGCTAATTGTTTTTTAACATCTGGTTTATAATCTGGTTTACCTGGGTCATAATTATCTAATAAAGTATCTATATCTTCCATAAAAAATTTTAAAATATCAGTTTCTTTTACTAGGTCTTTTGGGATTAATGGAGTTTCATGAACATTTGGATTTGGCATTTGTTTTAATAATTCCTTTTTATCAAATGAATTATGATTATGAGAAAAAACTAAAATTGTTTTAGTAGAATCTAATTGAACAAATGGAATTGTGTATTCTTTTAAGAATTTTCTCTCTTCTGCTACAGATGATTCTTCATCAAATCTTGTTTGATTTAATAGTTCTCGTTTAAAAGCAAATGTCGCAGCAGTAGAATGATTGGGTCCATATGGGCCAAATTGCAACATCTTATCAATATGTTTAAAATATATAAACATAGCACTTGAACCTGCACATAAAGCCTTGCTATCTTTTAGACGATCTACTGCATGTTTAACGCGTTCTGGTGGATAATAATCATCATCATCCATATACACAATTATATCACCTTTTGCTTTTTCATTTGATATATTTCTCTTTTTACCCAATGTTAATTTTTCATCATATTTAAAATATTTTACCTGTGGAATATGTGACACCAAGTCTTCAATTTTATCGGTTCCATCGTCAATAATAATCCATTCCATTTTATCTTTTGGATATGTTTGATGTTCAAAACATTTAATTGCCATTTGAATAAAAGGTCTTCTATTAAATGTTGGAGTACAGATGCTAACAAACGGCTTTTTTGGTAGTTTATTTTTATTTTTTCCCATTAATAATTAAATAACATCTTTTATTTAAGTATTAGTATCTATTAAATTATTTACTAGATAAATTCTTATTTATTTTCTTTAATTCCTTTGTTAAATTACCTCCTTTTTGACCCAAAAATAAATTGTATAAAAATCCATGTTTCTCCTTTTTTGGTTCTACAAAACTACATTTTTTTGTTGCTTGATTATAACTTACAACAGGTGTTAAATTTGTTTCATTAATAGGTTTAAATAAGTCAATTGCCAATATTCCCCAGTATATTAGTCCTAAGGTTATTATTGAAAATATTCCTGGAACCACACCAAGTTTAGAGAACGCTAATAAAATAACAAACAAACTAATTATTGATACAACTATCAATTTATAATATTTTAGAGTTTCTTTCACTATTGTAAATGATGTTATTTGTTTACCATTCATCATTGCTTTATAAAATAAAGTTGTAAGTATTGCTTTATGATAAAACATTAATGGTATGACTGAGACAAAAGCAAAACCAAAAATTAATAAAAATACAAAACTAATAGCTATTCCTACACCAAGACACCAATTTACAGGACTAGTTATCGATACATCTTCCCATTGTGGTTTTCCATCTCCCGAATCATTTTTGTTAGTTTTAAAAAACCAACCCATATTTGAAAACCATAAATAAATAAAATAGATAGTATTAATTAATATACCAAAGGCATATAAAAATCCAGTAATTATTGGTCCTAATCCAATTATAGCTTGTTCTGGAAATGTTGAATTCATTAAATTCATTATTGTGTTAATTGCTGAATAATTGAAATGCAGTAACTGTTCAAAAATGGATATAAAATAATTTGCTAAAAAATGTGAATTAGGTTTATTTTTATATTCTCTAAACATATCCAGAACCTTATTTGATGAATTGAAATCATCATAAGGAAATTCCATTTTCATCGACATTTCTGGTTCTGTAAATGTTGTAAAAACATTAGTTTGAATAGACTGAATATTTATTTTACTATCAGTATAAGGATAACAGTTTTCTTCTGTTGGCAATATATTTGATTGAGCTAATTTACATACAAATAATATTAAGCCACTGCCTGAAAAATATAACAAAATGACTATAAATATTGAGATTACAGAAGTTATAAAACTAACTATATTTGATGCAAAACTTGTAGAGTCATCTGATGAAGTATCATTTTTTTTATCATCTATAGTACTTGTATCATTAGTTGTATCTGACATTACTTATATTAAATTGATATAAAATAATTCGTTAAATTTAAAAACATTATAAAATTTAATATCCAAATAATATATGAAATTTAATAATATTATTTGGATAGTTATTG
>Ga0129333_10006214_pt1 | contig 11301 bp, 14 predicted proteins | sample CPB6_08_DNA_FD_94474 | JGI IMG/M metagenome (GOLD analysis project Ga0129333, IMG submission 94474) | Freshwater to marine salinity gradient microbial communities from Chesapeake Bay, USA - CPBay_Sum_0.6_0.8_DNA | ecosystem: Environmental > Aquatic > Marine > Coastal | place: USA: Chesapeake...
ATCAAGGCTAGCAACACCGTGGAGTCGGGGCAACCCGTCATTTTCCATACTTTAGGGGGAAGCGGTTACGCTTTCCTTGAGCTGCGCGGCAAGCTTCGCCGCATCGGTCGTGTAGGCCATGTGTGTGAGAAAGCGGCCGTCGGGTCCCATCAGATAGATGATGCTCGAGTGATCCATCAGGTAATCCGTGGCCGAGGCGGTGTTGCCGGCCCTGGCGTAATAGACCCGATAGGCCTTTGCCACCGCTGCGATCTGCTCCGGCGTGCCGGTGAGGCCGATGAGGCGCGGCCCGAAATTTCCCACATAGGATTTCAGCACCTCCGGCGTGTCGCGGGCGGGATCGATCGAAATGAAGATGGGCTGGATGCGGTCAGCCACAGGCCCGATCTGATCAAGGGCCACAGACATCACCTGGAGTTCGGTCGGGCAGATGTCGGGGCAGTAGGTGTAGCCAAAGAACACCAGCATGTACTTGCCGGCGAAGCTCTTCTCGCTGACCGTGCGGCCATCCTGGTCGGTCAGCGTGAAAGGACCGCCAACCAGGGCCACGCCCGAGCCCGACATGTGCCCGGCTGGCCCCCGGAGCCAGGCATAGGCCCCCAGTCCCGCAGCGAGAAGCAGGAGGATTGCGGCAAGCACGAGAACCGGACGGCGGGGCATGGAATGTCTTCTTTCGCTCGTTACATAGGTCTAGACTGGCACGATCTCAATGAAAAACCCGCCCGCCGCCCATATGCCCATGCTCAAGGACCTCACCCCGCAACTCGACGCTGCCACCGGCGCGGAGATCGGCATGCCGCGCCTCAGGACCCTGGTGCGGCTGCGCTGGCTGGCCATCGCGGGCCAGACGGCGGCGGTGCTGGGCGTCCATTTCGTGCTGGGCTTCCCGCTGCCGCTGGGCTTCTGCCTGTCGGTGATCGCGCTCAGCGCGTGGCTGAACATCTTTCTGAACATCCGCTGGCGCAAGAACGTGCGGCTCAACGAGAACCATGCCGGACTGCTGCTCGTCTATGATCTGCTGCAGCTCGCCGTCCTGCTGTTCCTCACCGGCGGTCTCGAGAATCCCTTTTCCTTCCTGTTCCTGGTGCCGGTCACGATCTCCGCCACCTCGCTCTCCATGCGCTGGACCCTGTGGCTGGGCCTGCTGGCCTTCGCCTGCGCCACCTTCCTGGCCTTTCGCCATTATGCACTGCCCTGGGCACCCGGGGAGGCGTTCGAACTGCCCGTGCCCTATGTCGCCGGGATGTGGGCGGCGATCATGTGCGGTGTCGTGTTCTCGGCGATCTATGCCCGCCGCATCGCCGACGAGGCGCGGCAGATGTCGGTGGCGCTGTCGGCGGCCGAGCTGGTTCTCGCCCGCGAGCAGCGGCTCTCGGCGCTCGACGGTCTGGCGGCTGCGGCCGCGCATGAGCTGGGAACCCCGCTCGCCACCATCGCGCTCGTCGCCCGGGAGCTCAAGCGCGAGCTGCCCGCCGATGCGCCCCATGCCGAGGACATCGACCTGCTCATCAGCCAGACTGCGCGCTGCCGCGAGATCCTCGCCCGGCTGTCGAGCCGCGAGGCGCAGACCGATGAAATGTACCAGCGCACGAGCCTGCTTGTGATGATCGAGGATCTGGTGGCGCCGCTGCGCGGGTCCGATGTCGAGATCGCCGTCGAAAATCCGACCGGCGCTGAAAGCGGCGTGCGGGCGGCAGAGCCGGTGTTCCGGCGCAATCCCGCCATCAGCTACGGGCTCGGCAATCTTCTCGAGAATGCGGTCGACTTCGCCGAGACGCGGGTGGAGGTCGAGGCGCGCTGGACGGAAGCGCAGGTTTCGGTCACGGTGCGCGATGACGGGCCAGGCTTCCACGAGCTGATCTTCGACAGGCTGGGAGATCCCTTCGTGACGACGCGGCCGGGATATGGCGAAGAGGATGGCGAGGCAGGCCGTCACGAGGGCATGGGCCTTGGTTTCTTCATAGCCAAGACCCTGCTTGAGAGATCCGGAGCGACGGTTTCGCTGGCCAACCGGCCACTGCCTGACCACGGCGCGGTGGTGCGGGTCATTTGGCCGCGCGGCGCAGTTGATCTTGGCAAGGGCTGAGAGCGTAGCAGGAAGCGTTGAACCCGCAATCGCAAGGGGGTAGAGAGCCGCCATGACACTGCAACCCGACAGACAGACCGCGTCTTCATGAACATCGCCGAACTTTCCGCCGACAAGACCCTGCTTCTCGTCGATGACGACAAGCCGTTCCTGACGCGGCTGGCCCGCGCCATGGAAGCCCGTGGCTTCGAGGTGCTGACTGCGGAATCCGTTGCCGAGGGGATTGCCCATGTGAAACGGCTCGCGCCGTCCTTTGCGGTGGTTGACCTGCGTCTTGCCGATGGCAACGGGCTCGACGTCATCGATGCGCTTCACCAGGCACGGCCCGAGGCGCGCGCCGTCGTGCTGACCGGCTATGGCAACATTGCGACCGCAGTGACCGCCGTGAAACTCGGCGCGATCGACTATCTCGCGAAGCCCGCCGATGCCGATGCCGTTCACGGCGCACTTCTGGGGCAGACCGACAGCCGCGCAGCCCTGCCCGACAATCCGATGTCGGCGGACCGGGTCCGCTGGGAACACATCCAGCGGGTCTATGAGCTCTGCAACCGCAATGTGTCGGAGACGGCGCGGCGTCTCAACATGCACCGCCGCACCCTGCAGCGCATCCTTGCCAAGCGCGCGCCGAAATAGGCCTCAGAGCGGATCGGCCTCCGGATCATGCAGCCCGTGCAGCCGCAAGGCCGCCGCCCTTGCAAAGGCAAGCGTCACCGCCTTGCGGCGGCCGGGATGCAGGCTGGACGCGGTGGCCTCGCGCAGGATCTCGGCACCCCAGCTGTCGGCCATGATGAGGCCCGCCTCCACCGGCATGATGGCGGGATCGAGGCTGGGTGAAATCGCGAAGTACAGCCGGTCGCAGTAGTCCTGATAGGTCTGCCACTTCGAATCGGCGCGGAAATCCTCGATCGATGACTTGATCTCGACGATCCAGATCTCGCCGTTGTCGGCGATGCCGATGAGATCGGCGCGGCGGCCCGAGGCCAGGGTGAATTCCGGCAGCACCGCAAGCCGGGCGGCGCGCAGCAGCCGCGCAACCCCGCGCTGGATCATCAGCGCGGTTGCGGATTGGCGGCCGTCGGGCCGGGGCTGCGGGATCACGGCGCGAACCTTTCCTGGGGCTGTTCATGGTGCAGCAAAAAACCGGCGTCATGCCGGCGAATCTGATTTATGCTAGCAACCCGCCACTGTTGAGGACAAGCCATGCAGCGCACCCGGACGGAACGTGATTCGATCGGCGAGATGCAGATCCCCGCCGAGGCCGATTATGGAATCCACACGGCGCGCGCGGTCGAGAATTTTCCCATCACCGGCATCCGCCTGTCGCATTTCCCCGAGCTCGTCGAATCCCTCGCCATGGTCAAGAAGGCGGCCGCCATGGCCAACCGCGATCTGGGCCAGCTCAAGCCCGAGATTGCCGCCGCCATCATCTCGGCCTGCGACCTGATCATCGCGGGTGACGAGAACCATGATTTCGTCGTGGACATGCTGCAGGGCGGGGCGGGCACGTCCACCAACATGAATGCCAATGAGGTGATCGCCAATGTGGCGCTGAAGCTTCTCGGGCGGCCGCGCGGCGATTACGCAACGATCAATCCCAATGATCATGTCAACCTGTCGCAGTCGACCAACGACGTCTACCCGACCGCCGTCCGGCTCACCATGCTGCGTGCCTGCCCTGATCTGATCGAGCAGCAGCGCGCGCTGGTCGATGCCCTGATGGCCAAGGCCGTGGAGTTCGACGACGTCATCAAGGTCGGGCGGACGCAACTCATGGACGCCGTGCCGATGCGGCTCGGATCGGAGTTCCGCGCCTTCGCGGTCACGGTCGCCGAGGACATCGACCGGCTCAAGGAATTCGCCAGCCTTCTGCGCGAGGTCAATCTGGGCGGAACCGCAATCGGCACCGGCATCAACACGCCCGAGGGCTATTCCGAACGCGTGATCCGCAATCTTGCCGATGTTTCGGGGGTGCCGCTGGTGCCCGCCGCCGATCTCATCGAGGCAACCTCCGATCTTGGCGCCTTCGTCACCTTCTCAAGCGTCCTGAAGCGCATTGCCGTCAAGCTTTCGAAGATCTGCAACGACCTGCGCCTGCTCAACGCCGGGCCGCGCGCAGGGCTTGGCGAAATCCGGCTTCCGGCGGTTCAGGCGGGCTCCTCGATCATGCCGGGCAAGGTCAACCCGGTCATTCCCGAAGTCGTCAACCAGATTGCCTATCAGGTGATCGGCAATGATCTCACCGTCACGATGGCCGCCGAGGCGGGCCAGCTTCAGCTCAACGCCATGGAGCCTGTGGTGGTGCTGAACATCCTGCAGTCGATGCGCATGCTGCTGCGCGGCATGAGCGTGCTGCGCGAGAAATGCATCATCGGGATCGAGGCCGATCGCGAGCGCTGCGCAGAGTTGCTCGAAGGCTCGCTGGTGACGGTGACGGCGCTCAATCCCTTCATCGGCTATGCCGAGGCAAGCCGCGTGGCCAAGGTGGCGCTGAAGTCGCGCCGCAGCATCCGCGACGTGGTGCTGGCCGAAGGGCTGATGACGGCGGAGCAGCTCGAACAGGCCTTCTCCACCGCCAATCTCCTCGGCCAGCACTGAGGCCTGCTACATCGCCCAGCGCAGGGCCGGCGTGTGGACCGGCGCGTCCCAGCCTCTGGAGATCTCGTCATCGAGCATCGTCACCGTGATGGAACAGCCCGCCATGTCGAGCGAGGTCACGTAATTGCCCACCAGCGCGCGCGCGGCGCGAATGCCGTGGCGAGCCAGCTGGGCCTCCGCGGCGTGATACATCAGGTAGAGTTCCATTGACGGCGTTGCGCCGAAGCCGTTGACGAAGAGCAGGGCATCGCCCGTGCGTCCGAGATCGCCGGCGATGGCGGCGACCATCTCCTCGGCGATGTCATTGGCGCTGCGCAGGGCCACGCGGCGGCGGCCCGGCTCGCCGTGAATGCCAACACCCATTTCCATTTCAGTGTCGCCGATGGCGAAGGTGGGCTTGCCGGCGGCGGGCACTGTGCAGCTGGTGAGCGCCACGCCCATGGACCGCGTCGCCCTGTTGACCTTGTCGCCCAGCGTCTTGAGTGCGCCCAGGGCCGCGCCCTGTTCAGCGGCAGCACCCACGACCTTCTCGACCACAAGGGTTCCTGCCACGCCGCGCCGTCCGGTGGTGTAGAGCGAGTTCTCCACCGCCACGTCATCATCGGTGATCACCGTCTCGATGGCGCGGCCGCTCATCTCGCGGGCCATGTCGAAGTTCATCACATCGCCTTCATAGTTCTTGACGATGAACAGCACGCCTGCGCCGGTGTCGACCGCGTCTGCCGCCGCGATCATCTGGTCGGGCGTGGGCGAGGTGAAGACCTGGCCGGGGCAGGCGGCATCGAGCATGCCGTGGCCCACGAAGCCGGCGTGCAGCGGCTCATGGCCCGAACCGCCGCCCGAGAGCAGCGCCACCTTGCCGGGCTTCAATATCCTGCGCTGCACGAATTTCTGTTCGGCCCCCAGCGTCACGATATCGGCATGCGCCGCCGCGAAACCCGAAAGGCTCTCGGACAGCACGTTCGAAACGTCATTGATGAGCTTCTTCATCTGTGGTTCCCTTCCTCCCTGTCGTCGTCGATCAGTCTTGCGATCTCGCGCACGAAGCTGCTCACCAGCCCGTGCAGTTTCCGGTTGCGGGCCTCGCTGCCGAGATCCGGCAGATGCACGGCCAGCACATTGCCCGCGCCCGCTTCGGCAAGCCGCTTGCGCGGATGCGCCCGTGCATAGAGCCGGGTGAATTCCAGACGCTCCGCCGCCGAAAAGTGGCACACCTCGAAGATCGGCGCGAGATGATTTGCCGGGATCGGCGTCGCATAGGCGGGATTGGCGATCTGGCTCACGAAGCTGCGGTTCTTGGCCAGCGCGGCGGCAAGCCGCTGGCGGGTGCCGGAGGGCCGGCGCTCGAGGATCGCGGCCAGCAGGCGCTTGTAGGCAGCCACCGCGTCCTGCGGTGTCTTTTCGGCGGTGGTGCCCTGCGCCATGGTTCAGAGCTCCGCGATGGCGGCCTTGACGCGCGCCAGCCTTGCCGGGGCAACCGACAGCGAGGTGAGGCCCGCACCGAGCAGCGCCGCGAGATGGCGCGGCTCGCTTGCCATGTCGCCGCACAGGCTGACGGGAATGCCTGTCTGCCGGCCATAGTCCGCCACCTGCGCAATCAGCCGCAGCACGGCCGGATGGCCGGGATCATTGAGCGGGGCCACGCGCGCGTCATCGCGGGCGGCGGCCGTCACATATTGCGTGAGATCATTGGAGCCGATGGACAGGAAGCGCGCCGCGCCGAACAGTTCGGGCGCCACGGCAACGGCGGGCACCTCCACCATGATGCCCAGGGGCGGGGCTGCATGGGGTGTTCCCGCCGCCTCCAGTTCGGCAAGGCAGGCGGCGAGCAGCGCAGCACTGCGCGCCAGCTCATCCGGTACGGTGACCATGGGAATCATGACCTTGAGGTTGCCGTGCACGGCGGATCGCGCGAGGGCGCGCAGCTGCGTGCGGAACACCTCCGCGCGCGCCAGCGTCAGCCTGACGCCGCGCAGCCCGAGAAAGGGGTTGGCCTCGCCCTCGGGTGTCAGGCCGCGGATGGGCTTGTCGCCGCCGATGTCGAGGGTTCGTATGGTCACGGGCTTGCCGCCGGCCCATTCGAGAAAGCGGCGATAGGCGTGATACTGCATCTCCTCATCGGGAAGATCAGCCCCGTCGCGGAACAGGAATTCCGAGCGCATCAGGCCGATGCCGTCACAGCTTGCGGGATCGATGCTGTCGAGTTCCTCGACGCCCGCGACATTGACGAGCACCTCGACCGGCGCGCCATCGCGGCGGCGCGCGGGCTGGAGCAGGAAGCGCTCCTCCGCCGCGCGAGCCGCGCTGTGCCGCGCGAGGGCAGAGGCGAAAGCCACCTGTTCGGCGGCGTCCGGATCGGCGGTGACCGTGCCGGTGCTGCCATCGACCATCAGTGTCCCGGCTGTTTCGGACAGGGCCTCGCCAAGTCCCACCACCATGGGGATGCCGCGGGCCCGCGCCAGCATTGCCACATGGCTTGTGCTGCTGCCGCGCCTCAGCGCGATGGCCCCGCCACGGCTCCAGTCGGTTTCAAGAAACAGGCTGGGCGCGAGATCATCGCCGGTCAAAACGACGCCGGCTTCAGCGCCGGCCAAGTCCTCGCCTGCCAGCACGCGCAGCACGCGGTCGCGGATGTCGGCGAGATCGGCCGAGCGGGCGCGGAAATACTCGTCATCGGAGGCGTCATAACCGGCAATTTCGGCATTCATCGCCGTGGCGAAGGCAATGTCGGCGGGCAGTCCTGCGGCAATGCCGGCAAAGGCCGGGGCGGCGAGGGCGTCGTCTTCCAGCATCGCCAGCTGGAAGCCGAGCATGTCGGCCGCATCGCCCTCGACGCGCGCCATCAGGGCCGCGATGCCGCCAGTCGCTCCCGCCAGCGCCGCAGCCAGGGCGGCACGCTCGCTGTCAGGATCAGCAGCCACGCGGGGCGCGGCACTGCGGCCCGCGATGCTGCGCGCCGGACCCATGAACAGGCCGTCGGACGCGCCGGTTCCGCTGTGTCTACGGCCCATGGCCGGCTTCATCGAAATCGCGCCTGACAAGACCCGCCACGGCCTCGACGGCCGCCTGCGCATCCGCGCCCATGGCGCGCACATGCAGGGTGGCGCCTTGCCGTGCCTTCATCGCCATCACCTTGACGATGCTCTTGGCGTCGATCCAGGGGCCCTCGGCAGCGATGGCAATCTCGACCGCCGCTGCGAAGCCCTTGGCGAGCTTGGTAAGCTTGACGGAGGGCCTCGCATGGAGGCCGACGTCATGGGTGATCACCACCGAGTCCTGCACGGTTGCGCTCATTGTGCGGACAACTCCTCGGCCGTGCGCTTGACATCGGCGAGCGAACCGCCGCCCGAGGCTTCGGTGGCAGCCATCACTGCGCCTTCAACGACCGGTGCATTGCAGATGACGATCTTCGCCTGACGCTCGTCCGGCAGCATCTCGATGGCCATTTCGCTGTTGGTTTCCGCCCCGCCCAGATCGACGAGAATGGCCACGCCATCCTCCGACCAGGCCTGATCGATGGCGGCAAGGATTTTCTCGACGCTGGTGCCGAGCCCGCCGTCGGGATTTCCGCCGCAGAAGCCCAGCGGCACCTCATCGCCCACCATCTGCCGCACCATGTCGGCCGCGCCCCGCGCCACATCGGGTGAATGCGAGACGATCACGATTCCCACTGTCATGAGTGGCCCTCCAGAACATCGCACACCGTCTCGATCATGATCTGGCTCGAGCGCGCACCGGGGTCCATGTGGCCGATCGACCTTTCGCCAAGAAACGAGGCACGTCCCCTTGTCGCCTTCATCGGCACCGTGGCCTGCGCGCGCTCTGCGGCCAGCGCCCGTACGCTCGCGAAACTTGCCGCGCCGCTGGCCAGGTGATCGGCGAGCGGTCCCAGCACATCGAGCATGGTCTTGCAGCCAACGTCGGATTTGCCGCGCGCCTTGACTGCCGCGACCGCTGCCGCAAGCGCGCGGGCGGCATCTGCGGGGGCGGGATCATCCGGCAGTTCCTTGCCCAATGTCATGAACAGCGTGCCATAGAGCGGGCCCGAGGCGCCGCCCACCTTCATGACCAGCGTCATGCCCACCGTCTTGAGCGCCTCACCGGGCGGCTTCGCCAGAATTACGGGCTTCTCAGCCAGAACGGCCTCGAAGCCACGCTTCATGTTGAGCCCGTGATCGGCATCGCCAATGGCCGAGTCCAGTGCGGTAAGTTCCTCGGCGGCGGCGATGATCCGTGCCGACAGCGTATCGAGAAGGGCCTCCAGCGGAAGAGCCATGGGGCGGAACCTCGTGTTAAGTATTTTGTTTACTGAACACAAAATCACTAAACATGCAAGTCCTTCCCGGTGCTGGCCGGGGACACGGTCTCACGTCAGACTGACGCTGTGCAGGAAACCCGCTAGACTCTGCCCGGTGTGATTCTCCGGAACCCTGCCATGAAACCGCTGCTTGCCCTGATCGCTCTGTGTCTCTGGCTGACCCCGGCATCGGCGGATGATTTCCGTCGGGGTCTGCAGGCCTATCGCTATGGCCATTTTCAGGACGCGGTGGCCATATTGAAGCCGCTGGCGCAGCGCGGCGATCCCTATGCGCAATTCAGTCTCGGCGTGATGTATGACGATGGCGTGGGCCTGCCGCGCAACCTCAAGCTCGCCCTTATGTGGTATAAGAAGGCCGGTGCGCGTGGCCTTGCCGATGCGCAGTTCATGGCCGGCATGCTCTATGGCGCAGGCCGTGGCGTGCGCCAGGACCCCGCCGCCGCGCTCTACTGGTTCGAACTGGCTGCTGCCGCGGGCCATCCGCGCGCGCCGCTGCTGCGCGACCAGCACTGGAGCCAGCTGAGCAGCCCGGTGCGCGAGCGCATCGAGGCCAATGCCACCGCCTGGCTTGCCGAACATCCGGTGCAACTCACCTGCAAGGGCAAGTTCTGCATCTATCCCAAATGGACAAAGGGTCCGCGCTGGACGATCTTCGAGCGCGACCAGACCTTCGATTGAAACTGCCGCAACAGGATATCGCGATGGATATCATCATCCTTTTGGTTCTTCTGCTCACGGCCGGCCTGATGCTGGCGCGGGCGCCGCGCAATGCTGTGCTGGCGGCCTGGCTCGTGTCTGCCTGTCTCATCGCCGGACTGTTCCACCAGCACGCCACCTCCATTCTGCCGCTGAGCTTCTGATGAGCTGCGCCCTGTCACGGCCGGTCTACTGGTTTCTCCATCTCTGGGTTCTGGCCTATTGCGTGGTGTTGCTCGCCGCCCTGGTGGTGCAGTTCGGGCTGGGCGAGCTGCCATGCCCGCTGTGCATGCTGCAGCGCTACGGCATGTTTCTCTCGACGCTCGGCCCGGTCTGGATCATTCTTGACAGCAACCGTGGCGACCTCACCCTGCAGCGATATCAGCAGGGGCTCGGTCTTGCAGCACTTGGCGCGCTTCTGGGTGCTGTGGTGGCGGCACGGCAGATCGCACTCCATGTCCTGCCAGGCGATCCCGGCTATGGCACGCCTTTCCTCGGCCTGCATCTCTACAGCTGGGCCTTCCTCACCTTCCTCACCGTTCTGGTGGCCGTGAGCGGGCTGCTGATCCTGTCGCCGGTCACGGTGTCGGTCATGGACAGGGGGCCTGCCGGTGCGCCGTCCCCACGCCTCTCTCAGGCGGTGCTCGGGCTGTTCATCCTGCTTCTGGTCGCCAACGCCATCATGATCGTCTTTCTTGAAGGCTTTGCCTGGATGCTTCCCGACGACCCCGTGGGCTACAATCTTCTCGCGCCAACGGGCACTCCCTGAACCATGGCCCCAGTCGAGCCGGCGGCAGAGGTGCCCGATACAACGGCCTATCGCCTGCGCGTTATTTTTGCGGGCACGGTCGGCAATGCCATCGAGTTTTATGATTTCACCGTCTATGCCTTTCTTGCTGTCTACTTTGTAAACCATTTCTTCCCGCTGAATGATCCCGTTGCCGGGCTGCTTGCCAGCTATGGCGCGCTGGCCGCCGGCATGATCATGCGGCCGGTTGGCGGCGTGATCATCGGCAGCCTCGGCGACCGGCTCGGACGCAAGCTGGCCCTTCAGGTGTCCATCGCCATGATCGCGCTGCCGACCCTGCTGATCGGCCTTCTGCCGACCTATCAGCAGATCGGCATGGCCGCGCCCATCCTGCTCATCAGCCTGCGGATGATCCAGGGCCTTTCGGTCGGTGGCGAGTATTCCGCCTCCATCATCTACATCATCGAACAGGCCCCGCCCGCACGGCGCGGCCTGTGGGGCAGTTTCAACCCGATGGGCGGTTTCGGCGGCATCTTTCTCGGTGCGGCCGTGTGCATCATCCTCACCAATCAGCTGGGTGCTGCGCAGATGTCCGACTGGGGCTGGCGCGTGCCCTTCATCGCCAGCCTCGCGCTGACAATGGCCGGTGCGACCGTGCGCCTGGGACTTGGCGTTGAGAGCAGGGTCGCACTGCTGAAGAAACACCGCGTGCCCGTCCTGCTTGCGCTCCGCGTTCACTGGCGGGCGCTCGCCGCCATTGCTCTGGCCAATGTGTCAACCGGCATCGTGACCTTCGTGGGTTTCACCTACACCGTGTCGTGGATGGAACTGGAAGCGGGCGTCTCGAGGCAGCATGCG
>Ga0129333_10006215_pt1 | contig 11299 bp, 9 predicted proteins | sample CPB6_08_DNA_FD_94474 | JGI IMG/M metagenome (GOLD analysis project Ga0129333, IMG submission 94474) | Freshwater to marine salinity gradient microbial communities from Chesapeake Bay, USA - CPBay_Sum_0.6_0.8_DNA | ecosystem: Environmental > Aquatic > Marine > Coastal | place: USA: Chesapeake Bay...
ACCATGAACTGCGAGGGCTTGTTCCATTTTATTTTTCGCAATGGCCCTACGGTCAACTATCAGCTAAAAAAGATGGCCACCCAGCCCATCAGTCATATGCAGTTCATTGACAGAAATGAAAAACCTATTCCGGTAACGCTTAGTGCAGCGCAACAAGAAAAATTACTGTCTGCGCTTCGTTGCTTTATCGATCAGGCGCCCTCTCTGGTACAGTGAATTAGCTATAGCCCCCGATTATTAAAAATTGTTGTGCCACAAAAAAGCCCTTCCGTAAGGGAGGGCTTTTATATTTTTTTGAGTCGACCGCTTTTTGTTAGTAGCGGTAAAGCTCGGGTTTGAAAGGACCAGTTTTACTGATTCCCAGGTACTCGGCCTGAGCGGTACTCAGCTCATCTAATTCTACGCCGATTTTAGAGAGATGCAGGCGTGCTACTTTTTCATCAAGGTGTTTGGGCAATACATAGACCTTGTTTTCATAGTTCTTATGGTTTTTCCAAAGCTCTATTTGGGCCAAGGTCTGGTTGGTAAAGGAGTTACTCATTACAAAGGAGGGGTGACCAGTGGCACAACCCAGGTTGACCAAACGACCTTCTGCTAAGATGATGATATCCTTGCCATCGACATTGTAAATATCCACTTGGGGTTTGATGGTGTCTTTGGTGTGGCCATAATTCGTATTGAGCCATGCAATATCGATCTCAATGTCAAAGTGACCGATGTTACAAACAATGGCCTTGTCTTTCATTTGCTTAAAATGCGCACCTGTGATCAGGTCTCGACAACCCGAAGCCGTTACCACGATATCGGCTTCTTTAACGGCATCGATCATCTTTTTTACCTCAAATCCATCCATAGCGGCCTGCAGCGCACAGATCGGGTCGATCTCCGTTACAATAACCCGACAACCCGCTCCGGCCAGTGAGGCAGCAGATCCTTTTCCAACGTCTCCGTATCCACCCACAACGGCGATCTTACCTGCGAGCATCACGTCGGTAGCGCGACGGATCGCATCTACCAATGATTCTTTACAGCCGTATTTATTGTCGAACTTAGATTTTGTAACGGAGTCATTCACATTGATAGCGGGCATCGGTAAGGTTCCTTTAGCGACCCGCTCATACAGACGATGAACCCCAGTGGTGGTCTCTTCGGAAATTCCCTTTACATGTTGTGCCAGTTCGGGGAATTTATCGAGCACCATGTTGGTCAGGTCTCCACCGTCATCGAGAATCATGTTGAGAGGCTTTTCTTTACTGCCGAAGAAAAGTGTTTGTTCGATACACCAATCGGCCTCTTCAATGGTTTGCCCTTTCCAGGCAAAGACGCCAATACCGGCTGCGGCAATAGCAGCAGCGGCATGATCTTGGGTAGAGAAGATATTGCAAGAGCTCCATTTGACCTCGGCACCGAGCGCAACGAGTGTCTCTATCAGCACTGCAGTTTGTATGGTCATATGAAGGCACCCGGCTATACGGGCTCCCTTGAGTGGTTGAGCTGCTCCGTACTCGGAGCGAAGTGCCATCAGGCCGGGCATCTCTGCTTCGGCCAGACGTATTTCTTTACGGCCCCATTCTGCCAATGAGATATCGGCTACTTTATAGGGTAAACTAAAATCGATCGACTGGGTTAAGGTTGACATGGTATTTACTGTTAATTGGGCGCAAAGCTATACTATAATTGATTAATAAACCAATTCTATATGCATAATGTAATCGTTCATGTAATACCCGTTTCCCACGGCGATATCAACCTCTTTGCGAATGCTGTAGCCCATCTTTTCATAGAAGTAGCGGGCCTTATTTTGCCGGTTTACTTGTAATTCAATGGATTGGCCTCCTTGTTCTTTCACCCGCTGTTGTATTTGAGAGAGAAAGAATCTTCCGGCCCCGTTTCCTTGCTCAGTAGGCAATATATAGAGCTTATGTAGTTTGTACGAAAGTGTATCAAGCGACTGGTAAGAAGCATATCCTACGGGCTTATCCTTATGGAAAAGCAATAAAAACATACATCCCTCGGCCATTTGTTGTGCTAATGATGCAGGACTATACATCCATTCCATCATATAATCTACCTGATCTTTATTCAAGATAGGATAATAGGTTGACGGCCACACTTGAGCGCAAAGTGCTCTTATAAGTGAAATGTCCGGTGTGCCGGCTGCCCTTATGGAGTAAGGGGAGAATTTCATCAGTTATTGTCTCTGGGCTTGTTGAATAGTCCCCTTTTTTTGGGAGGCTCTTCTTTCGGTGCTCCGATCGGCGTTCCCTTCGGAGGGGTAGACTGATTAGATTTTGGAACGGTATCCTTTTTAGGTTGGGTGACTGGTTTTTTGGGCTCTTCGGTTACAGGAGTCGATTCCGGTCCAATGTATTCAGAGGGCTGATAATTATAATCTTCCTCGGATCCTACTCCCATGTCCTGTCCTTGGGCTCCGGGAGCATTTTCTTCTTCGCTCAGTAAAATATCGGCGCTATTGATGAACTGTCCCATTTCGGCGGGTACCACAAATCGGGCCTCTTTATCGATCCCCGATTTGGCGTCGGATAGCACTTTGCCTAGAAAAAATTCACAGATAGGTCTGGCCATTCGAGACCCATCTCCCTCGTTACGGATAAACTGGTCGTCGAATCCTACCCAGGAACCCACCAGCATTTGAGGCGTATAGCCAATGAACCAGGCGTCCGCATTGTCATTGGTAGTTCCGGTCTTTCCTCCCATTTCTGCTGCACCGACACGGTTACGCATGCCCGCAGCCGTTCCAATGTCAACCGCTCCCTGCATCATGCGGGCCATCGTATAGGCGGTAGCTTCGCTGATGACCTCTTTTCTGTTAGAGCTGAAGTCAAATCGTTTGATGACATTACCGTTTCTGTCTTCGATGCGAGTGATGGCAAAGGGTTTGGTAGAAAATCCTCGGCCGGCAAAAATGGTATAGCCCCATAACATTTCATAGAGGGACAGGTCGCAGGTGCCCAGGGCGATAGAAGGGTAGGGCTCTATGCGGGTTGGGATATTTAGCCGGGCCATAAACTCAGAAAACTGCTCAGGGCCTACTTGTTTCATAATGTAGGCAGTGGCACAGTTCTTCGAATAGGCCAGCGCAGATAACATTGATCCGGCTCCGCCTTTACACTCTTTGCTCGCAGGGACCCAGCCACTGCCTGGGAAGTATTGCGGTTCGTTGGGTAATTGCATGTCGGGGGTAAATCCGCGTTCCTCTACCGCCTGCGTATAAAGTAAGGGCTTGATGGTGGAGCCTACTTGTCTTTTCGTTTTAATATTAACGTGATCGTACTTATAGGTTTTGAAGTTAATACCACCTACCCAAGCCCTAACCTCGCCGGTAACGGGGTCCATGGCCATAAAAGAGGCCTGTTCCATTTGCCGGTGATACTTGATCGAATCAAGGGGTGTCATAACAGTATCCTTCTCCCTTTTTGCATTCCAAGCAAAAACACGCATGCTGACTTTTTCGTTGAAACTGGCTCTGATCTCGTCCTCACTAAGGCCCTCTTCTTCGAGATTGCGCCAGCGATCGGATTCTTTCATTGCCCGCTCGAGTATATTTTCTTTTCCTTGCCAGATTTTACCGTTTTTTATGGAGGCCCGGTTGTTGACATTTTTTTGCAGCATCGACATATGTTGTGCCATGGCTTCTTCGGCATACTGCTGCATTTTTACATTTATGGTTGTGTAGATCTTTAATCCATCATTATAGATATTGTAGGGTTCTCCATCCGGTCTTCGCAGATCCTTGAGGGCTTCTTTGATCTCTTCTTTCAGTACCTCTCTGAAGTAGGGGGCATAACCGGTATTCTCATCCATCTTCCGGTAATTGAGTTGGATGGGAAGGGCTTTCAATGCTTTCGCTTCTTCGGCGCTGATCTTACCGTTGACCTCCATTTGCCCGATCACAACATTGCGTCTGTCCAGCGCCGCTTTTGGATTTCGTACAGGGTTGTAGAGCGTATTTCCTTTGAGCATACCGATCAACAGAGCGGCTTCTTCTATCTGTAAGCGATCGGGTTCTTTTTGAAAAAAAGTTCTGCTGGCATTACGGATGCCATAAATGTTGTTGCCGAATGGAACTACATTCAGGTATAGGGTGATAATTTCTTCTTTAGTGAAATTCTTTTCGAGTTTGACCGCAATGATCCATTCCTTTAATTTTTCGATCACGCGCCAGGCCTTGTTGCGACTTCCTTGCGCCAATAACGCCTTGGCTAATTGCTGGGTGATCGTGCTGCCCCCTCCATCGGAACCCAAGGTTACCACGGCGCGCAGCGTCGATTTGAAATCGATCCCGTTGTGGCTGTAAAAGCGTTCATCTTCGGTGGCAATGAGAGCATCGATCGCGTAGCGTGAGATATCGCGATACTTCACATTGCTTCGATTCCCTCTGTCGGTATAGTATTTCCCCATCAGGGTACCGTCTTGCGCATAGACCTCCGAGGCTTGCAGAATAGAGGGGTTTTCTAGCTCTTGCAAAGAGGGCATCTTTCCGAAAACGCCAAAATTGGCTAGCAAAATCATAAGTAAGAACGCAATGATGCCGCCTGCGAATACTCGCCAAAAAATACGTACAGAGGGTTTCATGCTGCTAAGTTAGGGGCTGTTTTCTTTGATGAAGTTTTTGTAAGATGTTAAATCTTTTTGCTCCTTAAGTCGTTCCCAATTGGAAGCAGAAATGATAATCCAATAAAATTGACCTGTTTGCAACCAAGGAGCTATGTCGGAACGAGTACTGAGCGTGGCTCTTTCTTTGTAAAGGGTAGCTGCTGCAGCATCCGAAAAGCCAGCAACACTGATCAGATAGTGTGAGTCCGGAAATGAAGTTGTCGAGGTGATGAGGTTGTTTGCTCCGACCCGGTCTCGGTTGAATTGGGCCAAGGCATTTTTAGTTTGATTGTTCACTGCTGAATCGAGTCCCGAGAGTACCAATAAGGCCAGGTGTGGTGACTGCGGGTTCTTTGTATAGCCGCCAGGTGTAGTCAAAGGGGCTTGCGCTACGGAAGAGGCAGTAAGCAGTGAAGCCTCCAGCTGGCCTCTGTTGCGCAGCGCGTTCACTAAGGCAAGGGCTCTGGCGGCCAGCGGGTGACTCGAAAATTGATTGCTGATTTGATTGAGCAATCGAATAGCAGTACTGTCTTGTCGCTGCTTGACGTAATATATCGATTCAATATAGAGTAGCTGTGGCGTCCAGTAGCTTGCGCCGTAGGTGCTGTCTGCTATCTTTTTTGCGCTGAGCGCCGCTTCATAGTTTTCTGCTGCAAATAGTTCATAGACCCGTTGATAGGCACTGTCGCCGTTGCGGGTGGGTTCTTTGCCTGTAAGGCCAGGCTGAAAAAGAGCAATCGTAAGCGGATCGTTTGGAAACTGCTCCTGTAACAGCAGCTGGATTTGTTTTGCCTTTTGTAATTGGTTCGATCGCTGGTAGCAGCGATATAGATTCACGTACAATTCTTGTTTAGGTCGAAATGCTGTATCACTCGATAGTAATCTTTCGAGTAGCATCACTCCGCGGGGACAATCTTCCATCTCTTGGATCAACAGCTTTCCGGCATTGAATAATGCGTTGCTGATCGAGTCGCGTGCCACCCGCTTTTGTTCTTCGCGCAAGGGTAGTTGATTGTAAATAGTCTCAAAATCAGTGGAGCCGCTTGCGGATAAATTGCTTTTTGCAGTGGAGTCGCTCGTTGCTGCATTCAGGGGGTTGTTCATCATGGCTTGTAAGGCGGCCAAACGCCGCCAATTATCGCTGTTAGGACGATTTCCCCAGCGATTTTTGAATTCGGATTGTCCTCTGCTACGGCTTGCGGCATTGTAAAAGTACCATTCGCCCCTGGCTTCTCCAGGCATGAATAAGGTGTTCGTTACCACTGGCTGCAGGGGATTGTTCCCTTTGGGGGTAAAGGCGGCATCTTCCGAAATTCCCTGTTGCCTCCTTAGTTCTCTGAGTAGTTTTCGCGCCCATTCTTTTCGCTCCTCTTCGGGTAGTGCTGCAATTCGCAATAGACTATCCTGTCTTTCCAAAACATCCAGATTGGCAGCCAGTAAGCGAAGCGCTTTTTTTCTCTCTTCGAGCCATTTCACATCTTCTTGTTTACTGTCCTTGAGCTGAATACTGTCATAAAAGCGAGAAGATTCTTTGTATCGCCCTGATTGATAGGAAAGGTCGGCTAGTTGTAAAAATGCTTTATTGCGCTGCTGCGGGCTGTTGCTGGAGGCTTTTGTGCTATTGAGTAAAGAAAGGATGGCTCGATCTGTATTGCCACCGGCCAGATCCATTTGTGCGGCCATGTAATAGATGATATCACGATATGCGAGGTATCTATCTTGGCTGGCCATTTGCAAGAGTTGACCCACATTCTTATTTATATCGGCCGAAGCATTTTGCTGGTTGGTTCGGATGGACCCTAACCTGGCATAGATCTCCAAGATCAGATCGGTGGTTCGCGGAATAACTTTCAGGTAATACTGATGGGCTTCTTTGTTTTTCCCGGCTTTTTCGTAGAGTTGGGCGATCAGATATTCCCAACGCGCTCTTTCTTGTGAGCTACCGGCTTCTGGTAAGGCGCGTGATAAGTGCAGGGCAGCACTATCCCAGCTTTCTATTTTATAGAATTGCAAGGCCATCACCTCTTCGAGCGCGGGTTGTAATCGCTTGGGAAAGGCGGGATCTTTTTTCAATACATCGATGATCGAAGAGGCCTCTGCAAATTCGTCTTGTGCCAGGTGATTTCGGATCTGCCAGATAAATGCATCATTTCGGCTGGGTGGTTCGCTAAAGATTTTTTTAACAGGGTTGTTTTTTTCCTGACTGGCAATACTGTTCGATCTGTTGCCGTCTCTTCCGCTACCAATGACTTTGTAATAGCCATCTTTCTCTTTAGGAGCAAAAGAATAGTTTATGAACTGAAAAAGTTGATAAGCCGAATCGAATTTTTGTTGAAAGTAATAGGCGGCCCCCCATAGCAGATAAAGATTATCAACCCAGTCATTGCGCAGATCGTGCAAGGCAATACCCGAGGAGGCTTTTTGTATTACCGAGTCAAGTTGAACAGAGTCGGCCTTGATAGCGGCCGGGGAGTAGTTGTAGAAAGAAATGAGTTTGCTATAGTCGTCTTTATGGGCCGCTTTGGCCTTATCGATCACTTCGTTCAACTTTCGCGAGGCATTGTATGTGAAATTGTAGTGCGTAACCGTATTCTGGATAAATTTTGGAATGGTACGCAACTTGCCGTCGGTACTCTTCTCGGACCGTAACACCCTCTCTTCGTACTCTTTAGGCTTGGGGATATTGATCTTAAAACCGGTCTGGCCGGGCAGGGCAGGGCTGTATAGCAGCAGCGCCACCCAGATCCACCGGGGAACTCGCAGTTTGGATGATGGTTGCATATTCACTTGCAATCTCGCTTCTTATTAACTGAAATTCAAATATTTTAGTATGTAAAAATCTTTATTTTTTGTTAGTATTTTTAAGTAAGAGGGCATGGGTGGTTCTCCGTAAGAATCTTACCTTTATTCTTGTCGGTATTTATGGCAAAAATTGAACTTCGGTCGGGGTTAAAAAGGTTGCAGCATCGCTACCGGCTGGTGGTGATGAATGACGACACATACGAAGAGGTTGTTACTTTTCGGTTGTCTCGTTTGAGTGTTTATGTTACTATGAGTATGATCTTTGTGGTATTGGTAGGGCTTACAACGGCACTGATCGTCTTTACCCCTCTAAAGTACTACATCCCTGGGGCCGGCACCGATTACCAGTCCGTAACGGCACTCAAACGGTTGCAGTACCGTGTAGATTCGGTAGAGAAGCAAGATGTCCTAAAACAACAATATTTGCTCTCGATACAGCAGGCCCTGGCAGGCAAAGGTCTTGCCGAATTGGATACTAATTTACTAAAGCTGCCGGCGGCAGAATTGATCAACGAATAATGTAATACAGCCTTATATGTTTACCAACAAATCAAAAACTGACATGCAAACAAATCTGAACCCATCAGGAGGCAATGCGACTCTTATAAGCGCAGGTACTGTGCTCAAGGGAGATCTGTCGAGCAGCGGCGATCTTCGTATTGATGGCACTGTTATCGGCAATGTAAAAACGGCGGCCAAGGTGATTGTGGGTAGTTCCGGTGTGGTTGAAGGTGATGTATCGGGCGGACAGGCCGATATTACCGGTAAGGTCAACGGAAACATCCGGGCCACTGAGTTGATCCAGCTGCGCGGAGAGTGTATGGTTGCCGGCAACCTGTATGCAGGAAAGCTACAGGTAGAGCCTTCTGCCACCTTCAACGGGCAATGTCACATGGGAGCCAATGTGGTAGAGATGACCAGCAATGAACAGTCCTCACAAGTCATCAGCCGCTGATTCGAAGCGCGATTGGCTGCGCTACGCGGGTCTGGGCACACAGCTTTTGGCATATCTGGCACTTGCCGTGTTCGGTGGATTCAAAGCCGATCGATGGCTCCATTGTTTTCCCTTACTGACAGCCCTGCTGCCTTTGCTGGTATTAGCAGCTGTTTTTTACAAATTGATCAAAGAAACAGGATCTGGAAAACCAACTAAATGACTGCAAAAAAAGCTCAGTATCAGTTTTTGTTGATCAATTTTTTCGCAATCGTATTGATCCTGGCCGCCGCAAGATATTCGTTGCTTTCCTGGTCGGCTCTCGGTGTATTAGCCACTGCCAATATTTTTCTTTTTGGACTTACCCTTTATTTATTCCGGCGTACGCTCAGATCATTTTCCGATCCTAATCCTCAAGCTTCTATCCGGGCTATAATGAGCGGTTTTATGATCAAGTTTTTCTCATTGGCCCTGGCCTCCTTACTCTATATCCTATACATGAAAAAAGAGGTAAGTCTTCCGGCCCTGGGACTGTCCGCAGTCCTATACGTGCTGTATGCGGTGGCAGAAATCCGGGCCTTGTTGCTTTTGCTCAAGTCGACAGATCATGGCTAAGAAAGAAGTGCCGGTATTGTATCTGTCTCGTTATTTACCCCCCGGGGCCGACTCTTTGGTATTAAAGTATCTGCAGCATTATCGTGTGCACTTGACCATTACTAAAAAAAGACAGACCGTATTAGGAGATTACCGCCATCCTGCACCAGGGCAGTCTCATCGCATCAGTGTTAATGGCAACCTGAATCCTTATGCTTTTTTAATTACCGTCCTACATGAATTGGCGCATCTGATCACCTTCGAAAAATTTGGCCCTTTGGTGGCTTCACACGGTAAACAATGGAAACAATGCTATGGCATCTTGTTGACAGAGCTATTGGATCAGGTGTTATTGCCCCACGATATTCAAGTTGAACTTAAGCGCTCCTTAAAGAATCCAGCGGCCAGTAGTTGCGCTGAAGAGGCACTGATGCGAGTCTTAAAAAAATATGATCCTCCCCGAAGCGGGGCTTGTTTGTTAGAGCAACTGCAACAAGGCGACTCTTTTTGTATTGCGGATGGCCGAGTCTTCGAAAAAGGAGAAAAGCTTCGTAAACGATACAAGTGTCGTGAGGTGATCAGCGGTACCGTGTATTTGTTCTCCCCGATCTATGAGGTGGAGCGATTACCCGACCAGCACTGATTTATGCAACCGCTTTTTTAACCAGGTCTGCGGCCTCACTCAACAAAATGGCTGATTGTACCTTGAGCCCGCTCTCATCGATCAGTTTTTTGGCCTCGGTTGCGTTGGTGCCTTGTAGTCTTACAATAATAGGAATTTGGATGTTACCCAAATTCTTATAGGCATCGATAACACCTTGTGCCACCCGGTCGCAACGAACGATACCACCAAAAATATTGATCAAAATGGCTTTAACAGCAGGGTCCTTTAAAATGATCTTGAAGCCAGCTTCTACAGTCTGCGCGTTGGCGGTTCCTCCTACATCCAAAAAATTGGCCGGCTCGCCGCCACTCAGTTTGATCATATCCATAGTGGCCATGGCTAATCCTGCCCCATTAACCATACAGCCTACATTGCCATCTAGTTTTACAAAGTTCAAGTTGTACTCGCCTGCTTCCACTTCGGTGGGGTCCTCCTCGGTTACATCACGCATAGCGGCCAGATCAGGATGACGTGTCAAGGCATTATCATCTAGATTCATTTTGCAATCTACCGCTACGATCTTGTCATCGGCGGCTTTAAAAAGAGGATTGATCTCCAACATCGAACAATCGAGGCCTAGATAAGCGTTGTAGAGGTTGGTCACGAATTTGACAGCATTTTTGAAAGCCTCACCGCTCAGCCCCAAATTGAAAGCGATCTTTCTGGCTTGGAATCCTTGCAAACCACCCCCTGGGTGAACCCACTCTTTAAATATTTTTTCGGGAGTATTATGCGCTACCTCTTCGATGTTCATTCCTCCTTCGGTACTATACATGATCACATTTTGCCCCTTGCTTCTGTCCAGCAAAATGGAGAGGTAAAATTCTTTTCTCTCTGAGGGCCCGTCGTAATACATATCTTGGGCCAGCAGCACTTTTCCAACCTTTTTTCCCGCGGCACCGGTTTGTAGGGTGACCAGTGTTCCTCCCAAAATCTTCTCGGCAAATCCACTGATGTCCTCGGCAGTTTTTCCGACTTTAACGCCATTGATACCGGTTTCTTTGATGGTGCCTTTTCCTCTTCCGCCAGCATGAATCTGTGCTTTTACAACGGCAAAAGGACTTCCAAAGCTCGATTTGATTTTTTCGTAGGCCACCCGGGCCTCCTCTACCGACGCACAGGCATAACCTTCCTGAACAGGAACATTGTATTTTTTGAGTAATTCTTTGGCCTGGTATTCGTGCAGATTCATGGCAAAAAATTTTCGCGAAGATAAGGCAAATCGTAGTTTATGAAATGTGGTAACAAGGACCTACTTTCGGTCATGATCAAGATATTGCTCGGTAGCTTTTTGCTAGTGATGAGTGCTTGTCAAACAGCCCGTCTTCCGATCGTAAAGAGGTCAGAAGCCGCCCAGGGTGGGGCTGCTTTCTATCGTAAGGCTGCAGCCATGGGCTGGGCCGCCCGTGATTCATTTATAATCCAACAAGTAAGGGAGGGGGCCATTCCTCCTTTTTTAAAAAAATTTGTTCGTGTACCCGTGGTGATCAACGCTGGGAAGCTGCGAACGAGGGTTATTTTTTTTGTTTCACCCGATTACCTGAGTATCGGTAACAAGGGTGATTGGGCCAGGGTAAGCCTCACCGCTAGCGGAGCGGCTTCTGTCTTATCCTTTCTGGATTGTTTTGCTCCCACGCCCCAATTGGTCGATCGAATTTACCAGCAGGCCTCGGTAAAGCTATCTCCTG
>Ga0129333_10006217_pt1 | contig 11296 bp, 19 predicted proteins | sample CPB6_08_DNA_FD_94474 | JGI IMG/M metagenome (GOLD analysis project Ga0129333, IMG submission 94474) | Freshwater to marine salinity gradient microbial communities from Chesapeake Bay, USA - CPBay_Sum_0.6_0.8_DNA | ecosystem: Environmental > Aquatic > Marine > Coastal | place: USA: Chesapeake...
ATTTTTATTGAAAGTTTTTCAAGCCCAGCAATAGTATTAGAAATCGGAGGCATAGAAATCAGCATGCCTTTGGATTGGAGTGTGGCTGTGGGAGATTCTGAAAGTGGATTTGATCTTCAAATAATTCCATTGACCAGTTTGAGTGACAGGGGTTTTGAAGCATTTTCTATCAATCCATTGTCAGGATTCAGACCAGAATTTGTGCCTATCAAAGTGATAAATTTTTACAATGATGTCAAATGGTACTTTCCCAAAGTCAAAAACAATCAATTGATCACAACACCATTGACTGACACGCACAAACCAAAATGCGTATTTTTTATCAAAGACGTGAGTAGACAATGCGAAAGTATTGATCATTCGTTATTATACTAATGCCCAAAGTTAAAAAGAAAAAAACAAAAGAAATAGAAAAGGAAGAACCAATCATATTGTTGCCCAAACATGACGAAGAAGAAGAACAGCGAGATCTGTCATGGATGATACAAGATAATGATATAAAAGAAGATAACGATGGAAAAAAGATTTAGATATAAACCAGGAATAGCTTATTCACACGAATCTCCCGATGGTGGTAAAACAGTGTATGTTAGAGAAATAGGAACCAAAAATAAAAAAAGAGAATTGGTTTACAGAGACGAAGAATCTTTGATTGAAGAAGAAAGTCAAATTAGAAGTCAATATGTTACTCCCGAAGCAATTAGACTGTGTAATCAAAATAAAGGATTGCAAAAAGCATGGGAAAAGTATATAGTATTATTAAAATTATCCGGATTCGATGACTAACAAATTACCATTAAAAGATATATTGGCAGCCATAGACATGAATGCTAAAAGTGTCTGGGATGAACTGTCTGACGATGAACAAAAACAAGTGAGTTTCTTTTTATTGAACAGATATGCCAGTGCTGTGAAAGGCAACAACACTCAAAAAGAATTGGCCATATTCAAAACCAACGAGTATTACAATAAAAACTTTTTCACAATACAAAAACACAAAAAGTTATTATGGTTTTTACTTTGCATGACAGCCAATGAAAAAAAAGAAATTAGATATCATGAATGGATAGGGTACAAGCTCAAAGACGCTGGTGCTCAAAACAAAGCAATAAAATTTTTAAAAGCGTTATATCCCAACATGAAAGAAGAAGAAATAGAATTACTTGCCAAAATTAACAGCAAAGAAGAACTGAAAGAATTGGCTGAATCATATGGCATGGACAAAGCAGAAATTAAAAAAACATTATGATTGAACGACCTTATACATGTCAATACTGTGATACCAGTTATACCAAAGAAAAAACATTGGCAGTGCATCTGTGTGAACAAAAAAGAAGACATTTGCAAAAAGATGAACGCAGAGTTCAACTGGGTTACATGACATTTGTGAGATTCTATCAAATATCTCAAAAATTAGATGGCACAAAAACATATGAAGAATTTTGTAAATCTCCTTATTACAATGCATTTGTTAAATTTGGATCATTTGTGTCCAATGTGAAACCATTGTATCCAGAAAATTATATTGATTACGTGATTAAAAGTGGAGTCAAATTGGATCATTGGTGTAGAGAAGAACTGTATGAAAAATATGTGTTGGAATTAATATTGAAAGAATCCATGGAACCTGCTGTGGAAAGATCCATAAAAAATATGATGGATTGGGCTGACAATCACAGTGCTGATTGGAAAGACTATTTTAGATACGTGAGTTTGCCCAGAGCAGTGTATGACATCAAAGATGGTAAAATTTCTCCTTGGTTAATACTAAACAGTAACTCAGGCAAAGAAATGATGAGCAAATTCAGCAATGAACAACTGACCATGTTGTATCATGTGATAAACCCTGAGCATTGGTCACTTAAATTCAAAAGACATCCAGCAGATGTGGAAATGATCAAAGAAATAATCAAGGAAGCCAAACTTTAAATGAAATCAAAAAAAGTTGATTATAAATCAAAAAGATTTTGTTACACGTGTAAAAAAATCACTCCGCATGGAAAAGATGCCAGTTGTGCCATTACCTACTACGGAAATAAACCGCATGTTCCTTGGCAATGTACCATTTGTTATCCCACTTCTCTTGACAAATTAGAACCTACGAAGTTATAATAAATTATGCCCGATATTGATATAGATTTTGCTGATAGAACTGTAGTGTTGGAAAAATTCAAACACAGAATTGCTAAATTAGAAACTGGTAAGAAACACAACACTGGAATTTATTTCACAGAAATACCCCACAACCCTGTGGACAATCTAGCCACATTAAATTATGATGAAGCTGAAAACAGAGGATATTTTAAGATAGATTTTTTAAATGTAAGCATTTACAAAAATATAAAAAGCGAACAGCATTTAAAAAATTTGATGACCAAAGAACCCATGTGGGAATTATTACAAGAAAAGGATTTTGTGGATCAATTGTTTCATGTGAATGGACATGTGGAAATTTTACAAAAATTAAAACCTAAAAATATAGAACAACTGGCAGCAGTGTTGGCTATCATAAGACCAGCCAAAAGATATCTGTTAAATAACAGTTGGAAAGAAATCATGGAACAAGTATGGGTTAAACCCACTGATGATTCTTATTATTTCAAAAAGTCTCATGCCACATCGTATGCTGTGGCTGTGGTGGTTCATATGAATTTAATTTGTGAGGAATTGAACAATGAAGTACAAAAATCCAGTTAAACAAACAGATCACGTTGAAAGAGAGAATATCAAACAAGTGGTAGAAAAAGTTACCACTAGAGAAGTAAAATGTTTTGGTAATGATGAATGGGGAGGACACCCCACAGTGTTCTACAGCATAGATGAAACCAACGAAGTGTTTTGTGGTTACTGCGATAAAAAATTTATATATGTAGGTGAAGATGCGTAAACTGATAGATGGTACTGAAACAATTGAATTGGAACAACCAATAATTTTAGAAATCAAAACCAAATGCCCCAACAAGTATCTATTGATAGATTTAGAAACCAATGAAACCTATCGAGGCACCAACAATGATAGACCTGGTGAGCATTGGCACAAAATAGAAAATTCTTTCATAAATGAATTTAAAAAATTAGATCCAACTCCTGCTGCAACAGCAGTTAATGTTCGAGAAATTCTGGATGCTGTGGACGAATTGTTAAAACTTTAATTTTTGGGTCTTCTTACTAACTGAACTGATTTGCGTTTGGTTCTTTTCACTGCTAGATTATAAAGATTTACTGTGGGACCAATCACTATTCTAACATCTTTGGTATTCATAATCATTAAAATATTTTTAAAATGTTCGATTTCTTTGCGTAGGAATATGCCTATGGGAATCATTCTGTTGCTTTCCCACCACCAAGATTCACACAAATCAATGAATTCTTTCTTTTGTTCTTCAGTGTGAATTTGAGTGTACACATACATGCTGGTGATATTGTGATCTTGATTGTTGATTACACCCACATATTCCTTGTCGCCATAGTTAACGACGCTGATAAAAGGGAAGTTTTCTTCAATATCTTTACGCAACATTTTCCTATAAATACATTATAAATTTAAAATATACAACTATGCAACTAATTTACCGATATTTAGTAAATAACAAAGTGCTTCTGACAGCAGATTTGGCAGGAGAAATAACGGAGTATAAATCAGTGTATCAAAGAAACATTAAAATTTACAGAGGAATAGACAACTTAATCACTTTTCAGATCAACAATGCTGATCAGAAACCCATTGCTATTGATGGCATTTACACCCCTACATTTTACATGTATGATGAAAATAATGTGTTAGTAGTGACCAAACAAGGAGTTATCATTGAAACTGCTGACAGTTCTGTTTATACCAACAAAGGACAGTTCACTGTAACTCTTACTGAAAATGATCTAATAGATCTTAAATCACAATATCTGAGTTATGTTGTATGGATGACCAATGATGTGGATAACTCAAGATCATTAACTTATGCCAATACTCATTTTGAAAACAAAGGAATTATCTATCTAGATCACACAGCGTTTCCAGGTCCACTGAATTCTTATTCAGTGACCACATTCAATGAAACAGGTATTAACACAGATATTTTTGTTTCAGAAACCATCAGTGGTCAACCATCAATTAATGGTAACTCTGCACTGCACACAGCAGCCATTTACAACAATGATGCTGATGCCACTGTGACCATTCAAGGCACCCTAGACAATCAAGTATCAGGCAGCACTGATTGGGCAGACATCACCACCATAAGCATTACCAATTCTGATTCAATTAAATATGCCAATTTCAATGGTGTGTTCAATCATATCAGATTCAAATACCAACCCACCAATTCTGGTTCCTTAAACAAAATATTAGTGCGTAACTAATTGACTTTTACCAAACCATAAGTTATAATAGCACAATGAGTATTGTGTTTGATACAGTTGTTCAATATCTTCCGGCCAAAAGAAAACAAACTCCCAGTGGATGGTTGTCTTTCAATGCGCCTTGTTGCCAGCATAATGGCACCACTGCCGATACTAGAAGCAGAGCAGGATTGATTCAGAATGCTGATCAAGGCTTGAGTTATCATTGTTTTAATTGCGGCTACAAAGCCAGTTGGGTAGCAGGAAGAAATTTAACTTTTAAATTAAAACGTCTCATGCAATGGTTAAACATTCCTGATGATGTGATTACAAAATTAGCATTGAATGTTTTACAACAGACAGATGAAAAAAGTATTCATAAAAATCTTTCACAATTTCCCAAATTTAAAACTGTGGAATTGCCCAAACGTTCCAAAACAATTTATGAATGGCACAAAGAGTTTGTTAAACAAAATACAGAACCAGACGCAAACTATATTAAAGTTTTGGAATATATTAACAGCAGAAATTTAAACATCAATGATTATGATTTCTATTGGACTCCTGAAATGGGGTACAGAGATCGCATGATCGTTCCATTTTATTATCAAGATAAAATTGTAGGATGGACTGCTAGAAAAATTGTGGATGACAAAGTAAAATATCTATCTGAACAACAGCCAGGATATGTGTTTAATTTGGATGCTCAAGATGATGATAGATTATTTGTGATAGCAGTGGAAGGACCTATTGATGCAATACTGTTGGATGGCGTAGCATTCTTAGGCAGCGAAGTGAAACAACAACAGAGCATGTTGATTAAAAGTTTAAACAAAAAAATTATTGTGGTTCCGGATAGAGATTCTGCAGGAGAAAAATTAATACATGACGCTATGGAATTTGGTTGGAGTGTGAGTATGCCTGAGTGGGATCAAGATGTGAAGGATATCAATGATGCTGTTATTAAATATGGTAGACTGCACACTTTATATTCAATAGTGAAGCATGCTGAAAATCAACAATTAAAAATAAAACTGAGGATGAAAAAATGGCTGTCATAAAAACAGTGTTACGATTTATATTTGCTCCTGTGATCAAATATTACCAATATAGACAATACAAAAAGAAAGTGAAAGAACTACAAAAAAGAGATCCTTTCATCTATAGATAAAATGATAATTTGGGGAATCACTGCTAACAATCACGATGCTAGTATTGCCGTCTTTGAATACAAAGTAGCAGGACTGACCAACAATAAAAAACTTAAATTGCTTTGGGCAGGATTGACACGAGATTTTTCCGATGTGCCCAATGATCCTGACCTTAATAGAAAAATTATTGAGTATTTAAAAGATCAATATGGTGATCCCAAAGAAATAATATTTTATGAAAAACCTTTTTTAAAAAGTTTAAGACAACTGTGGGCTGGACAAGGATTTAAATTTAGTGAAAATAATATTAAAAATTATTTAAAAAAATACGGATTGAATGTGCCTATCAAATTTATTAAACATCACGAAAGTCATGCTGCCTATGGATATTACACCAGCAAATTAAAAAATGCTGTGATCATTGTGTTGGACAGTATAGGAGAGTTTGAAACCATCAGCATTTGGTCTGGTTTGGGAAATAAAATTCAAAAAAGATATTCTCAATCATATCCTCACAGTGTAGGATTATTTTACAGTGCTATGACACAAAGATGTGGCTTTCAAGCCAATGCTGAAGAAAATAAAATGGAACAATTAGCCAAACAAGGCGATTGGAGAGTGTTGTACGATGCATTCAATCAAGAAATAATCAAGGACAGAATGCCATTCAAAACTCATATTAATCTACACCGTGGATGTCGTTGGTGGAGACCTGAATTAAATTCTGAAAAAGACATTGCTAATATTGCTGCTACCACTCAAAAAATATTTGAAGAAGTTATTCTTGAACATTGCAGTTGGGCTAGAATGTTTGTCCAAAGCAGAAATTTAATTTTGGTTGGTGGATGTGCTTTGAATCGAACAGCCACAGACAAAATCAAAAATTTATGGAATAGTTTTTGGATACCTAAAAATCCTGGTGATCCTGGATCATGTGTGGGTGCTGTGCTTGCCCGATATGAGAAACACATTGACTTTAATGAAAAATTATGGTATAATAAAGGTTGGAAATTTTAAATATGCCTGACGATATTAAACAAAACACAGACTATGGATATGATATACAAAAGGTATATCTAGAAATGATGTTGAGTGATGCACAAACATTTGTGCGTTGTCAAAACATATTTGATCATACTTTGTTTGATCGTAGACTTCAACCAGCAGCAGAATTCATCTACAATTATGTGAGCAAATACAATGCTTTGCCCACAGAAGAAATGGTGAATTCCAGTTGTAAAACTGAATTAAAAGTTCCCAGCAATCTCAATGAGCAACACTTTGATTGGTTGTTGGATGATTTTGAAACATTTATTAGACACAAAGGATTAGAACGTGCCATATTAAAATCAGCAGACATGTTGGAAAAAGGTGAATATGGTCCTGTGGAGGATTTGGTTAAGAAAGCAGTGCAAGTAGGATTGAACAAAGACTTGGGAATTAACTATTGGGAAGATCCTAAAGGCAGATTAAAATCATTGAAAGACAACAATGGTCAAGTCAGCACTGGTTGGAAAACATTAGATAAAAAATTATTTGGTGGATTCAACAGAGGTGAGTTGAACATATTTGCTGGAGGATCAGGAGCAGGTAAATCTTTATTTTTGGCCAACTTAGGTTGCAATTGGGCATTGTCTGGATTGAATGTGCTGTATCTAACTTTTGAGTTAGGAGAAGGATTGGTTGCCATGAGGTTGGACAGTATGATGACCAATATTCCTTCTAGAGAAATTTTTAAAGATTTGGATGGTGTGGAGATGAAAGTTAAACTGTTGGGTAAAAAGTCTGGCAGTTTTCAAATCAAATACATGCCCAGCGGCAAGAATGCCAACGATATTAGAAGTTATATTAAAGAATTTGAAATTAAAAATAATAAAAAATTTGATGTGATACTGGTGGATTATTTGGATCTTATGATGCCAATTAGTAGAAAAGTTAGCCCTAGTGATTTGTTTGTTAAAGATAAATTTGTGTCGGAAGAATTGAGAAATTTATCTATGGATTTACAAACTATATTCGTAACAGCATCTCAATTGAATAGAGGTGCAGTGGAAGAAATTGAATTTGATCATTCACACATAGCCGGTGGATTGTCCAAAATACAAACAGCAGACAATGTGTTTGGTATATTCACATCTAGAGCAATGAGAGAACGTGGCAGATATCAAATACAATTGATGAAAACTAGAAGTTCAAGTGGAGTAGGACAAAAAATTGATTTAGAATTTGATCTTGATTCTTTAAGAATTAGAGACTTACCAGAAGATGAAGAGTACAAAGAATTTGACAGTAGAAAATCTAAAATATTTGATACACTAAAAAAGACCAGCACAGTATCTGATGATGTCACATCTGAATCAATGCCTGTAGATCCCACTCAAGGAGTTAATATCACTAAACCTAAAGTAGAAGCAGACTCTACCAAACTAAGACAATTTTTAAATAATTTAGGACAAGACAAAGAATAATACCTGCACGGAAATTGACTCCGTGCAGATATTGATGGCTGACTTCAGAAAGAAGTATTCAGCTCTGTTTATTTGTTGGATGTTATTTGTTGATTACAACTTTTTTTACAATCACTTTAACACTTACTACTCTACTAGAAATAAATTGTTTGATTGTGTCAATCACCCCTGTGATTGTATTGATTATAGCCTTCATAGCCTGTTCTCCCTTGTTTGAGTTAAGACATCATTCTGTGAATGATGACTAGATATTTATTAATCAGAATGTAAATGTAAAACGCTCTTAGATTAAATTATAAAGTAGTATAATTAAATGTCAACACTATTCTTCTTTCATTGGCTGTTGGAGTTTGACTGCTGTGAAATTGAGTGCCATCAAAACTATGCCATGTGTTGCACACAGGTTTAACTGATTCTTGAATTGTGTATTTTTCACTTTCTTTTTTTTCATTGTATATTAGAGTATCACCGTCTGAATCTATCACATAAAATAATCCTGTTTGATGTGGACGCCCATCATCTATATGAGCATCATGAGTGACCAAGTATGGTGTGCGTGTGATCAATCCCAAACGTATGCGATACAATTCTTTTAATAATACTCCTTCTTTGTCCAAAGCCACACATAGAATATTAAATGCAGCATCAAAAAGATTACTGATTGGACCTTGATCATTTTTGTAAATCAGATGACTGAAACTGCCGGCATATTCACCTTTTTCTGTGGGCAGTGCTGTGGTACTCATATGATACCAAACTACTCCAGAACTGGCAAATTGTTGCTGTGCTAATCTTAATTGATTTGGTCCTAATAAATTGGTGATATGTTTAGACATAATACTACAATAATTATTAGATTGAATTTTGACTGCTTTCAGTTGTGATTGTGTGGTTATTTGCTGGGTGTTGACCCAAAGTTAATGTTTGCTGTATCACCCCGTATAAAGACGTTTATGCGGGAATTAAATGGTGTTTTTTGGGGGTTATTGGATGGTATGTGCCCACAGTTTATCCACCACTTGTTTCACACAATTTTTCCATTCACTCACATTGGATTCTGCTTCAGCTTGCCACCAAATTTCTTGATCCCACCATCCTGCTTGAATGTGTACATTTTGGTTTTTCACTTGAGCTACCACACCAGCTGCTGTGTCACAATCTCCATTGATGCCAGCCAACACTGCTCGTTCACACCACAATTCAATGGTTGCTTCTGGCAATAAAAATGGCTGCCAAAGATCCCACGAACGTTGGTCTTTTTCTCTGATTTGAACCACCACACAACCAGCACCAGCAGCAGGCAACATCAGTTCATTGGGTAAAATTTCATGAGCTCCACTCCATGAAGGATGATTCCAATTATTTTGAGTGTCCAGTAAATTTAATCTTTGCAAAGCACATTCAGCCATAATGATGGCAGAATATTCTCCATTAATTAATTTTTTTAACCTAGTACCAATGTTGCCTCTGAGACTGACCACTTCCACGTCTGGTCTCAGCAATCGAAATTGTGCAGCACGTCTTGCACTGCTGGTGCCCACGCGAGTGTAACTGGGAATTTCCGTGTAATGACTGTAAGCACTCAACACACAATCTCTGCGATCACCTCTTTGCCACACACAACCCAACAATGTGGTGCCTGGTTGCACTTGAGTAGGTACATCTTTGGCACTGTGAATCACACAGTCCACTTCACCTGCCAACAGTGCTTGTTCTAACTCTCTACAGAATGCACCTTTACCTCCCACTTCACTCAAAGGTCTATCCAGCACACGATCTCCTGTGCTGACTATCTGTTTGATTGTGGTAGGAATAGGCAATCCCATCAATGCCCATTGTGTTTGCACCATGGCCAGGTCTGACTGACGACTGCCCACGGTGTACACAGAATTTTTCATGATGGATTAACGTCTACCCAACTTACCTTTTTTCTTGGGTTTTTTATCTAAGCCTAATTTTCTTTTGCGACCTATAGGCAAACTCATCCAGTAACTCATGGGTTCACCTCGTTTGGTTTGATAGGTTACTTGAGCATCTGGCACTTTGACTTTGGCTTGAAATTGTTTCACTGCTCTTTTCCAACTGGTAGCATCAATGGAATCTTTTTTGACAGCACCTTCTTCAAGATAGTCAAATTGATATGTTTTCATTTTTGGCATGATTGAATCCTTTGTTTTCGAATATTTATGTATTATAATTTACAGTAACTAAAATTTGATAAGTACAAATAATGGCTATTTTATATCAACTGCGTTGTGTTAACCAACACTTATTCGAAGGATGGTTTCCCAGCATAGCACAATTTGACACTCAAAAAGAAAAAGGACAATTGCAATGTCCTATGTGCGGTACTCAACAAGTGGATCGTGCCATTATGTCGCCTAGATTGGGTAAAAATAAAACGATCAAAAATAAAAAACCCACTCGTCAAGAAAGATTAAAAAAATTACAGGATCAAGTATTATCCCCCAATGAAATGATGATGGGTACTAGAGTGAAAGAAATGATGAGAACCATACGTGACCATGTCAAAAAAGAATATGAATTTGTGGGTAATCGTTTTGTGGAAGAGGTTAAAAAATTTGAAGAAGGTGAACGTGATGATCGTTTTTATGGCACACCCACTCAAGAAGAAGCACGCAAGCTGATGGAAGAAGGTGTGGATTTGTTTGTGGTTCCTGATGTGAAAGACGACGCTTAATATACTCATAAAATACTTTAATAACTGATACAACTTACGATAAATAATAGTATGTACACACACGGACATAATGGTAAACTTAATCCCAATGCAGGCAACTTCCAAGAATATACTTACGAATTGGAATGGATGGAATGCAGTTGGAATATCACTTATCAATGCGTGGACATGGTCACAGCATACTGGTATCCTTGGATACGCAATGCAGTTTTAGAAACCATACCTAGATATGAATAATTTATGATAGAATGTGTTTGTGAAAAATGCAGTTGCGAGCATCATTGCGAAACAGAATGTTTTGAATGTCAAGAGTGCGATTCTTGTGCTTGTAAACATTGTAAAGACGAAAAAGAAAAAGACACTTCAGACATCTATCTAACCTAAAATGAAAATATCCGAATTAATATCTGAAGGTGCTGGTTTATCTGGTTTTTTCAAAGACGAAGAACTGAAAGCATGGAATTTTCCTCAAGGATATGCTTCTGACAAAGATGTAGAAGGTCCTTATTTGAGCAACAACACTGCTAGAGAAATTTTGACAACACTAGGAATGAATCCAGATTTTGAAAATTCAGAACCTGTCAAAATAGAAGTGTTCATTAATCTTGCCACTCAATGGTTACAAAAACACATTGGCAAAC
>Ga0129333_10006218_pt1 | contig 11295 bp, 12 predicted proteins | sample CPB6_08_DNA_FD_94474 | JGI IMG/M metagenome (GOLD analysis project Ga0129333, IMG submission 94474) | Freshwater to marine salinity gradient microbial communities from Chesapeake Bay, USA - CPBay_Sum_0.6_0.8_DNA | ecosystem: Environmental > Aquatic > Marine > Coastal | place: USA: Chesapeake...
AATGTTCTTTTCACGCTTAGCACCAATCTTGAAATTCAATTCGTGTTTGGTTTCTGCCTCGGGTGAAAATTTGGTGTGTTCTGCGGGGGTTTCTGCCAATTGCTTTTTCAATTCCTCATTTTCTGCACTCAACTTAATGTTTTCGGCTTTCAATGATTCGTTTGATAATTCGATGGCGGATAAACGTGCCTCAATCTTTGAAAAATAAGATTCTTCCATTTCGGTTTTAGATTTTACCACCTTTTTAGGCATTGAATCTTTACCCATCATCCCAGTTTCTTCTTTTTCAATCATGTCTTTTGCCTCAACTTCCTCAACTACCTCTTCGGCTTTTTCTTCGCCATCAACAGATACTTCAACGATTACACCTTTTTCATCGGTTTCAATCTTTGAACCATCTTCAAGAACGTACTCGCCCATAGGTACGGGGATGTTGCCCTCTTCGGTTACAATGAATACAGGCTCTCCAATTGCAAAGTTTTCACTATCCAATATTACTTCCCCATCCATTGTTTTCTTTTGAGCCATTTCCACTTCAATAGTGGCATCGGCTTTACCCAAACCAAGTACATCAAGTACACGATTCAAGGTATCTTTTGCGTTGCTCATATTAGTTATACGATTAATTTGTTTTGTGTTGTATTTTTAAACTGCTTGAATTGCTTTATCAATGGCGGCAATTAATCTATCGCACATCCCAATTGCACCTTTTGCCTCACTTACTGTTTTCTGGAATGCACCAACTAACATTTCACTTCCTAAATCTTTTGCCTTTTTTAGTGCATCTTCTGCCTTTGCCAATGCGTTCACATATTCCCCTTTGGCTTTTTTAACTTGCATTTGTGCAGAAATCAAAGGTGATTGAACATCATATATTTTAAATGCATTTTGCAATTGTGCATTAATGTCCTCAATTAATCCCAATTCCACATTTACCCCTTGGGTGGCATCCATAAACTTATGGAATGATGTCTTGTTATTTTCCATTTATATATTCTTTTAAAATGTTTACTATTTTGTCCAATTTATCTTGTTCGGTTTCTACTTTGCTCATCTCGGTAGGCATGGATTTATCGGCAAAGAATCCTTCGATGCTAAACCCTTTTACCTTGCCAGTTTTAACAAAGTCATTCCAAATCTCATCGTTAACAATTTTCATTGCAACATACCATGTACCTACGGGATCGTTGAAACCATACGCAACGGATTTATCATTCACCTCATCCACCTTTAACCATGTTTCAACCACGATTGCCCCATCCACGCCAAATTGGTGTTCGATGGTTGTTTTGGCTTGGTTGCCACGCATCATGTATAATTGAGATGCCTTTTCTATGGTTGCCTTTGAAAAATAAACGTAGAACTCCTCTTCTTTGCCATTCAATTCTTGATGGCGATAAATTGGCTTGTTTGGAATTAATGCAGGACCTAACAACACACGCTTTTCGGAATCCATTGTTTTAAACTCCAACTTGTGTGAATTTAAGGCAATGAAATTGGATTCAATGGCGGGTGATTCCACAATGCTAATTGCCTCAATGCCCGTAGCCAATTGTTGCTCATCCAATATTAATTCAACTATCTTCATTTATCTTAATAACGAATTATTTACCCAATGTTGCATTTTGTGAAATATGCCTGTCCAAGGATTGTTGTGATGTCATATCTTGTCCAACGGCATACGCTCTAATTGGCTTACCCATAACCCCACCAAATGCCTGTGCCAATTGTGCGTTGTTGTTCATCTGCCCACCTACGATGCCAACGGATGGACCGAACGATGGCGTTGCGGGTACGCTTGTGGTATCGCCTCCACTACCACCACCAAATTCGGATGGGGGATCGGGTAACTTTTGTGCCGTGATGGCTCTAACTTGTGCCAAACCCGATGCAATAACCCCAGCGGCTGCAATAGGTCCAGCAATACCACCCTGCCCAATTGCCTTGGATGCACCTAAATAGGTATTAATAATGGCTTGTGTTACCGCCAATGCTTTACCATACTTTGACTCTGCACCTACTAAATCAATCACACCACCAAGGGCTTGGGATGCCGCATCTAATCCACTCATGGCTGCCGCTGCCTTTGCCTTGGCAATTTCCGCCTCACTTTTGACGGTATATGTTTCTTTGGCTTTTTGTAATTGTTGTTCTTTGCTTACACTTTCCGCCAAAAATTCATCTCGTGTATTTAACGCATCTTGATACGCTTGTGTGCCTACGGTTAACTGCGATAACTGGGTATCAAATTCAGATTGTCTTAATTGACGGATATTTAATAATTGGTCAATTTCGGTTTGCCTTAATTCTTCCTCCGCACGTTTTGCCTCGGTTAATCTATCAACTTCATTTTGGATTAATTCTGCACGTTCAACGGCTGCTTGTTTATCGGCTAATAATGCCTCATTTTGTAACTCGGTTTGGGATATTAACGATTCACGCCTTGATTTATCAATTTCAAGTGCCTCACGTTTTAACGATACTTCATTGGTAAGGGTTTCGGATGTTAAACCCGCATATTTTGCCTCTACGCCAATTAATTCTTGTTGTAATGCCAAACGCTCATTCAATAAATCTTGATTTGTTTTATTGGCTTGTATTTGAATATTTAGGTTGGCAATCCGTTCTTGTAAATTCTTTTTCTCGGCTGCCTCACCCTCTGCCAATACCGACTGCAATTGTTTATTGGCTGCAATCCTATCCTCAATGGTTTTATTTTCATCATCCCTCACTTGGCGTTGTTTCTCCGCCATTTGGTCGTATTTCTCAACAATCCCTTGGTACAACACTTGCAATCGTGCCACATTCTTTTCGGCTTGTACTACGGCTGCGGAAATATCAAATGCATTGGATGCGGCTTTACTTACTCGGGTAGTAACCTCCACCACTTTTTTTACCATATTGGTAACCTTTTCCGTGGTATTCTCAACCCCCAATGCAACTTTACCAACGGCATCCACCGCCACTTTACCCGCTTGTTTAAATTCACCCTCAAACAATAACCCAATGGCTTTGCCTAATTGGGGTATCAATTCCATTAATCCCTCAAATCGTGTAACTACATTTTCGTACAATAGCGTTCCAAAATCCTTTAACGCCTGTAATGGGTCGTTGAAAACCTTGGTTAAAAATTCTCCCAATGGTTTGAACTCCTGTACCAATTGTGTTGCAATAGCACGAATCACAATCATACCACGTTGCAATGCATCTTGTACCTCTTGATTCTCCGTAATTGCATCCGTCAACGAATCAAACGCCTTAACGGCTAAACCAACGCCAAAACCACCTTTTAAGGTTTCCCCTAACTTCTTAAATGATGATGCAACCTTACCAGTGATTTTGGAAAACCCAGTTAACTTATCACCCGCCTTTTCGGCTGCGTTGTTACTGGATTCTAAATTCTTGTTTAGTTTATTTAATTGTGTATTTAAATCCGAAACATCGGCATTAAACACATATTTTATTTCTTCTGCCATGATTTAAACCCTCTCTTATATAATCGTTTTACTTGTTTCCAATTCTGGACATATTGATTTTTACCCTTTGCAATTTCCACGGTATCGGATACGCCATACCATTCTTGCGACATTGCCAATTTGATTATTAAATTTATCATTGTAATTCCATTATTAAACGCACTGCATTGATTTCGATTGCATGATTGTTATTATCCACGTTATAAAATGCCACTTGTACTTTTTGTTCTGCACCTACATTTATTAGGGTGGTAATGGTTACGGTTTCTCCCTTGGATGTAGTTATCATTTTTGCCAATGTTTCCGCACCATCCACGTAAATAGCAAATGCCAAACGCTCATTGGAGGTATGCTCATAGGATACTGATGCCGTTAATCTGAATTGCCCACCATACTCATCATACATCCATGAATCCACCAAAGAACATGTAATGCGTTCCTGCCCCATTAACTCATACGCCTCAAACCCGATGAATACGGGATCGTCCCCAGTGGTTGCCGTGGCTACGGGTACATCATTGTAGGCAGTCATAACCGTACGCCTAAACCGATTGAACAATTGGTTGGTAATGGTTTTCATACCCCCCACATTTTGGTCGTTGTACGTGGTTTGTTGTGGTATTCCCACATAATTGATTGCCCCGAATGGTCTTGAATTGGTCAAATTACGTCCTACAATTGCATTCCCAATTAAGGTTGCACCGTTGCTTGGGTCGCTTGTGCCATCCGTCCAATCTGCCTCGTTACCATCAGAATCCAATTCAATAATGGTTACATCTTGATACGTTACCAATTCAATTACTGCACGTTCGTTTAAAATATCGTAGTCAATCTTTTGAATCTTGTATCGGTTACCACTTACGTTGATGGTATCGTTTAATTGCAGATTTAACCATTCTCCAACGGGTATCACCGCATTCATACGCACTAACCTTGACTTGGTAGAATAGTATCGGGATAGGTAGTTTTGGTAGTACAATTTAAACAACGTATTTAACGCCATATTACCCGCCAATGCCGTTTCTAATCCAAATGCCAAGGAGTAACTTGTTTTGGTTACTGGATGAGCAGAATAGGGGCTTACAATCGCCAAATTATTGTATTGTGTACCATTGAAATAATACGGATAATTTATTGCCTCATACCCCGCAAAAAAGAACATCATGAAATTGTGTTGAACGGGTTTATTGTCCTTGTCCAACATCACGGGAATTTGTAAATCCGTTAAATTGATAACATTGCCCACATCATTAATCTCCCGCATAATGGATGGAACGGAAATATTAAAAATAGATTCAACACGCATTTCATCACGGGCAAAATCCACGTTGGGGCTAAACTTAATCTCTCCGAATCTTCGTGCAAACTTGGATACAATTTCTTGGTTGGCTAAATCCATACCCTCGGCATGGGTCATCTCTATGGACTTGGGGATGTTCATTTTTTCATGGGAAATCTCCCGAATATCAATGTACTTTGTCCAATCCTTTGTAACACCTGCCTCATACCAATCCTCAATGTTGTGCAATGCAAATTCAGTATCACTTACGGGTACTAACACGGAATTGGTAATCTCCATGAACGATCTGATAAAATCTACCACCTTAACATCGGGCATGACATAGGATAAATTCAATGTGCTATTAGTTATCCCATAGGGTACTTCAATTATTTCAAACTTACATTCCCCCAATGTACCGCCAAATTCCCATCCAACCATAATAAATAGGTCATCGCCTTGGTTTAACCCAATAACATATTCACGCTCATGTAAACCAGTAGTATCAATTGCATCCCCCGCAATCGTTGGGTTTCTATTGATGGATGGGGCAAATCTAAATGGGTTATTATAAATTCCCCCTGGGTTTATTGTTGTTATATTCCAAGTAAGTTTGATTTTGTAATTACCATTGTATGGGGCTTTATAAATGTAGGTGCTTGTGCTATACAAGTTTAATACATCCACAACCTCGGTATTGTATGGGAATTTAATACTGCCACGCCAAGGCAATGAACCACTCGGGATGGTATAACTTGTTCTTTTTACCTCAATCTTGGCGTCATCGTTGGCGTAGTTCTGTACTGGACCACTCACCCCCATTGGTGCAACATACCAATCATCAAACTCGGGTCGGTCCAATAAACTGCCACTTAATGTAAACCCGATATTGGTGAAACATAATTCCACCATCTTTTTAATGCGTATCAATGGGCGTAGGTCGTTAATCTGTACCCCTCCAACATCGTTACGGGCTATATTATTTACAATTTGAAATCCACGGGAATAGGTATATCCCACATGCCAATCAATAATGGGGTACATTACATCCCCACTCAACAAGTTTTGCTGCCATGAACTTGTTATATTGGCTGCCGTAACCTCATGGTTTAAATCAGTCCAATCCACATCAATCATGGAATCCTCTCCAAACAATGCCATTGCATTTTTGGCTTGTCCGTAGAATATAATATCGTATTGACGTGCTAATCCATTGGAGTATTTAACCCCACTCAATTCCACGCAACCCACAAACGTAGGCAATCCATGAACGTAAATGGTGGCATCCAGTTTTAAGTACGCATTCCAATTGCCCAATACAATGTTTTCCTCAAAGTAATTGGAGAATATTTCATCGTTGGTGGGGCTTGATGGTATGGTAAATTGTTGGGTAAAATCGGTACGGGCTTGGGATAGGTCGGAAACGTCTTTTACTTGACGTGTCAATTGTACCACCTCATCTTGGAATAAATCAACTGGCGTTCCCGCAATCTCTAAACTAAATCTTACATTCATTACCTTACTAGTTTATTGATTAATGGATGGTTGTATTCAATTGTCAAAGTGTATTGTATCAATTTATCGTTTATTCGGGTTAGTCGATTGAATGCCGTGTCGGTTATACGTGCCGAATATGCATCGCCACCATCGTCAATAAGCAAATTATCCGATGCAAAAATTTCTTGTATCTGGGCGTTGTATGCCTCGGGAATATAATCCGTGTTTACAATTAGTGTCGTGGTGGCGTTGGTTAAGAAATTCTGTGTTTGATGCACACCATAATCCCACGCCAATGACATGTCTTGTTGCCTAAATATTGGGCGTTCATAGGATTCACGTGTATAATTGAAATTCCTACGGCTCAATGCGTTGAATACCATGGTTTCATACACGCCAAATCTGTTAAGGTAATGGATGGTAACCGATCCGTACTTGTTCTCACATTGATATTTTATTGGGAATGTATACGTGCCACTCGCATAGGTAAACGTAATGTTTGTGTTTGTCGATACTCCTGCGGCTTGTAATAACTGGATGATATCCACCCCTTGGATGGCATTTCCCGAACTTGTAACCGCAACGGGTGTTATTGATGTCGCTCCAATGGTTATGGATGTAATTACACTTGCGTTATACCATACGTAATACGATGGGGTGTCATCAGTAATATAAAACGTACTTTTTTCGGTGTAAATATCCGCTGCAATTGTCGCATTAAACCCGTCTTGGGTATATGTCCAACCATTGGTGGCTAATTTGATGTTTGAGGATGTATATGAACCCGAACCCGTAGCCCATACCCCTTTGCATTTAACGCCAAAATAACACGCCCCACCCGTTACATTAGGCTTGTATGTACCTACCTCCAAGAAATCCTCGGTTAAAACTTGGTTTACCAATTTATGAATGTCTATCCATGCCCGATTGTTGGCGTATTGGTCGGGGTATTTGGTAATGGAATAGTTTGGAGATGCGGGAAACGATGCTGAACTATTCCACACATATACATCAAATAGGTAATAAAACCCCGTTTTGGTGTAATTCGCTGAATCATATACTTGGTAAATGATGGGCGATAATGCCCCCATGTTACCCGATGGTTGCTGCTCAAATGTTACGGACATAATTTTGTATATCTTGTTTAACTGCTTGTTCTAACTCTTGTTTGAATTTAAAATTGGTAGATGTCGTTGCCTTGGAAAGGAAATCAAACGGCTCAATACCAAAATGCTTTATCTTCCTATTCATTAGGAATTTCATGGCGTTCTTGTTCTTGGATGTATTGGGTAAAAATTGTCCACTGGATGGGTCTTTTGGGCGTAATCGCTTATTCATTGCCCATGCATCCATTGCGGTTGGTGGTATGCCTTTACCGCCTCTAAACTTACCCATTGGCTGCCTACCCTTACGGATTGCCTCACCATACCAATCCATGGTAATACCGAACTCCATACTATCCACAAAGGGTTTAATGGATCGCACCAGATTACCCGATGCAACATAATTGGCACGTATCTTTTGTTTTACCACGTTAACGGGCTGCCAATCGTTACCCACCTTTTTCCACTTGGCACGAATAGCCACACGGGTGTGTTTAGCCTCCAATTCTAATTTGGCTTGTGAGGCGTAAAAATTCGCCATCTTTTGAGCCACTAACTTTGTATTGGTGTATTCAATCGCCATTAGTAACAAGTGCCATCAGTAACCCAAGGGTTAATTTGATTAATGGATATGGATACGTTGTACCCTGTTAATACATCCCCACCACCCTCGGTGAATGGTACAAATGCAATTGGTCTATTGAACTGAATTTGGGAATAATACTCTTTTTCTTTAGCGTAAATCATGCGGGAAAATTCCACATACAAATTCTGCAAAATGTGTGCATAGTTCTGATTTTCAGTGTAGCCAATAAGTTCATAAGTGTCGACCAAATCTTGTTGTTCATTTTCGCCTTTTAAATAGTTGGTAATATCTGCTATTAAAATATTGAAAGTAAATTGTTCGGTTACATCGGTCAACGATGCGTTTTGCATTGTTACGTGTAATAGTGGGTACACGGTTACGGCTTTCAATGAATGTTCATCCAATGTGCCGTGGGAATAGTTCCACCCTAATTCATCTGCTATCTCACGGAATATCTGGAATGCCGTGCCTACGTGATTATTGTTCATCGGTTATATGCTTTTTGGATTGCTTTTTTCTCAAGTTCTGCCATATCGGTTTTGTAACAACCCCAAAGGAGGGTTTTGTGAATGGGGTATTGCGTAACTGTATCAACTCTTGTAATATCTCCATCACATATCCAGTGGATAAAACTAAACCATCCCCATTTGTTACTGATACCGTACTCATCGCTTGTACCTTCGGATTCTCCTCCAAGAACTTCAGGGTACAATTCAACAAGTCGATTCCTAAAGTCCAAAAAAAAACCATTGCACCATAAGCGATGCCGCTGGGAATTAACCTAAACTCCTCATTTATCCTCCCTTTGTATGGTTCAATGTCGTATCTACCTTTCTGCCCCTCTATGGTGATGGGGCGATACAACACGGATAATACACGATACAATTCGTTGTTCTTGTAATAGTTTTCAATGTCCACGAACGATCCCGTACTTAATTCATCCAAATTAGGCACAAACCCATATTTAACCCCATTCAATTCAAACTTGTGTTCAAACTTTGCTTTCTCATCCAATGCTTTTTTGATTAAATCCACGGTGCGGCTTAACACCTCGTAGGGAATTTGAGTTACCTCTTTAACAGAAATATTGCAAAATATACTAACCGCTTGGATGGCTTTCTCGTGGTCATCCAATTCGGGGTTCAATTGCTGATACTCCAACATTTGTTGTAATGGAATATCATTCAATGACGATGGCACTATAAGTGTTTTGTTCATTTATTATAAAACGATTGATTTTGTGTTTGTAATTAACGGATATCATAATTTCCGTATGCCTTGCGTAATCCCATGGTTTCCATCTCATGGTATCTTACCGCATCAATGATGTGGTCCGTGCCAATGGGAATGGGTAGTGTTTTACCATCTTTGCCTTTATCCCAGCAATACCCCCGCAATTCTTTTATCAAATTGGTGCTATCCTTGGTAACCAAATATTCTTGTCCTTGCATTATCTGTATTCCAAAGTTTATGGAATCTTTACCCTTTGTAACGGGCTTAATAGGTACACCGAATCGCCTAATTTCCTCAATTGACTTTGGTTCTGCACTATCGGCATAGATGGGTACATTCTTGGGCAATATCTTTGCAATGTCGCTATTTATCATGCCTGTACGATAACACACCTCATGCAAAATACGTTGGTTGTTGTATTGATACACTTCCACAATTGCCGTTGGGTCTACCGAATACCCAAAGTCCAATCCGCACCCAATTAATCGTGCATCCTTGGTGATGGTGTCTATTTGTTTCCAGTTGCTGAATATAACGCCCTCTAAATTACCAATTTGTCCCAACCCATATACTTGAAACCAGTTTTGCCAATAATTACTTGTTTTTGCTTTTTCTTTGGCTTTTAATATAAAATCAATCGCACTTTCTGGGGCTGCTTCATTATCCAAATAAGTTAATATAATAAAATCAACATTATCATCATTTATTATTTCAGTATGAAACCAAAATTCCGTTGATGGATTCCAATCCAAAAAAATTGATTGCTTTGTTCGCATTGCAAGTTCTGTGTATGAATTAAAATCAATATTATTACACTCGTTTATATATAATCGATCTCGTCTTGCCCCTCGCAATTTGGCACTATTATCTGCACTAAAAAACTCTATAAAACTTTCATTAGTAAAAGTATATTTAAAATCACTTGCATTCCAATTGTTATCATTCCATCGATTTGTTTCTTTCATTATTTTTTTAAAATCTCTTATGGCTCCTCTTTTAAGATGTGGTATTGATTCTGCGACAATCGATATTTCTGTTTTCGGATTTTTAATTGCATAATCTATTTCTATTGGAATAATACCAAATGTTTTACCCGCAGACGAACCACCCTGAATACCTTTTACAAACTTTTTAAGTTTAAGTAATTTATTTATTGCCGTTGTCCGTATAAACATATTGCCTTTTGTTTTGCTTCCTCAAATGTTTTTAAGCGTGGTCCATATTTATATACTCGATATTCGTTTCGTTTTTTATCATGATATACATAAGGATGTTTTGATATATAATTTTTATCTGTATTCCTAAATGTTAAATTTTCCGAATTAGTTGCGTATCTTAAATTTTCTAATCTGTTATTTTTTTTATCCCCATCAATATGGTCAACATACAAATTGCTTTTACCCACAAATTCTTGCATGACTAATCTATGTACATAATGATTTTTTGAATTTCCTACATCATCAATTAAGGCTACTCGTTTATACCCTTTTGTATGCGTTCCTTGTTTTATCCTTTCATATATAGTTCTTTTTTTACCATCAGTACGCATAATTATTCTGTGCAATGATTTAACATTACCAAAATTGGATACTTGATAAATACCAACATACCCTTGTATATCTTTATATATTTCCATATATCAAAGATACCATAAACACACCACTTATCCAACTATTCTGGAAACAATGGTTGCTCAATTATAGTATTTTCAATTTGTTGTTTTGGCAATCCATACCCCGAATCCATCAATTGTTTATAGGCATTTACATCACCTCCACGGGCTTTTTTAATCAATGCCAATGTCATGATATCTTCTTGGGTTAATCGTTCCAGTTCTCCCGTTATTGGGTTTTTGGAATCTTGCATCGCCTCTAACCACTTACGGGCTATTGTGCTACGGTTCTTGCTTCCCTTGGGTCTGCCGTTGGGGTTGCGTACTTCCCCAAATTGTGGTGGTATAATGTTTTCAGGGTTTGGCATGGTATCAAATTATTTTCAAATTAATTTGTCAATTTTTTTAATAAAGTTTCAAATCCATGTTGGTTAATGTAATCGTAACCATTAGCCCCCATAGGCATTACGTTTGGGCATGGGGTGTACACCTCCAACATTCTATTTATC
>Ga0129333_10006219_pt1 | contig 11295 bp, 7 predicted proteins | sample CPB6_08_DNA_FD_94474 | JGI IMG/M metagenome (GOLD analysis project Ga0129333, IMG submission 94474) | Freshwater to marine salinity gradient microbial communities from Chesapeake Bay, USA - CPBay_Sum_0.6_0.8_DNA | ecosystem: Environmental > Aquatic > Marine > Coastal | place: USA: Chesapeake Bay...
CGGTGGTCGCCATTCCCTTTTCGCAAAGTCCGGCGGACAAACGCGCCGCCTACGCCTGCGATATCACCTACGGTACCAACAACGAATTCGGCTTCGACTACCTGCGCGACAATCTTGCCTTCCGTCTCGAAGACCGCGTGCAGCGTACGCTCGTTTTCGCCATCGTCGACGAAGTCGACTCGATCCTCATCGACGAGGCGCGTACGCCACTCATCATTTCGGGTCCAGCGGAAGAAAGCACGGACACTTATCTTTCGATCAACAAGCTCGTCCCGCGTCTCGAGCGCGCCGCAGGGCCGGCGCCGCGCATGGGCAACATGCTGACGGGCCCGGATGAGCCCGAGCCCGCCGGCGATTACATCGTCGATGAGAAGCAGCGCCAGGTGCATCTGACCGAGGCGGGTCATGAGAAGGTCGAGTCGCTGATGATCGACGCCGGACTGCTGCGCGAGGGCGAAAGCCTCTACGATCCGGCGAACATCCGCCTGATGCATCATCTGAATGCAGCGCTGCGCGCCCACTCGCTCTACAAGCGCGACGTGGAGTACATCGTGCGCGGTGGCGAGGTGATCATCGTCGACGAGTTCACCGGACGCACGATGCCGGGACGACGGTGGTCGGAGGGTCTGCACCAGGCGGTGGAGGCCAAGGAAGGCGTCAAGGTTCGCGAGGAGAACCAGACGATCGCCTCGATCACCTTCCAAAATTACTTCCGCATCTACCGCAAGCTCTCTGGCATGACCGGCACGGCGGATACCGAGGCGCCGGAGTTCCTGCAAATCTACAACCTCGAGGTCAACGTCATTCCGACGCACCGGCCGATGATCCGCAAGGACATGCCCGATCTCGTGCACCTCACGCAGGCGGACAAGTTCAAGGCGATCGTCGAAGATATCCGCGAGTGCGTCGCGCGACAGCAACCCGTCCTCGTCGGCACGACCTCCATCGAGACCTCCGAACTCATCTCGGGCGTGCTGCGACAGGAAGGTATCGCGCACGAGGTGCTGAACGCCAAGCAGCACGAAAAGGAAGCACAGATCGTTGCGCAGGCGGGGCGTCCGGGCTCGGTCACCATCGCCACCAACATGGCTGGTCGTGGCACCGACATCGTGCTCGGCGGCAATCTCGACTCCGAGCTGCAGTTGCTCCCCGAGGGCGCGACCGACGCCGATCGCGCACGCGTGCGCGAGGAGTGGCGTCAGCGACACGAGAAGGTGCTCGAGGCCGGCGGACTGCACATCATCGGCACCGAGCGCCACGAGTCGAGGCGCATCGACAACCAGTTGCGCGGCCGCTCGGGCCGTCAGGGTGATCCGGGTTCCTCGCGCTTCTATCTTTCGATGGAAGACAACCTGATGCGCATCTTCGGTGACCCGAACTTCACCAAGCGGCTGCTCTCGGCTGCGGGCATGAAGGAAGGAGAGGCCATCGAGAGCCGCATGCTGAGCAAGCGCATCGAGGTTGCGCAGCGCAAGGTCGAGTCGCACAACTTCGACATCCGCAAGCAGCTCTTGCTCTTCGACGATGTCGCGAACGATCAGCGCAAGGTGATCTACCAACAGCGCACCGAGATCATGGGCGCAACCGAACTCTCCTCGGCGATCGGCGGTATCCAAGCCGATGTCGTCGGCCGGCTGCTCGATGAGCATTTGCCGCGCAACGTGCCGCACGAGGATTGGGACCTCGATGGCCTTCGCGAAGCGATCCGAAAGGATTTCGCGACGGACGTGGATCCGCGCAGTTGGCTCGCCGCGGAGCCCGAGATGGAAGAGACCGCGCTGCGCTCCCGAATCGTCGATGCCGTCGCTGCGCACTACGGCGAGAAGTCCACCCGCTATGGCCCGGAGCTGATGCAGCACCTCGAGAAGGACGTCATGCTGCGCACGCTCGACCAGCACTGGCGCGAGCACCTCGCGGCGATGGATTACCTGCGACAAGGTATCCACCTGCGCAGCTATGCGCAGAAGGACTACCGCTACGAGTATCGACGCGAAGCGTACGAACTCTTCAGCAGCATGCTCGATCGGGTCAAGTTCGACACCGCCTCGATCCTTGCCCGCATCGAAGTGCGCAGCGAGGCCGATCTGCAGCGCGAGGAAGAAGAGCGGCAGCGCCGGTTACTCGCGGCGCTGCAGGCCCAGCACGCCGAGGCTCAATCCGTGCTCGGCGCCTCTTCTGTGCCCGAGACGCCAGCCGGTTCCGCCGGGTCGGGTTCTCTTGGGGCGGGTGAGGCGCGTCAGGAGCCGCTCGTGCGCCCGGAGCGCAAAGTCGGCCGCAACGAGCCGTGCCCCTGCGGGTCCGGTCGTAAGTTCAAGCAGTGTCACGGCGCCTTGGAGGCGTGATCACGAGCGATCCGCCCGAGCGACTGCGCGTCGTGGCGGCCGCACTGCTAGATGGGCTGGGTCGAGTCCTCATCGCCGAGCGTCCTTTGGGCAAAGCCATGGCGGGACGCTGGGAATTTCCCGGTGGCAAGATCGCCGCGGGCGAATCCCCGGAGGCTGCGCTGCGGCGCGAACTTCGTGAGGAGCTGGGCGTTGAAACGGAGGAGGCACACTTCGTGATGGATCTCGTGCATGCCTACCCCGAGCGCGAGGTACACCTGATGTTCTTCGTCGTGTCGCGCTATACGGGAGATCCTAAGCCTCTCGACGGCCAGCAGCTGCGCTGGGTGGACTGCGACCGGTTGCACGAAGCCGACATCCTCGAAGCGGACCTGCCATTCATCCACGCTTTGCAGCGTCGCGCCGGTGGCGCAACAATGCGCCCATGAAATCTACGGAGCCAGCCATCCCCACTGCATCCTCGAGCGCCGCGGCGGCGGCGAACCGCGGCGGCGAGCGCATCGAGGTGCGCAACCCTCGCAGCGGCAAGATCGATCACGTTTTCAATGCGCCGAGCGTCGCCGAGCTCGGCGCGACGCTCGCCCGATTGCGCAGTGCGCAAAAGCGTTGGGCTGCCCGTTCGCTCGATGAGCGCATCACGATCCTGCGTCGCTGGCGCAGCGAGTGGCTCGCGCGACAGGGCGAGGTGACGGCGGCGCTGGCGGTGGACACTGGGCGCTATCTGATCGCTACGAGCGAGGTCGCCTCGGTCACCGGCATGATCGATCGTTGGACCGCCCTCGTACCCTCGCTCGCCATCGAGGAGGAGATGCGCTCGGCAACGCTGCCCGGAATTTCTTACCGCTCGCAGTACGTGCCGTATTCTTTGGTGGGCATCATCAGCCCGTGGAATTTCCCGGTCTCGCTGTGCTTCATCGACGCCGTGCCTGCGCTGCTCGCGGGCGCCGCGGTGTTCGTCAAGCCGAGCGAGGTGACGCCGCGCTTCATTGAGCCGGCGATGCGCTCGATCGCGGCCGTACCCGAACTCGCCGAGGTGTTCCATATTCAGCCGGGCGGGCGAGCGAGCGGTGAACAGTTGGTCGCCGGATCCGACGTCGTTTGCTTCACCGGCAGCGTCGCCACCGGTCGTCTCGTCGCCGAGAACGCCGCGCGCAATTTCATCCCGGCCTTTCTCGAACTCGGTGGCAACGATCCGCTCATCGTCACCGCGAGCGCTGATCTTGAGCGCGCGACCGACGTGGCGCTGCGAGCGACCTGTCTGGCGACCGGGCAGGCCTGCCAGAGCCTCGAACGCATCTACGTCGACCGCCGGATTTTCTCGCCCTTCGTCGAGCGTCTCGTCGAGAAAGCACGACGCGTCGAGCCGAACTTTCCCGATATCCATCAAGGCACGATCGGTCCGTTCATTTTCGCGCGACAGGCGGACATCGTCGCTGCGCAGCTCGCCGATGCGCGGGCCAAGGGTGCGCGCGTGCTCTGCGGTGGCGAGATCGAAGATCATGGTGGCAAATGGCTGCGCCCCACGGTGCTCGTCGATGTCGATCATCGGATGCAAGTCATGACCGAGGAGACCTTCGGTCCGGTGATCCCGGTCATGCCGTACGACACCATCGACGAGGCGGTCGCGCTCGCCAATGATGGCCTCTACGGCTTGTCGGCCGGTGTCATCGCAGGTTCGCTCGAGGAGGCCGAGGCGATCGGCCGGCGTATCGACGCCGGCGGCATCAGCCTCAACGACGGCTCGCTTACCGCGATGTGCCATGAAATGGAGAAACACTCGTTCAAGCTCTCCGGCATGGGCGGCTCGCGCATGGGTGCGGCAGGCTACACGCGCTTCTTCCGTCGCAAGGTTTTGATCCGCCAACACGGTCAACCGGCTACCATGGCGAACATCGCCGAATCGAATTTGCAAAAAGGACCCTCCGCATGAGCACTCAGGACTTAGGCCTTCCGGAAATCAAGATCGACTCCGACGCGCTATACCGTGAAGAACTTTTCACCGACCGTCGCGCCGGGACGTTGCGGCGCCTCTCGCCGGTGCTGCCCGACGGTTCGCCCGATGCGGCGCGTGCGGTGTTGTGGCTCGGTCAGACGCAGCTCATGACGCCCGGTGGCGTGCTGCCGCTCGGCTTCGAGATCGAGGCGAAGGATCTCGCCGAAGCGGTCGAGAAATTTCCGGCTGCGGTCAAGCAGGCGCTTGAGGAGGCGATCGAGGAGGCGCAGCAGATGCGTCGCGAAGCCGCCTCGCGCATCGTCGTACCCGAGGGCGGTGCCGCGCTCGGGCAGACGCTCGGCGGCAAGATCAAATTGCCCTGAAGCGGCGCCTGCGGGTGTGGTGCGGGTCGAGGCGTCGCGGTGCGATGCGCCTCGGTCAGGCGTCGTCGGCCACTCGCCGATAGACCTCGGCAAACTCGGCGTGCGACTTCACGCACACCGAAAGGTCCTTCAGCAGTCCATCGTGCAGATCGTAGATCCAGCCGTGGACCTCCAGCGGCTTGCCGCGATCCCATGCGCTTTGCACGATGGTGGTCTGTCCGACGTTGAGCACCTGCTCGATCACGTTGAGCTCGCACAGTCGGTTGAGGCGCGACTGCTCGTCCTGCAGCGTCTCGAGCGCCGCGCGGTGTTTCTTCATCACGTCCTGTACGTGACGCAACCAGTTGTCGATGAGCCCGAGACGATCGTTGCGCAGTGCGGCGTGCACACCGCCACAGCCGTAGTGGCCGCAGACGATCACGTGCTCGACGTCGAGCACGTCGACCGCGTACTGCAGCACCGAGAGGCAGTTGAGATCCGTGTGCACGACCACGTTGGCTACGTTGCGATGTACGAAGAGTTCGCCGGGTAGCAGGCCGACGATTTCATTGGCCGGGACTCGGCTGTCGGCGCAGCCTATCCAGAGATAGTCGGGGGATTGCTGCCCGACCAGCTTTTCGAAGAATTGCGGATCGCGCGCGGTGATGTCGGTTGACCACTCGCGGTTACGGTCGAAGAGCGGCTTGAGGCTGCGCATGAATGTCTTCCTGGGGCCTTGGCGGGTCTAAGGCGCGGCGATCGGCTCGCCGCCCGGTGCATCGAGACGCGGCCGGTCAGGTCGCAGCGTTCGCGCGAAGAAACGGGTGACGGTTTCGTAGGCGTGTGGGCCCGTCGAGGCGAAGCGCAGCAAACCGTGCTTGCTGCCGGGGTAGGGCATCACCTCGAACGATTTGCGCAGATCCTGCAGCGTCTTGAAAAGCGCGGTGCTGTGCGTGAAGAGCACGTTGTCGTCGGCCATGCCGTGCATCACGAGCAGTGGACCGGCGAGCGCCGCGGCATGTGTCATCACGTTGCCGTCGCGATAGCCCGCAGGATTCGATTCGGGCGTGCCCATGTAGCGCTCGGTGTAATGCGTGTCGTAGAGCCGCCAGTCCGTCACCGGCGCACCGGAGACGCCTGCGGTGAAATATCCGGGCGCACGCACCATGCACATGAGCGCCATGTAACCGCCGTAACTCCAACCGAATACGCCGATCCGCGACCCGTCCACAAACGGCAGCGTGCGCAGGAACTCGACGCCGCGGACCTGATCCTCGACTTCCACGCTGCCCATGCGTCTGTGCAGCGCGCCCTCGAATGCGCGGCCGCGAAACGCAGATCCGCGATTGTCGATGGTGAATACGACGTAGCCCTGCTGGGCGAGAAATTGCCGGAAGAGTCCGCCCCAAGCGCGTCGCACTTGCTGCGCGCCCGGCCCGCCGTAGACCTCGACGATCACGGGATAGCGCTTGCCGGGCTGCAGGTCGAGGGGCTTCGTCAGTTGATAGTGCAGCGTTTGCCCATCGCCGGCTTGCAGCGTCCCGAACTCGGTCGGGCGGTGAGCGAGACGGTATGGCGCGTACGGGTGGCTCGCATCGAGGCGATTGGCGACCAGCACTTCGATCAGCCGTCCGTCGACCCGTCGCAGCGAGAGCGACGGCGGATCATCGGGAGTCGAGAAGGTGTCGAGCCACAGCCGGGCATCGGCGGAGAGCGTATTCGCGTGCCAGCCTGCACCCTCGCTCAGCTTGCGAATACCGGCCTCGATGCCCACGGCATCCCGTGGACCGTCGAGCGGCGCAACGTAGAGATGACGCTCGAGGGGCGTGTCGCGGTTGGCGGTGAAATAGACGAGGCCGCGTTTTTCGTCGACCGCCTCGATGGCGCGCTCGCGACCGCTGCCCGCGACCATCCAGTCGCCGGCGGTGAGCGGGCGTAGCAGAGTCCCATCATCGTCGTACAGATAGAGATGATCGTGGCCGCTGCGTGCCGAGGACCAGATGAAGGCGCCGCGCTCCGGCAAGAACGTGAGCTCGTCGTGCAAATCGACCCAGGTATCGCTGCGTTCCTCGAGCAGGCGATGGCTCTTGCCGTCGACGGCTTGGACGCGCAGCAGCTCGAGATATTTTTGATCCCGACTTTGTCGTTGCACCGCGAGCGAACGCGCGTCCGGAAACCAGGCAACGCGGGCGAGATAACCGTCACCGGCCGCGGCCGAGGGCAGTTCGCGATCGAGCCCCGACGTCAAATCGTGAACGAAGAGATCGACTCGCGCGTTCGGCCGGCCCGCCGCCGGGTAACGCTGGCGGATCACACGCACCGTTTCGGCGTAGATCTCGAAGCGTTCCACCTCATCGACGGTCGACTCATCGACCCGCGTGTAGGCGAGGTAGCGCTCGTCGGGTGACCACCAGTACCCGGTGCTGCGATCCATTTCCTCCTGCGCGATGAATTCCGCGACGCCGAAGGAGAGCAGGCCGCCGCCGCCCTGCGTGATCGCGCGTTCGCGTCCGCTGGCGAGCTCGAGTGCGAAGAGGTTCTGGCCGCGTACGTAGCTGACATACCGGCCTCGCGGCGAAAATCGCGGATCGGTCTCGGCCGCGGTTGTTGCGGTGAGACGGCGCGCTGCGGTGCCCGGGGCGGCGCGCAGATCGTAGAGGAAAAGATCGCCGGCAAGCGGAATCAGCAGATAACGCGAATCCGGCGAGAACTCGTAGTCGACGATACCGGCGAGGGCGGAGGTGCGCGCGCGCTCGCGGCGGGCCTCCTCCTCGGGCGAGAGCGCGCCCTCGTCGGCCACGAGCGCGGCGGAGTCGACCAGCAGTCTGCTGCGACGGGTCGTCGTGTCGTAGGCCCACACGTCGAGACGGTCCTTCGCCTCCGCCTTGCCCTGCAGGTAAGTGACGAGCTTGCCGTCCGGCGAGAAACGCGCCCCGCGCAGCGACGGTCCCGAGAGGTCGGGCGCGCCGAAGAGCCGCTCGATGGTGAGTCTCGAGGGGGCGATCGGCGATGAGACCGCAGCGTCCGTCGAGAACGCGGGGCTCGCGGGCATCAGCACCACCATGAGCAAGGTGAGTGCCCGACGAAGACGGTCGGTCCGTTCGATAATGCAGCCGACGACGGTGGTCGGACGAGGCAAACGCATCATTGGCTCGGGCGCTCCAGTAAACTCGCTAGGTGTCCGCCAGGGCGGTGATCCGCCACGGTCTTCTAAGGTATTCGAGTTTAGAGAGGAACATGCGTCATCGCCACTTGACTCTGCGGCGCCTCGCGCTGCTCGCCATCGCCGTCATCGTCACGCTCACGGGTTGCAGTGCCATGCCTGGACGTCCCACCGTTGCGGCCGCATCTTCTGCGGCCCGTCTCGCTTATCCCGTCGTCCCGCGCGGTTCCGTCGTCGATGAGTACCACGGCACGCGTGTGGCCGATCCCTACCGTTGGCTCGAGGAGCCGAGCTCCGCTGCAACCCGCGACTTCGTCGCCGCGCAAAATGCGCTTGCACAGCCTTGGCTCGAGGGGCTGCCGCAACGCGAGTGGATCAAGCAGCGGCTGACGGCGCTGTGGAACTATGAGCGGGTCGGTGTACCGCGCCGCAAGGGCGGCAAATATTTTTTCCTGCGCAACGACGGCACGCAGAACCAGAGCGTGCTCTACGTGGCCGATTCGTTGCAGGCCTCGCCGCGCGTCCTCTTCGATCCTAACTCGGCGAGTCGCGATGCTACGGTGGCGCTCGCGCGCTACGAACCGTCACCCGATGGCAGCATCGTCGCCTATTCCTTGTCTGACGGCGGCACGGATTGGGAGATCTGGAAGTTCCGTCGCACGGCCGATGGTGTCGATCTGCCCGACGAGTTGCGCTTCACGAAATTCTGGGACCTGTCCTTTGCACCGGATGGTTCCGGGGTGTACTACAGCCGCTATCCGCGGCGCACCGACGATGCCTCGCGCGGTGACGATCAGGGTCAGCCCGTCGTCCACTTCCACCGGTTCGGCGAGCCGCAGGAACGTGATGCAGTGGTGTATCGCGTCACCGATCATCCGACCCGCGCGCCCTCGGCAACCGTGTCGGACGACGGACGGTGGCTCTTCGTCACGCTGTTCGACGGCTACCAGAAGAACGGCGTCGATCTCATCGATCTGCGCAATCCGGCGGCCGGTGCCAAGCCGCTCTTCGACGCTTGGGATGCCCGCTACACGGTGATCGGCAACGAGGGTGACACGCTCTACGTGACGACGACGCAGCGGGCGCCGCGCAGTCGCGTCATCGCCGTCGATGCGCGCGATCCCGCGCCCGCGAAGTGGCGCGAGCTCGTGCCCGAGGATGTGCTTGCGCTCGATGAGGCAAGTTTCGTCGGCGGGCGGATCATCGCGCGTTACGTGCGGGATGCGCACGGTATCGCGCGACTCTTCGATCGTGACGGCCGAGCGCTCGGCGAGGTGCCGATGCCGGGTCTCGGTACGCTTGCCGGTTTCGGCGGCAGCGCGACCGACGAGGAGACTTTCTTTGCCTATGCCGATTACCTGAGTCCGGGACAGGTGATGCGGCTCGACCTCGCCACCAACGCCGTGAGCGTGTGGCGGGCGCCGACCTTCGGTGCAGACACGTCGCGTTACGTGACGCGCCAGGAGTTCTACCGCAGCAAGGATGGCACGCGCGTGCCGATGTTCGTCACGCACCGACGCGACCTAGTGCGTAACGGGGACACACCGACCCTGCTGTACGGTTACGGCGGCTTCAATATTTCGCTCACGCCGAGTTTCCGCCCCACGGTGATCACCTGGCTCGAGATGGGCGGTATCTACGTCGAGGCTAATCTACGCGGCGGCGGCGAATACGGCGAGCCGTGGCACGAAGCCGGCACCAAGACGCGCAAGCAGAACGTGTTCGACGATTTCATCGCCGCGGCGGAGTATCTCATCGGTGCGGGCTACACCAGTCCGAAGCGGCTCGCGATCTCCGGACGCAGCAACGGCGGTCTGCTCGTCGGCGCGACCTTGTTGCAGCGTCCCGACCTTTTCGCGGCGGCGTTGCCCGGCGTCGGCGTACTCGACATGCTGCGCTATCACACCGCCAGCGCCAACGCGCGACAGTGGTCCTCCGATTACGGGCTGTCGGAGAACCCGGGAGAGTTCGCGGCGCTTCTCGCCTATTCGCCGGTGCACAACGTCAAGCCGGGCAGCTGCTATCCGCCGACTCTCGTGACCACCGCCGATCGCGATGATCGGGTCGTCCCCTGGCACAGCTACAAGTTCGCCGCAGCACTCCAGCACGCGCAGGCCTGCGCCTCGCCCGTGCTGCTGCGCGTCGAGACACGTGCGGGTCATGGCGCGGGCAAGCCCTTGTGGATGCAGATCGAGGATTTCGCCGACCAATGGGCCTTCGTCGCCGCGATGCTCGGCATGAAAACGCCGTGACGCTGCGATCGACCCTCAGCGTCAGGCTTTCGAGCTCGGACGCGCGGCGATCGCCGCATGCCAACGTGCCAAGTGTGTCTGGTTCGGCTGAACGCGGATGTTGGAGGGCTTGCCGAACTCGAGCGTGGTGAAGGCGACGATGTCGGCGAAGCTGAAGTTCGGGCCGGCGATGAATTCGCGCCCGCCGAGCCACTCGTCGATGCGTTGCCACTCGGCGAGCACCTGCTCGCGCACGAGAGCGCCGTACTCGGGGATCTGCGTGACGCGTCCCTGCCAAAAGCGGTGCGTGTGCCGAAAGGCTTGGGTCGTCGGCACATAAACGCGGAACATGAGTTCGAGCGTCGCAGCCTCGATGCGCGCCCGATCGAGCGGGCTCGAGCCCAGCAGGCAGGGTTCGGGATAGCGATCTTCCAGATAACGACAGATCGCAAGTGACTCCCGCAGGCGCGTGCCATCGTCGAGTTCGAGCACGGGCACCTCGCCGAGCGGATTGATCGCGCGGAATGCATCGCCGCGTGTCTCGTCGGCGGCGATATCGATCGGTATGCGCTCGACGTTGACACCGCGTCCCGCGAGATCTTTTTCGGCGATGAACATGCGCACGCGACGCGGGCTCGGCGCGAACTCGTTGTCGTAGAGCTTCATGGAGTCGCCGCGCTCAGGCGCAGCAGATGATTTCGAAGGGCACGTCGGTCTCGACCTGACGCGGACGCTCGTTGAGACCCTGCCAACTGACGAAGCGTACGCTCGCACGATAGTGGCTGCCGCTGATCTCAGGGAAGAGCCCGAGTTCCGAGTCGACTGCGACGCGCAGCAGCTGTACGGGATTGCCACGATCGAAGGTGATGTGGAACACGCCGTTGGCGGCCGTTTCTTGTCGCGAGCGTCCACCTTGACGGGTCAGCCACAAAAGCTCTGCGATCGAATCGCAAAGAGGTCGAAGAAGGGCGAGCCACTCCGCGAGCGCCCGCTCGCGAGTCTCGCTCGACTGGCTCAGCCAATAAGAAAAATCGGGCAGATCGAAATCGCAGGTACCGCCGGGAATGGTGCTGCGATGCCTGACCGCAGCGAGAAAGGTCGATTCGCGCAGCGGCTGCAGGAATGCGGTTCCGGCGCCGAGCAACTCCGTGCGTAGGCGAGCGAGATTGGCGACGAGTGCCTGCAGTCGGTCGACGTCGACGTCGGGACGGCGCTGGTACTCCGTGTAGAGGCCGATCTGGCGCTCGAGTTCTTTGAGGACGTC
>Ga0129333_10006220_pt1 | contig 11294 bp, 13 predicted proteins | sample CPB6_08_DNA_FD_94474 | JGI IMG/M metagenome (GOLD analysis project Ga0129333, IMG submission 94474) | Freshwater to marine salinity gradient microbial communities from Chesapeake Bay, USA - CPBay_Sum_0.6_0.8_DNA | ecosystem: Environmental > Aquatic > Marine > Coastal | place: USA: Chesapeake...
AAATCTGTGAAAGAGAAGTTAGAGAGAAGGATTATGGAGGAAGTTGCGTAAGTGAAAAGCGTTATGAGGGTCAAAGAAGAAGCGTTTAGAAGGAGAAGAAGAGAAGTCAGAGTGAATGATTTGAAGTTCGTTGTTGGCAAATAAGACGAGGTTTTGAAATTCAGTGGCGAAGGAAGGAAGAGAAAGGAGAATGTGTGGAAGATTTGAAGATATGAAAAGGTGATGAAAGCGATAGGAGATGTCAGTGGCGGCTTGAATGACAGCATGGATGATTTGAGCGATGTCATCATGTTTCAAAGCAATCAAATGAGAGCGCCGAATGGCTTGCTTGAATCGAGACAAAGACATGTCATTGGAAACAAAAGACTTGCGAGCATTGAAATTCATGTTGATGCGGTCAACCTGAAACCGAGGAGCCTCGTGAAACCGCAAATGTGGAATGAATTCAATGAAATGCATGATTCGTCTCAATGTGATTTTGTGGTCATTGGATAGATGCAAAGCAATATCAGATATTGCACGATTAAGGTCGCGCAAGAACCAATGATCAACTTCACGGCCACACAAAACATCGCCAGGTTCGCGAGGCATCCCGCCATTACCACGCATCCACTGCAAATAATGAGGATTGTGTCCATGAGTCTCAAACTTGCCAGTATTCCAAGACCAAAGACGCTTGCACTGGGTGCAAAACATCTGGTCGCAGCCCTCGGTCTTGTGAACAAGAACCTTGCAATTCGGACAAGGCTTGGTGTCCTTCTTCAACAAGGCAACAGAAGCGACAGTGTCGGGATTGCAAACATGGTCATCATCCTTAAGTTCCCTGCAATGAGCACACGTATGTTTGTCGCAAGTAGCACACTTCCAAGCGGAAGACACAAAGCCATTGCATTCGGAATCAGCACACCGATGGATGAATTGTTGACCAGCAGGAGCATCATTGTCTTCAAGGCCATTGTGGATCAATCGATGCTTGGCCGTATACAAATCATCCTTGAGTTCCTTGAGTTGTCGAATTTGAGCATAATTGTCCTTCTTAAATGCTTTGTTTTCTTTGATTTTGAGTGATATTTCGTGCTTGTCAAAAGGTTCAGCATAAGAGAGTTGATGTGAAAGTTGGAAGCCCCGTTTTCGTAGTTCCTTGTTGTGTTCTTGAAGTTTTTTGATTTGGTCAATGGCGAGCTTGACCTGTACATTGATGTCAGCCTTGGCGCGGTCAAGAGCGACGGCAGCTTGAGCGGCAGGAAGCATGGCCTGTTCCTGAGCGAAGAGAATATCCTGTTGGTGCTTGGCGAAAGAGCCCTTGAGGAAAGTCTTGGTAAGTCCGAGATGTTGAACCTGCGAATGAGTGAAGGAGGTGTTGCAAAACATACACTTAGCAACAGAGACGTCATCTCCACAAAGGAAAGTTTCATAACAGGAGCGGCAAGCAGTCCTGGCACAGACATCAAAAGGGCAGCAAATGGGTTTGCGTTTGGATGCATTGAAGTCATCGAAACAGACAGAGCAGGACATTTTTGAAATCGAATACGATTGAATGGAAACACTAACGAGAGAAAATGTCGAAAAAATCTGGAATCAATTTTTTGTAAATTGTATGAAAAAGCATTTGACATCGGATTAGAATGCAGAGAATTGATTGTGTTGTGTCGCGGGACTGACGCGTAGCGGGCGGTTCCTCAATACATGAGCCATTCCTCATAACATGAGTCATTTCTCAATAAATAAGAGCATACACGTAGTGATTATTTATCTTGAATTTCTCTCGACCATGATGTTTGAAGAATGAGAAAAGATGAAAGAAAGCATGCACATTGTTGAAAAGATGTCATGATTGAATGGAAGTGAAAAAAAAAGATGATAATATAGAAAGGATGGACATATTATATGGAGTGCATTTATTGATATTTTTAGGTATATTAAGTATTCCATTTTGGTCGATTTCATATTTAAGATATGGAGTGTATGTGCCAATAACGATCTCATTGATATGGGTGGTGTTTAATGGATGTCCATTAACAAAACATCAAACGAATCTGAGCAGCAAAAGTTTTACAAAAGAGATTTACAGCATATTTGTGCCGAATATAACAGTGAAAACAGCGGAACATGTGAACACATTTGCCTTTTTGTTGATAACTGTGATAGGAATGCATCGATTGTGCCGAATGAAATAATGATGTTGGTCGCGGTACTTAGCGAATCTTCAATATATGAGCCATTCCTCATAACATGAGTCATTTCTCAATAAATAAGAGCATACACGTAGTGATTATTTATTTTGAATTTCTCTCGACCATGATGTTTGAAGACTGAGAAAAGATGAAAGAATGCATGCACATGTGTTGAAAGGATGTCATGGAATGATGGATTGATGGGTATGTTATTTGAATATCGATTAACCCACAGGTTAAGCAATCCGAACACATCAAAGGTGGTCCATCAAACTGGGTAAAAATAAATGGGCGATATTTTTACACCGATTATGACACAACAGGTAATTATCTGCGTTCATGCTTTGCAAGAAACTAAAGGTGTGTCTGGATGAGGGGGGTCATCCAGGAATCGACATCTTACTATATGCATTGCGCTGCATGATGTTCCAAGCAGTTCGCAACGAACGTGCACATGGCTAAGTTGGCGGACGATGTGTCCAAGAATGAACATGTTGCGGGTTCGAATCCCATGAGTGCCACTGCGAAACACAAGGGAAAAAACTGCAGTGCCCAACACCAAGAAAATCTTAGAGGTGCAGTAGAAAAGTTCCCACACAAAGCAATACCGGCATAGCTCAGCGGCAGAGCGTCTAAAACATCGTCGGTCATCAAATTCGACGTGCACAACGTCCGAAAGACTGATGGTTATCGCCTTATAAGCGGAAGGTCACAGGATCGAAACCTGTTGCCGGTAAAATTCCAATTCGCCAGCTTTAAAGAAGCTGGACGTCAAAGCTAAGCGACGTCAAAACACAGCAACAAAACCGGGGTGGCGCAGAGGCAGCGCGCGGGGCTCATAACTCCGAGGTCATTGGTTCAAACCCAATCTCCGGTATAATCCCATTCGTGTGCTTTACAGAAGAACGCCGTCCAGCTGGACGTTAAACAAGCAAGAGTGGTGTGAACCTGCTCTCGTCTAGTTGGAGACGTTAAACATAACACAACCGAGGTCAATCTGAACGATACAGGTTGTCGGTGTGCGTCAGCGGACGTTAAACTTTTTTTAGTCGTTCCCTGGCTGAAAAAAAAGCACCACGTCATCGTTTGCGTCGTTTGCAACTCTTAAATATAGGTTTGTCAGTTCGCACAAAAAATAACGCGCGCACATTTTTATCGGTGTCAAATGCTAAATCGAAGTCATGCTTTTTCTTGCGTCCCAATTTGGCAGGCACCTTCCGCTTCAACGTCCGGCAATTTGTAATCCCTTTGCGTCGACGGTCTGCATATTCAGCCAAATACTTATAATCTTTCCCCACTTCAATTTCCTTAGATGACACCCAACCAGGTTCAGACTGACCCCGAAAAAAACTTAATATTCCCATAAAATTTTATACATTCATGAAATATTATTTTCATGAATTTCTCTCGTTGTCAATCTTGAAAGAACCAAAAAACTTCAACAATGTTTTACCATCGCCAAAGATGCCGCCCCATGTTTGAGAGATATTCCAATAATTCCCATATATCTCATTCCTCAAAACATGACTCATTCCTCATAACATCACTCATTCCTCAATAATTAGAAATAAGGGTTTTCAGGGTTTATGCATTTTAGCGCCAGGGTTCAGGGTTTGGCCAGGGTTTAGGGTTTAGGGTTTAGGGTTTAGGGTTTAGGGTTTAGGGTTTAGGGTTTAGGGTTTAGGGTTTAGGGTTTAGGGTTGCCGAGTACATCACATGTTAAAAACAATTTAAGCATTTTCAAATTCGTAAACTGCTTTCATCATTTCAACCAATTCTCCAAGTGTATTTTTCATTTCATTAATGTCATTTTTGATTTTTTTTACGTCATTTTGTAGTTGCATATAATCATTTTTATTGATGCTAGTAAATGCGTTGTCTGCTTCCTTTGTTTTCATTTTTTTTGAATTGTTGATTTTTTTTTGTTGTATTTCTTGTTGGATGCAATCATAATCCAATTTAGTTTGTTTAATTATTTCTTCAATGGGAAAATTTTTCAAATACATTTTGTAAGCAATTTGTTTACATCGTGCATTGATTCCTCCCACAGTTCTACCATGTTTTTGTGCTATTATTTCAATGTCCATGTCAGTTGTTAGTTCTTTCAACAATGATGTTTCTTCATCTTCACTCCATTTTTTTCCCATATTAGACGGATATTCTTTGTCTTCATTTGAAATTCTCACCATATCCCAATACTCCTTGCCGCGATATCCATTCATTTGAATTTTTCTGATTCAAATTAAGTTTCATTTCTTTAATACATAATAAAAAGTGCAAATAAATATTAACGCATTGTAAATCACAATGTTGAATAACTGCATGTGTTGTTTTAAAACACGACCGAAAAAAACAAAAACCCAACATAATGTCCAACTGTATGATCCGAATCAATGCACGTTCGAAGATTTAACAAGCCCAAATATGTAAAAATGTGATGTATTGAACGAAAAAGAAAAGACATATTATATCATTTTAATGTAAACCCCAAACGCAATGGAATCGTCAGATGAAATGGAAACTCCAGAATATTTGCCAGAAGACGCAATGGAGTCTCCACAACACGTAATGCACTCGCCAGAACATGCGAACGAAATATCAATGCTTGAATGCGCAATGACTATGACACGCACATGTGAACGGCAACGCGCAGCGCATTTTCAAATAACGCATACAAGAGATCCAACAACGGAATATATTTTCTGTTGTGCCTACACCGCTCCAACCATGGCAGTGTCAGTCATGTTTCTGCAATACTTCGGCATCACGACGTTGGCCGAATTTGAACATAAACTGACACATGGGCAAATTATTGGTCCGAACTGCATCCCTTTGACTGATGCAGCAGTTTGCAATGGCATCAATGAAGTGATGGGAAACATATGGAGTCATCACTATCTACATGGCACAGGAATAGACGCATGGATACAACAACACCCTTATGATTTTTTTGAAAGCGTACTTGAAGTCGGTGTCAACCTCATATCATTTTTTGATCCTGCAAAGAATATGACGGTTCATCATTCATTGATTTATGTTTCAACTGTGAACCCAGCAATCTGCTACATCATAGATTCATGGTGCAGTGATGACTACTGCATGCGAGACTTGGAAATGAGACAGTTTGAAACCGCCGTTGTGTTGTCCGTGCTAATACAAATAAACAGTGTCGATGACCCATCCATAATGATGATAGAGTTTTTTTCAGATCCAGTGCCGGATGGCAGCTGCCATAGGCGACTGCAAGTTGTCAAGTTAAAGATGGGGGTCATACTAGAATTGATTAACACACAATTCCCTTTGGGATGCGCAGGAATAAGCAGATTTGGAGGAAAAAAAAAACGCACACAGAAACGAAGACACAAATACACACGCATGCATAAACGTAAATATAAGAACAAACGGTTGACAAAATGTCGAACCAAAATCAGTAGTTGAAAAAAAAAATTGAATTGATTTTCAAATGTTTTTTTAAAAATCAGTGAACCAAGCAAAAAAAACATGTCGTTTTCAAAGACCCGAACCACTTACCATGCCTCGACCTACACCAACTCCAGGACCAGAACCAAAACGCAGGATGGCATCCACATATCCATCGAGGTGTTCCCAGCGCCCACATACGAAGAGCTGAAGAACATGCGCGATAAGCTTCCACTGGATGCAAACAGCGATCAAACTGCATGGAAGCACGCACTGAACATGGAAATAATCCGCTGCGGCCCTCGACCCGCGTGGTCAACAAAACCACAAGAAACTCCAACGCAGCACGCGCGGATCAACCCAGTGCAAACCGAACAACTGAAGGACCTCCTGAAGCCCGAGACGCTGCGCCGCACATTCATCTCCATGCCAGCACTGATGGCACAGATTCAAGCAGACATTCAATTCAAATGAAATTCAAATGAGCCAAACCAAGAAAAAAGGTAAAAAAGGTAAAATAAAATAACATGTGATGTGTGTAATACTAACACTTTTTTTCAATCAAGGGAATGACGACGCCACGAAGCGCCCACCTCCACAAACGTTGTTTTTCCATTTTTTGCATGGCAGCATAAGCCTGTGCTTCCAAAACATTAACAGAATTTGAATCAAGTGAGTTTGAAGTAAGCATGACAGAGAGAATATGGTTGCAGAAAAATAAAAGCAGAACAAAATCAATTTTTTCAAAATAAAAAAAATCTCTCAATAAAGCATAACACAAACCAAAATATGCCGTACACACTGCGAAAACAACCGCGCCGGGGCTATAAAGTGTGCAAGAAGGGGACGCGCAAGTGCTTTTCAAAGCGCCCTCTGACGAAGCGCATGGCCATCCGACAGATGCGGGCACTATACTTGAACGAATCAATGCGTGCAAAGAAGCAAATGGGAGGGCGCAAGCAAATGGGAGGGTGAGGCCCACCGGTGCTTCCCGTGTCATAAGCCCCCCCCCATAAAGCGCCACTCAATGACGGTGCGTTCATAAACTGTGTAAACAAGCGAATGCAGCCCGATCCTGCGCCCAAAAAAAAACATCATGATGTCATCATAGCATCCTCACAGCATCATCATGTTTCACACTTTTACAAAATCGGAAAAGTAAGCGCTTTCCGTCATCCATCGATTGTAAGCGGCGCGACGACGAGAACCAGAACCAAGTGCGCGAACGCGCTTGAGAATGGAAATGTAAGCCTGATGGGCGCCGGTATCCACATAGTCGAGAAACCTGCGCGCATACTCTTCGCGCAAGTGGATGCTTTGGTCGAGCGCATCATCCGAAAACGTTTCCAGGGCTACTGCATTGATGGCCTTGTATTCATTGTACAGCGCATTGGCCTGCTGCATGTGTTCGCTGCAGTACATGTGTCGATTTTTAGACACGACCACCCATTCGCAGCTGCATCCGGGAACGGTGCACCTAATATCGGGAGACGTTCTCCTTGGCATACACGCACACCACACAGTTGAAAACAAATGTATAAACATATAAATGTATGAACAATTCAATTTTTGGAAAAAAATCCCACAAAATGTCATTCTGGAAATGTATGAAAAGAAAAAAAATTGAATCTGATTTGAAATACTTTTTTATATGACAGTGTTTCAATTACGAATCAAAGAATCGAATACAATGATTGTCAACCAAGAGCAGCAACAAAGACACGAAGACACTTACGGAAACGAAGTGAAGCGCCGTCGGATGAACGATGAGGGCGAGCACTTGAAGGTGTGGCGCGCCTACAAAACGGTTTACTTGTTGGATGAAGAGAGAAGAAACAAGGAAGTTCTGGTCCAAGATGAAGAAATCCGAATTGTCCAAGAAGTCGTTGCAGTGAAAGAAGAAGAACAGCACCAAGACCAAGAAGAGGCCCCACCGGTGCAGATGATTGGACGCACTGTTGTTGTTTTGACCACGACGAACCAGAGAATTGTGGGAAGATTGCAATCGCTGTTTGTGCTGAACGGAGAGCGTGCAATTCACATCACAACGGAAGCAGGTGAGAATTTCATACTAAGAAGTTCACAAATTCAGGACGCGCAAGTGCTCTACGACCGCCCTCCCCAGCAAGAGATACTGTCTCCCATTGCAAGAGACGAAGACGAAGTTGTGGAAATCGAAGAATCCAATTCACCTCCGACAACACCAAGACGCCCGGAGCCCGAACAAGAAGTCATTCAAATTGAAGATGACGAAGAAGTGGAGCAAATTAACCAAATGCTTCAAGTGATACAAATCAATGACGACAGCGATGACAGCGACGAAAAGACTGTGCAAATGGAACATGATGAACGTGAAGACGACTTTCCAGACGTGGCATTCCAGCCAGCGCGCATCATTATTGAAGACGACGAAGACCACCAAAACCAAGACCAAGAAGAAGAAGAAGCCAACTGCTGCGCCATATGCCTGGACCCAACAGACCCTGCGCGCAATTTCGTGAGCCTGAACTGCGGCCACCAGTTTCATTTCGCGTGCATCATGGGAAACATGGCGAGCAGTGCAGAAAATCGCAACAGGTGCCCGATGTGCCGTGAGCATGTGAATAATGCATTTGAAGTGCACAACCTGGATGAAATTCAAGAAGACATGATACAGCGTGCAGCCCAAAGCAACCAGAGACTGCAGGACGAGTTGGAATTAACGCGGCAGCATCGTGAAGTTCTGACAGAAGAGTATGTGCGAGTGATGACCATGAACATGCATATCGGAATGCGACACCAGGACGAACGCGCAGCGCGTGATGCATTGGAGCGCCGTGCGGAGATGTGCAGTCTGAACGAGCGCATCGTTGCAGTCGTGGAAAATGCCGCCAACAACGACTTGCACTTGAGAAGAAACCAACAAGGAAGCGAAGTGCATATGCACATCGAGCGTCAAATCCGAGACTTGTGCATGAGTTTTGGCATGATGGCATATGATGCACAGTATGACCAAGACCAGCCTGAAGAGCAAGAAGAAGAGTATTATGACAACGAATACATGGACTAGACCAAGACAAGATTTTCACAAGGTATACACAAAACCCAATCCAACCCAAACCCAAAACCAAAAAGGAAAAAAAACTTTTTTAATGTATTATTTTTAGCAATTCAAAAAAAATTGAATTCAAATTATTGTGTTTTGTTATTTTATAACGAGAATCAAGTCATATTCAACAGTTCAATGATGTTAGGAGGCAGCAAGTGTTCAACAATTAAAGACAAAATGGAATGTGAGACGGACGGAGACTGCGTTTGGGGCAAAACGGGCAAATGCAGTGTTAGGCGAAAGCCTGGCGCCGCCGCCGCAGTTATGCCATCCCCTGCAGCCGCTGTTATGCCATCACCAGTGGCCGCAGTTATGCCGTCTCCCGTGGCCGCAGTTATGCCATCTCCAGTCAGGATGCCGTCTCCACCCGTGTCCAAGACGGCCAAAAAAGCTCCCAAGTCCCCGAAGTCATCGAAGTCCAAAACCAAAAAGGCAATCGAAAAAGCGGCGGAAGGCCCTGCGTTCAGTTGGCTAGAAAAAATGGGCCAAGATGCTGGAATAGCTGAAGGGATGAATCCACTTACGAACCAAAAATTCCGCGCAGCACTCATACTAAATGCATATGCAACCGAAGAAGCAGGGCACACATCCACCAGAGTTGCTGGCGTGTATTTGGAATACAAATCACATGAAATCAAAGCGGGCGACTACAGTAGCCAAAAGTATTACTGCCTGGCACTGTTCCATATTCCAGAAACGCGTGAATGCTTGTTGATTCAAGCTTGGAACCGAATTGGCGAACTGCCAGGCAAAAACACCAAGATTGTGCGTGCATCTTCGCTGGAAGAAGGTGAGGCCGAATTCAAGAAAGTCATGAGCGACAAGCTGAAGAAGAAGTACAAGCTGGCAGGATGGGATATGGCTTTGTCGCCCAGATCCTCAACCGAAGCTTCACCAAGGTCAGCCGAAGCCTCACCCAGGTCCTCTGACGACGAAGACCTGGTGCAAAAGACCAAAGAAGACTTTCAACCCGGTGCAACGCTAAAGAATGTGAGAGCCAATGATGATGTTGACCTGAAAGGCCGCAACATGAAGGGCATCAAAATCATGGGCGCAAACATGGTCGGTGTTGATTTAAGGGGAGCCGATTTGAGCGGCGCGACCTTGGAAAACATCATGTTTCACAACGCCAAACTGGACGGCGCCAACCTGACGGGAGCGACCATTCGGAATTGCGGCTTTGAAGATGCCAGTGTAAAAGAGGCGCGTTTCAGCAGCGCACGCATCACGGAGTCAGACCTGAACAAGTTGTCATCTGCGGACAAGGCGCAATTCAACGACAGCGTTCTGACCGACGTGTTCTTCAGTGGCAGCAAATTCCGCGAAGCCAACTTCACCAATGCGAAATTTGAAGGCGCTGAAACCAAACTGAACGGTGTGTCATTTGAAAAGGCGAATCTTACAGGCGCGTCATTTGGCGAGGGCGTGGAACTAACGGTTCCGGCCGACATGTCGTCTGGAAGAAACTCCTCCTACATCAGTTTCAAGGACGCCGACCTGCAGAAAGTGAAATTCAGCCCCAACGGCAAAATAGCCAACCTAGCACACAACAACTTTGAAGGGGCCAACCTGACGGGTGTCAAGTTGGAAGAAGCCGACCTGCGAAACTGCAAGTTTAAGGGCGCGATCATGACGGACACGAATTTGTCAATGGCGGACTTGCGTGATTCGGAACTGAGTGTGTCTGCATTGAAAGATGCCTTCATCAATGGCGCCATTTTCAACACCCTGGAAATGCACAAAGGGGTTCTGCGCTTCGAAGATTGAACCCCATGAACCAAAGCAAAACAAATGCAAAATACAATTATAAAAATATCATTATAATTATATATATTTTTCATTCGATGAAGTGTTGTGCAACTAGTTGCGGAATTGCCGCCACACTGCTTGCGGGCATGGCGTACTGCACCTACATGGGAAACCGGTCTGAGCTAGTGAAGAACTACATGCAGTCATTAACGAAAGACCAGAAGCAAACTTACGCGAAGATTGTGGAAGAAAGGCGCGGCATTTATTTGAGGGGGTTCGGCTGGGGACTGCTTTTGTCCGCGCTCCTCCTAGGCGTTCATCACCAATACGCAACCATGTCGCGTGCGGCCCTGCTGTGCTCCGTGGCGGCCATCACGCTGGCAACCAACTACTTTTATTACGTGCTGTCGCCAAAGAGCGACTGGATGGTGCTGCATTTCAACAAGAGTCAGGATGGGGCCAACTGGCTGCAAGTGTACCGGGGGATGCAGGTGAATTACCACGTGGGTTTGGTGCTCGGAATTGCGGGAACCATACTGTTGAGCAATGCATTTTATTCAAAAAATTGAATTAAAAAGACCCCCCCCCATAAACTGTAAACTGTAAGTTGTAAGTTGTAAGCTGTAAACCATGAACCCAAACTATACCTATACATTTGCAAGCATGAACCACGTAAAAATGACAGGGTCTGTGGTGGAACACCCAGGCGAAATAATCACGGTCATATTGTACGTCATGTTGATATTGATTGCTGCAATGAGAAACGCAAATCCGGATGCAAATTAAAAAAATGGAATATTAAAAAAATTGAACGCAATCAAGCAACAAGCAACAAGCAACAAGCAACAAGCAACAAGCAACAC
>Ga0129333_10006221_pt1 | contig 11294 bp, 11 predicted proteins | sample CPB6_08_DNA_FD_94474 | JGI IMG/M metagenome (GOLD analysis project Ga0129333, IMG submission 94474) | Freshwater to marine salinity gradient microbial communities from Chesapeake Bay, USA - CPBay_Sum_0.6_0.8_DNA | ecosystem: Environmental > Aquatic > Marine > Coastal | place: USA: Chesapeake...
GCAAGTCCCGCACCACCCGCCGTACATATTAAGGAACGATTACTTTTTCTTGAAATACCCAAACTTCGGTTTCGGTTTCGCCGGTGCTTCTGCCGTCGCGGTGATCCACTCATGTAACACCCCCGCATCGCATGTCATATAATTCCCGTGTTTTTCCGCGAACCCTTTTAGTGCAACAAACGCGGGTTTCGACATTTTCGCCGTTTTATGAAAGATATACGGTCCATATCTTCCATATCGTATTGTTGTATTTTCGTCGATCGTGCGCATGATTTGTCCTTGGTAAGGTGCGGTCGTCGTGCCGGTGCCCTCTTCGCTGTCTCCAGCAGCGCCTCCAGAAGATTTTTCAATAAACGCAATCACGTCTTGTAATGATAGGTCAAATTCTGTTTTTCCGCCGCCACCTCGGCCACGACCATCGCCGCCTAATAATGGCTTCAACGAGAGATTCATGCTTCCCCACACAATATACGCTCCATATTTTCCATTCTTAATGATAACGTCTTGACCTTGATACTGACCCATCATGCGTCCGCCTCCAGCGATCGAGACAGGGGTAGGAGCAGCCGCGGCGACAGCTACTATTCCGCTTTCGGCTCCGCCTTCGTTTACGTCCGCTTCGCCCAGCATATATGCGAGAGAATACTCTCCGCGCTGGATCTTCGCATACTCTAGGTTTGGACGCACACTTTTAAATATAAATTTCGGTTTCTTTTTCGCTGATTTAGGGGTCGTGTCGGACTCGGCTTCTTTGTCGGTTTCGTCCGTGTCGTCGCTCCCGTCGTCGCTCTCGGCATCTGCGACGCGACATCTGATCACCGGTCCATTCTTCCCCATGATATACGAATGCCGGTCATCGATCTGAATTTCTTCTTTGATCACTCCGCGCTCTTTCAGTTCTTGTAATTGCGTCGTTACATCAAACCAGCATTTATAACAGAGTTCATGCCATATCATTCCGCCTGTTGCGATTTCATCCAGCTGATTTTCCATATTCTTTGTGAACTCGTAGTCGAAGAGGGGCGCGAAATGCGTGAGGAGGAATTCAATCACTATAATACCGAGAGGCTGGATGACGAGTTTTCGCGATTCTCCGCCAATCTCTCGAACTTCCGTTTTTGATTCTACTGAGGCGGCAGCCGAATCAGTCTTCTTTGTTATTACAAACTCCTGACATTCGAGAGATTCACCACACACATCCTGAAGTTTCACATATCCGCGTTCTTGAATTTTATCCACGAGTGACGAGAATGTAGACGGGCGACCTATCCCCATTCTCTCGAGCATCTGGACGAGACCCGATTCAGTATAATGTGATTTCGAATTTCGGAGAGAACATTTGGTCATGATACGTTTGAAAGGCATTATGTGCGCGGTCGATGCGGCGGATGCGGCGGTGAGAGACGCAAAATAGGAGTATTCTCTCGCTTCTTTGTCATAGCCACCAGCTACAAGCTTCCAACCCGGCTTAATCACTTGTTCGGCGGTGTAACGGTATTCACATGACGTCGATGTTCCTGACACCGACACGACTGCGACAGGCGAAGTGATCGCCATCGTGATTGTTTGACATATCGCCGCCGCCATTAAACTCTCGAGTGTATTCCGATGAATCATAGAATAGAGGCGATGTTCTCTCGGATGACAAGATTGAGGAAGTAATGTTCGAGAGATATCGGTGGGTCGGATGGCTTCATGAGCGGCTGTGCCTTTCGTCGCCGAGAGATTTCCGAGAAGAAGATCATCTGTCAAATTACCTTCCATCCCGAACCGTTTGAGAATATAATCGCGGGCATTCGCTACGAATTCCGCCGAATATACCTTACTATCAGTTCGCATATACGTGATATATCCTTGCTCATATAATTTCTGTGCCACGGACATGGTATCCTTCGGCGAGAGATGAAGTTCATTACTTGCCGCTTGCTGAAGCGTGCTGGTAGAATAAGGCGATGGTGGTGCCTTGGTTGCCTTCTTGGGTGCGCCCACGGTCGCTCGGAATCCCGCATCAGGTGCCGCGGCTGTTTCACGGATGAAGAGCTCGAGAGATTCTTCACCGGAAGAATCCGCGGCGGATGATTCGATTTCTCTCGAGAGATGGAATGTAAGATTGAGTTTGGTGAAGATTCCAGAGACCGTATAAACCATGGTCGCTGTAGACGCTTCGATCTCTTTGTAATTCTCGTAGATGAGACGCAACGCCGGAGTCTGACAACGACCTGCCGAGAGATTTGTATGTGCGACATACGTCCATAATACTGGAGATATTTTATACCCGACGATGAGGTCAAGCACTTGACGTGCCTGCTGGGCTAATACCAAGGACATATCAATCGTGCGGGGCGCGGCGACGGCGGCTTTTAGCGCGGGTTCTGTGATTTCATGGAAAACGATGCGTTTGGTGGTTTCTACCGAGAGATGGAAGACTTGACAGAGGTGCCATGCGATAGCCTCGCCTTCACGGTCGTCGTCAGTGGCGAGGATGACTTCGGCGGCTTCGGCGATGGCTGTGCGGAGTTTTGCGACCTGGGCGTGTTTCGATGACATGATTGCGAACTTAATGGCGAAATCACGATCAACATCGATGGATTTAAGACCGTCGGCAATCTCTCGGATATGTCCGAAACTGGCGAGACACATGTATTTATCTTTCCCGAGGTAGGACTCGATTTTCTGACACTTGGCGGGGGATTCCACGATGACGAGCGTGCGACCTGTGCCGCGGGGGCGAGCCGCAGAAGCAGGGGCAGGGCGAGTAGCGACGGCGGCGGCATAATGCTTGATTTTGAATTTAGGAGGCATCAATTGATTCGATGTGTATGTTGTATAATCATATACAAAATACGCATTCAATTTTATACTTGTTTTGATTTACGATTTTGTGTGTAATATAATAAATTAAAGAGTTTTATATCAACCTATATAAGATATGCGAGTAAAACTTTGCGAAAAATATAAAATACAGCGTGAAGAAATATGTAAGAAAATTATTGATATATTGAAATTAGATGCGAATAATTCATTTTTGTTATCTGAATTAGATGATGACAAAGATAAACAATCAGCTATACTTAATATGAAAGATGATATTCAAAAGTGTTTCGCATGTTCTACGATATCTTCTTTCAAACCAAACTTTGAATGTAAAAGACCATATTTAAATATTGTTAAAAGTATTTTGCGACAACAAAAATATTTATTCAATGGCACTTCAATTGTTATAAAATTGGAAAACGGTGATTCTAAAACAACAAAAAAATATCATATATTTAGGAATAATCCGTTAATTTAGTCAAAATATTCAAATTATAATCTTTAGTAATATTATAATATGGAAATCACCGAACGCCTACCGCTTAAACCAATTCATTGGCTTTCACAATTGTCTTATTCGGACTTTGTAGAGCTATGTTTGAATAAACATAAAAAGCATACAAAAGAAGAGTGTAAAACGAAATATTCCATCCTACAAAATTTTTGTGAAACTAATTTGAAAACTGACGGCATTACCAAGCGAATTTATTCTTATTCCACAGGAGTATCCGGGCGTTTATTTTCAGGTGGTTCATTACAAGGGCTGCCTTCTACTATAAGAGGATTATTTATGCGTGATGGTGTAGGTACTGATATTGATATGTGCAACGCCCATCCAGTTATTCTTCGTTATATTTGTAAATTACACAATATACCATGTCCGTATTTGGAATATTATATTAATCATCGTGAAGAATGTGTTATGAAGTTCGACTCGAGAGAACTTGGTAAAATAATGTATTTAACCGCTTTAAATAAAGACACCGTGAATCGTAACAACGGATTACCATCCGAATTTAAAAAATATGATATAGAAATTAAGCAAATCCAAAAACAGTTAGTAAAGATAAAAGAATATACGGAATTAGTTAGTTCGGTGCCTGAAAACAAAACATACAATAAATTAGGTTCAGCTGTTAATCGAATTATTTGCTATTATGAAAATATTATTTTACAACACGCGATTCACGTTATGAATAAAAAGGGTATTGAAATCGCAATATTAATGTTTGATGGGTTTATGGTTTATGGGGACTATTATAAAGACAACGGGTTACTAGAAGATATAACACACTATGTAGAAAAGAAAATGAATGGGTTGAATATGAGATGGACATATAAAGAACATAATACCGAATTAAAAATACCAGAGGATTTTGTAGTTAAACCTGCCGTTAAGAGTAATCAAAATGAAAATAGTTTCGAACATGTCGCAGCTGATTTTGAAAAAACTCATTTGAAAATCATTAATAAATCATTATTTGTTAAACACGATAATAACAATATTATATTTTTAACACAGGCTCAATTAAAAATGTCTTACTCGCATTTATCATACGATGTGCCTGTTTATAATGACAAAGGTATTTTTACTGGATGTAATCGTTTGCCTTTTATAAATAAATGGATCGGGTTTACACATAATATTAGACGAAAAGATGATATTGATATTTATCCTAATACCGCAGAATGCCCCGAAAATATTTTTAATTTATGGCGTCCTTTTGCTATGGAATTATTAATGGAACCATATACGCATAAACAGACTGAACTAGACATTATATTACATCATATTAAGATCCTCTGTAATCACGATGAAAATGTTTATGTCTATTTTATTAAATGGATCGCTCAGATGATTCAATATCCACACATAAAAACCATTATGCCCACGTTTATAAGCGGGGAAGGAGCAGGTAAAGGAACTTTATTTAAATTATTTGAAAAAATGTTAGGGTCTGATAAAGTTTTTGAAACAACTAATCCTAGTCGTGATATTTGGGGAGATTTCAACGGAATGATGTGTAATTGTTTTCTAGTGAATCTAAATGAATTATCTAAAAAAGATACTATGGAAGCCGAAGGTAAAATAAAGGGTTTAATAACTGATAATACACTCGCTATAAACCAAAAAGGTATTGCACAATATAAAATAAAATCATATCACCGATTTATTGCTACAACAAATAAAGAAGAACCTATAAACACCACCAACGGCGACCGCCGTAATTTAATTATTCGGTCAAGTGATGAAAAAAAAGGAGACTATATATATTTTGAAAAAATACACAATTTTTTAGAAGATATTGATGTGATTAGAACATGTTATGATTATTTTAAGGGCATTGAAGGGATGGATAAATTCAAAGATATACCGATCCCTCTAACTGAATATCAAAGTAACTTAAAAGAACTATCTAAATCTCCGATAGAACAATGGTTAGAAAGTTTTACCAGAGAACATATGAACGATGGTAAAGAAAGTATAGAATTACTTGGTTCGGAGATATATGAATTATTTAATAATTGGTGTAGTGAAAATGGAATTAAATATGACATTGATTGTCGTAAGTTGGGGGTTAGATTAACTAATATGAAATTCAAGGGTATTTACAAGGGAAAACATACTAATAAAGGTGAGACCAGAATATTTAACATCACTGAGTTAAAATTAATATTGAATATAGGTTGTCTTATCGTGTTATAACCGTGTGGTTGTTTATTTATTATATTTTATGTATGATTTAATAATAGGAGTGAGGAGTGAGGAGTGAGGACTCATTTTTAGTTGAATTGAAAAGTTTCAATATAAAAAGTGAAAAGTGTAAAAAATTTGTTACTTTACACTTTTTTTACCATAAAATTAGTTGGATGTAAATTTAAGTCCTCACTCCTCACTCCTCACTCAAGGATCTAGAAACAGTCACCACCCCGCTTAAACACATCTCTCATATATTATCTAAAGATGTCCATTTCCGTATTTATTCGACTCGGTGTTAGTGCGGGTATTCCTCTGGAGTTCAATACAATCGACACTATTCAGAAATTATTCGAGAAGCATAGTGTTTTTATCTATGGTATTCGCGACAAACCCGTCGATTATGACGAGCACGACGAATGCTTCGATAAAGGTATCCTAGATGTGCTTATGCGAATCAAGAGCGAAGATGAATTCAATGGAAAACTTGCTACGATTGCTGAGTTGAGAAAGGACGAGAATATAACATGCCTGCGTAGAAAGAAAGAATATGTTGCGCATGACGAATACGCAGCATATAAAAACGGTTTTAGTATGGACGATGACGACGACCCCGATGCCGCCGTGGAATACAAATCATTCGATCTTGGCGAACTATGGTTTGAATTCTTTGACCACTGTTCATCGTTGGATGCGGAATTTGATAGTGACACGAAATCAAGTTATAATACGATAGGTAGCGCACATAATTTTATGGCGCGTATAAAGGAAAGCGTCGAATATTTCAAGGAACTCGGGATTTCAGAGGAGCATATCGATATTACACATTATAATGTATTGAGTATGTGAAATTTTGAATACTAACTCTAAAGGGGGGACTCAACAACTCCAAACTGACGATTGAAATATATATTAAAAATTTGTAAATCAAACGGTAAAGCCCCACCCCATGGCGACATCGTTCCGTCGAAATCAGCAAATATTATATTTGTTTCACCGCTTTTAAGCTTTTCAATTATAATATCTAATATTCGTGTGTCGACAAGATTTGTATTTTTTATATACATATGATTTATAACTTCTTTATCAAAAAAATAATTAAGTGTTGTATGTCTGGATAATCCGAATACATAAGTCATAAAACTTGTTGGTTCATAATCTATATTTTTTTGTATTTTAACGCCATTCGCGTGTAAAAATATTATATTTGGACATAATTCGTGACCATCTTTATTTCTTTCGTCATTATCAATAAAAATACCTCTATATTCGTGTTGTCCAGTAGATGTAACACGAATGATATGTTCAATTATTTGATATTTATTCATTCTATCAAAGGTGCGATTCTCAATTGTAGGATTTGCCCGTTTATTACTGTTATTACATAACACTTCTGTGACACAATCTTCGAGTTCAAGTAATTGAAGTGTTCTGATGATGCCGACTTTATTGCCGCTTGTTAGAATATAAAAAGGTATTCCTTTGTCGGAACATAAACGCAATATTTCTTCCCATTTTTGTGCGTGCTCTTCTGAACCAAAGACGTATTTTTTGAATTCTTCTATTTTTTCGTAGTCTAGATTGTCAGGATTACCGAAACTGAATTTATTGTTTATACCAATTTTCGCATAATCGTTCTCGCCTAACCCACCTCGTAAAAATTTATATTTGCGTATCACATATTTTCGTTTCTTGTGAGTTGTATTCTTCTTCTTTTTACCAACGCGACGTGTTTTCCTTGGCATATATTGTAATAATATATATGTGATGATATATATTATTAGACATAAATGAATACATCTGTTTCATCGATTTCTACCGACATGACAGATACCCGATGGTATAAATCTCTCAATCAATCCCCCCTGACCCCGCCCAATTGGGTATTCCCAATCGCATGGACGATTTTATACGCCCTTATTATTGCGTCTGGGCTCGTATTTCTCTCCGCTACTACGACCATTAGCGCCGGTGTCCGTTCCATCGGTTTTTTCTATTATTGCGCGGCGTGGGTTCTAAATCTCTCGTGGTCTCAAATTTTCTTTCGTTTCCAGCGACCAGATCTGAGTTTCGTGGTGATTTTAGGAATGCTGGCGTTCATCGCACTTAATATCCGCGCATTTTATCCGGTGAGCCGCCTCGCGGCGTATTTACTCGTTCCATATCTTGCGTGGGTGTCATTTGCGACTTACCTGAATGGATATATCGTATTTATGAATCCGGTGCTGCCGCTGAGCCGGCCTGTGTCGCAGCCTTGAAATCCGCCCAACTCATCTTCTTCTCTGGAATAGCCGGTCGTGATGTCTTCGCCGCTTTCGCCGCCGTTTTCTTATCCTTCTTTGCCTGCTCTGCGTCTAAATTCTCAGACCGCTTCAGCGCACTATCCACGTAAATACTCTTCAAAATTTTACCAACTTCGAATGACCCTTCATGTTGGTCCAATTTACCATCCTCGATCTCTCGCAAGATTTGTATCATGCGGAATAGAAGTTTTAGGTCGATTTCTCCTGTTTTCAATTTGTTGAATAAATCAGTATAGAACTTAAAGAGAAATCCGCATCGAGACACACAAATCGCGTCAAATTGTTTGGGGTTAGATTTGGCTAAACGCCCGTATTCATGCTTTAGTTTTATCATGGTTGTTACATCGGTGTAAATCTGCGAACTATGCTTGACGCGGCGGATAACCTCAGTATGATCTTCGGTTCCATTTGCGTCGATGAGTTTTTGAAGGTGAATACGCTGTTCGTCGTCCATGGCGATGCGGTGCGGTGCGGTCCGTGTATATACTACGCAAATAGTATTTAGACTTCTTTCAAACGCGATGCGACCGATTTTACCGCCATTTTTATTCGCGTCTATATATATCAAGACTAGATAGATATAAGATGGTCATGTCACTTAAAGTTCAAGAAGCACCACAAGCACCGAGTTATGCTGCGGCAAGTATACAAGTTCCGGCGAATATTGCGACACCTCAAGCCACGATGGAAAATGTGAAGGCGCAACAAAGTGAGCTCAACGCGGTAAATACACTATCGGGTGGGCGTCGTAAGCAACGCGTGACAAAACGCGGCGGCAGTAAGGGAAAGAAAAGCCGTGAATATAAACACCAGTCTTTTATTCGCACGTATAAGGGGCGCCGGTATCATCAACAAGACCAGAAAGGAGGCTCCGGCGAGAGAATTCCGATTCCGCAGGTTGGTTCAACATGCACCGGCGGGGCTCAGTGTGCCGGCGCACAAAACGCAACATTTACAGCCTTACATAATCAAGCACAATCCAATAGCATTAATGATGCTTATGTTACGCAAAGCGGCGGAAGGAGAAGCGGTAAACGAAATACACGCGATCGCCATCGTCGCAGCCAGCGCAATTCTTTGATTGATACGTTCGCATATAATATGAAGAAAGTGATGCGCAAGGTATTTTCGTAAGAATAACGATGACAGAGGTGGCGCGGTAGAGCGGCGGCAAGCCGAATACATATATTATATGCGTGTAATATAACTGAAGACGTGACATACCTCGTCGGTTATTTCGGAGTCAAGTTAAATGAAATCCACAGATATCATTTTTTCAATCATAATTATTGTTGTATTTTTAGGTCTCTACCTTTCGAATATTTTAGCGATCGGTATGAAAAAGGTGAAGGATAATTGGCCGCTTTATCGGTGTAGTCCAGCGGTGATGCCGTTTGCCAAATTATTCGGCCATGATGTCGGTGATAACTTCATGCAGTGTATTCAGACAACTCAAAGCAGTTATATGGATTATCTTATGATGCCGTTGAATCACGTGATTTCGTTGGTAGGAAGTGTCGCCACCAAAATCGTGAAAGACACGGAAAATATTCGCGGATTCATCGGAAAGTTGCGCGACAAGATCCTTTTTGTTGTGAAAAACATATTTGGCATATTCTCAAATATTCTAATCGGGTTTCAACGTATTATTATTGCGATGAGAGATTTAGTAAATAAGTTGGCGGGTATTTTTGCGACGTTGATGTTTGTGATGTCGAGTGCTTTAATGGTGATGAAGAGTTTATGGGGTGGTATTTTTGGACAGATGGTGCGTTCTCTCGGACGATAGTACATTTATAATATTGTAACATAATATAACAAGTCATAGAATGGCTTACGAACGAGGTTTCATGATGTTGGCTCACGCCGCCATAATTGGCGCGGTTATTTATATGGTGATGCGTTTTGTATTAAATCAATCGGCTCTAGTCGCAGAAGATCGCTCGATTGTGATCGCGGCATTTGTTCTTATTTATATGGTGATGTTTGGTCATGGAATGCCGAATCAGTTGAACCGCAATCTCTCATTTTTGTCATAAGTCCGTAATATACGAACAAAGTCCGTAATATACGAACAAAGTCCGTAATATACAAATATATCTAAAATATATCTGTATATACGATAAAGTGATGGCAGAAGCTGTCGTAACTACCATATTCAATAAATTAAATAGTTATCTAATCGATTTAGGAATCATATCACGAGTCGTAAGTGATAAGGTATTAAGTAAAGTTAAAACCACAGCGCGTGATTCAATATTATCGTCATTACAAGATTATGCGAAACAAGGGAACACCGAACTCGATGAAAAGCTTGAAAGATTAAAGAAACAGCCAATTATCGACCGTCTCAATTATTTATACGGGGATAACACATTTTCGGGACGTTATGGTATTGATATTATTAAGGTATGTGTAGTCATTTTTATTTTCATGTCAGCTGTGACATATTTTCAAATACAAAACAAACTAATGGACGTAAAACGTGACTGGCCGGAATATCGTTGCCGACCAGATGTTATGCCATTTGCTGGATGGATTAACGCACCAGAAGGAGTAAGCCCGATGGATTATACGAAACAGAATTTTATGGAGTGTAGTGCGAATACGACAAAAGGTGTATTTGATCGCCCGATGAGTATGGTCTACGTGATATTCAACGTCGTCATGGGAGTATTCAAAAACATTCTACAGGTGATCGAGAGATTTCGTTTGTTGTTCAACCGCATGAGAGACACCCTCAAAAATATATTCCTAGCCGTGCTTAACCGGATTCAAAATGTGCTTATTCCGCTTCAAAATATGCTGATTAAGATGGTCGATTTCTTTGAGAAAATTAAAGGTATTCTCGCAACATTTTTATTAACATTCGTCGGGGCCTTATGGTCATTTTATTCACTAATTGGCTCGATATATGAACTCGTTGTCATTATATTAATCATTATGATTATTGTCATTATTGTTCTTTGGTATATTCCATTTGTAGGTTGGGTTCTTGCGATTGCCGCCATCGCGGTTTTTTTGACGATTGCGATTCCACTTATTTTGTTAGGTATTGTTTCGCGACAAATCACACGTCAGAGAACCAGCCGGATGCCTTCTCCTGATGATTGAATAGTTTAGGAAGAATATAATCTATTTATTTATTATAATTGTATATTATTGATAAAATGAACTACAAATTGGTATTACTCGTGATTGTCGCTCTTTTTATTGGGGCAAATTTGATGTGTAGTTGTTGTCGGTATCCGGTGTTTGACTACCTAATGGGACGTGGCGGTTCTATTCTGGAAGGTGCCGCGAACCGTGACGCGGGAACTCCTGGGTCTGATACATCGGTTCAGGCGGCATCGAATGACGCACAGGACATGATTAAGAAGAAACAACTTGTTCCGGATATTATTGCTGCAACTGCCGCCACTGTCGAACAAGCGAAAAAAGACGGAATGACCGGAGTCAAAGAAGGATTTATCCCAGAC
>Ga0129333_10006222_pt1 | contig 11293 bp, 13 predicted proteins | sample CPB6_08_DNA_FD_94474 | JGI IMG/M metagenome (GOLD analysis project Ga0129333, IMG submission 94474) | Freshwater to marine salinity gradient microbial communities from Chesapeake Bay, USA - CPBay_Sum_0.6_0.8_DNA | ecosystem: Environmental > Aquatic > Marine > Coastal | place: USA: Chesapeake...
AAACGTAAGAAACTATATAACTAGTATGCAAAAAAATTATTCAGTTGACCTACAAAGATTGTTCTTGGAAATCATGCTCACTGATGCACAGAGTTTTGTGCGAGTGCAAAATATTTTCAATGCAGAAAATTTTGATCGTACCATTCGCGATGCTGCTAAATTTCTTACCGATCATTCCGCCAAACATGGTGTACTGCCCAACAGCGAGCAAATCGCAGCAGTAACAGGGGTACAATTAAAAATAGTGCCTGAATTGGATCAAGGGCACCTAGATTGGTTCTTGGAAGAATTTGAAAGTTTTACTCGTAGACAAGAACTTGAACGTGCTATTCTCAAATCCGCAGACTTGATTGAAAAGGGTGACTACAATCCTGTGGAACGCTTGATCAAAGACGCAGTACAAATTAGTTTAACCAAAGACTTGGGCACAGATTATTGGGCTGATCCTGCTGATCGTATCAACAAATATTTTAATTCTGGTGGACAAGTCAGCACAGGCTGGCCACAACTAGACAAAATCATGTATGGTGGTTTCAGCCGCGGCGAGCTCAACATCTTTGCTGGTGGATCGGGCTCTGGTAAGAGTTTGGTTATGATGAACATAGCACTAAATTGGCTACAGCAAGGCTTGCATGGAGTTTATATTACACTAGAACTCAGCGAAGAACTGACCAGTTTGCGTACAGATGCCATGTTAAATGACATGAGCACTAAGGAAATTCGCAAAAGCATTGAGGACACTGCACTCAAGGTTAGGGTAGCCAGCAAGCGGGCCGGTAGTTATCGTATCAAATACTTGCCAGCACAAAGCACTATCAATGACATACGCAGTTATTTGAAAGAATATCAAATTCAAACAAATACTCGTGTGGACTTTGTGATGATTGACTACCTAGATTTGCTGATGCCTGTTAGTGCCAAGGTATCACCCAATGACTTGTTTGTCAAAGACAAGTATGTGAGTGAAGAACTGCGTAACCTAAGCAAAGAATTAGGCATGCTCATGATCACTGCATCGCAGTTGAATCGTTCGGCAGTGGAAGAAGTAGAGTTTGATCATAGTCATATTTCAGGTGGTATCAGTAAAATTAACACAGCAGACAATGTGTTTGGTATTTTCACCAGTAGAGCCATGCGTGAACGTGGCAAGTATCAAATACAGTGTATGAAGTCACGTAGTTCAACTGGCGTGGGTATGAAAATCGACCTAGACTATAACATGGAAACCATGCGTATAACTGACCCAGGCATAGACACCGAGCATTCAAATCGTCCTACATTGAGCACAACCATGGAAAGAATTAAAACAAACACTGTGGTTAAAGATGCAGAATCAGCGCCTAACACGGCAAAAAATACCACTGTAGAATCCAGTAAATTAAAAGAGATGTTGGCCGGCTTGAAGCGATCACAAGTATAACTTAATAAATAAGTCATACGGAGATTATCTTGCAAAAGCGTACTAAAAGTATATTGGCCGAACTAGATAGTTTGGGTCTTAACAAAGACAAAGAAAACTTTGTTGAGACTAGAGCTACCAATGTGATTCAAAGTGCCATTCATTTGTTGCAATTTATCAAAGAAAACTATGATCATGAGACTGCAGGCGAGTTAGAGCGTAGGTTAATTAACAGCATACGCAGCGGCGATACAAGTAAATTTGCTCGCGGCATTAGGCGACTTAAAGATGAGTAATTTACTGAAACTCTACGAAGGTGGTAATGCTATTCCCACATCAAATCCGGTTAAGCGTGAGGATGTACCTGGCGTAGTTAACCAAGCTAAAAATTTAATACCACCTGAAATTGCCAAGAGTCTACAAGCAGATATAGGCAGTGCTGGTTTTAAAATACAATCTGGTGACATTGATTTATTTGTTGAAGCACAAGATGTAGTGGACTTTTTTGACACTGGTACCAGCCGAGATCCAGTTAAAGATGCCAAGCAATTGCTTAAAAGATACTTTGAAAAGCAAGGTATCGAAAGCGTGGTCAGCGGACGTAATGTACACATTGGTATTCCTTACACTGGTCAAGATGGTCAAAAAGGTCTCGCACAAGTTGATGTCATGGTTATTCATGATGCTGGTGTGGTGGCACCTTGGCATCAACATGGTCCACGTGGTTCATATGATGATCCTGAGTTCAAAGGCAGCGAACTGTTTATCCTAATGAGCAGTCTGGCCAAGTTTAAGAATCTTAAATTTGATGCCTTTGGCGGCAAGTTGATGAATCGTGATACCAACGAAGTAGTAGGCAGAACTAGAAAAGAAGTGGCCAAAATCTTATTAAACCCCAAGGCCAAAGAGTCAGACTTAAACAGCGTGAAAAGCATCATGGCAGCACTGGCCAATGATCCAGATCGCGAAGGCAAACTGGCAGCAGCCAGACAAGATGCTGCTCGTGGATTATTAAGGTTGCCCGAAACCGCACAAGTTGGCACAGCAGCTTGGTTTAGAACTCTCACTGATCGTATACAATGACATCATTCATTGATTATCTTGTTGAGGCCACTGCTAGTCCAAGAATTCCTCATCCTGAGGACAGTATATTTGACAGCAGCGATCATGCTGCACAATATGTGCAGGCTCTCAAAAGTATTGCTCAAAATCCTGAAAACGTCAGTATTAAATGGGATGGAGGTATAGCCCTATACTTTGGCATAGACCCACAAGGTAGATTTTTCGTTAACGACAAGTACATGCCTGACGCTTTTTATGCTCACAGTCCTGCTGATTGGCAAAAGTACGACACACAAATCAAACGATCGCGTGCTCTACGGCCAGATCTATATGATAAACTAGCAGGATTCTGGAACGGATTGAAAAAGTTGGTGTCTCGTGCACCGGGTGTGTACAAAGGCGATTTGATGTTTGCGCACCAATTAACACCAATCAGTAATGTATTTGTGTTTAAGCCAGTGACAGTTGAATATCGTGTGCCTGTTGACAGCGCATTGGGACAGTTGATCAATGGTCGCCAAGCATTGATTGTGGCACATCAATACAATGGATCACCTTGGAGTGGTCCTGCATTGACCAATAACACTGTGTCTGTGGTACCACCAAACATAGGCGTCCGATTTCAAATTAAACAACCAGTTGCCTTAATATCGGCTGCCGAAAAAGCAGTAAATTCACTGGGTGCTGCTGCTGATCAATTCAGAGCAGGAATGCCAAAAACCTACAGTGATTTGCTACAACGATATCTAAATCAACGAGTCACACGCCAAACCAATGAAGATTTAGAAACTTGGTTAACAACCAATGCCAAGCCAGCACAGATTAAATTTTTGTTAGGTGATAACCAAGACGGATACTTATACCAAAATAAAAAGGGACTTGACGCACTATTTGCAATTTGGAACAGCATCAGTGCTCTTAAAGAAACTTTGGCTCAGCAATTAGAAGCACAAGTTACTGGAATGCAACAAGTTGTCGCAGGGCGTGCTCAAGGCGAAGGGTTTGTATTTCCGTCACGTTATGGACTAGTTAAATTGGTACAGCGCGGCAGTTTTGGCGCAGCACATTTTAACGGTTTCAATGCATCAAAAAAGTAAAAAGATCATAAATAAAAACATACGCACCAGCGTAAAAATTTAGAAAGAGGAAAACAAAATGGCAGCATTTACAAGAACAAACGGTGGCGCAGCCCCAATGGAGCAAGTAGGTCGTGATCTATATTTCAAGACCTTCACAAGAGCCAGCATTCAGCAGGCCAACCTTGATGCCCTAGTACAGTCAATTCAGTCAACTGCAACAGTCACAGCCATCGGTGCTTTCACTGCTGGTAACGGTTCGGTTAACATGATCCTTGAAGGTGCAGACATTACCAGTAACGTAGTTATCACTGGTCATGGCACATTTGTACCAAGCGACATGTCATTCTAATCGTTGAACTTGACACTAAAAGCCCTGTTTAACAGGGCTTTTTTTATGGCCTTAAAAGTAGTCTATAAATATTTTTATGACTCGTATTGCTGTTTACACACTGGTTGATATAACTGCCACAGGCATAACCGATAACAACGCCGAAAATCAATTTGAGCGAAACCAGCAGCGAAATTGGGAAACTGCAAATCAGATCATTAACCTAAGAGTAGAATCATCAGTTGAAGCCATTCCTAAAACACCAATGCATGTTAATGTTGAACTCCACGAGTTTGGCAGTTACTATAAAGGACATCATCAGTGTTGGAAGTTTATTTTTTCATCGGATCTCGAAGGAAACACCGACGATCAATTGAAAAAATTGTGTTTTGATTTTGAAAACGTACCTGTGGTCATTGGCCTAAATGAAACCATAGACATGCCTTATCCTGTTTTTTGTATCGATGGGACATTGAAGAATACCTATTTCAAGGTTTTATAGCATTTGGATTAAATAATAAAATATACTACTTTAGTGTAGTGTGCAATTTTTGTCAGGATTTAAATAAAATGTCAGCTTCGGATATTGAAAAAGAGAATTTGGAGGCTCATGTGGAATTGTGTGCTGAAAGATACAAGCAACTTAACATGAAATTGGACAGCCTTGATAATAAAGTTAGTGGCATGGAAGGCATGATCTCGGAAATCAAAAACACCTTGTCTGAAGCCAATGACAAGCACAACCGGCAATTAATTGCCATTGGAACTAGTTTAATAGTGGTTCTAATAGGTGCCATGATTACTCTAATTACACATTTAAAATGAAAATAGTAGAATTCATGGGTGGCTTACAGTTGCCCATTACCAACGAAGAATCTGATGTTTTGAGACAATTTCATGACACAGAAATCACCATAGAAAAATCGTCCCTGACTGAAAGGGAGCAAGTGATTGCCAATCAATTAGTTAATAAAGGTGTCTTAGTAAGACGAAATCAAGATGGAAAAATTCAATACAGAAAGCAAGTCGATAGTTGAACAAGCAGTACGACAAGCAGTCAAAAAAATCAAACACTGGACCAGAAAAGAATTATTCAAATTAATCGATACACAAAAAAAACAAGATCCAAGACCTCTCATAGTTCCCATTGGCAATAATCTTTTCCTGGTAGGCAACTATGCCATTCGCCAGATCAACAATGATTGGCACATGATATATCGTTACAGTGACCAAGAATTAATCTTCGTAAACAAACACGCTGCAATATTTTATGCTATTTGTAATCAAACTCAACGATGGCAATTGGCCGATCAATTACTAAACTATGATCAGGATATAAATAGACTTATAGTTGAGGAAGGTAGATTAAAATTAAGATTATTTGAAGCCAATAAGAAAAAGAATTATGCAATCAAAGACCTCTATTTTAATCGTTACCAAGAAACTCTGGCACAACTTACACAACGTAGAATGTTAATGGAAAAAACTTTAAAGTTGGCTAAATACTGTAACCATTAGGAATTACCTATTATGAACATTTCTGACATAAATCCTGTAGCATCCAGTAGTAAAATGAATAATCTAATGCAAACCAGATTTGGTTTTAAGTTAGATTATAGTCGTTTGACTTATCCCAAGGCCGAGCAATTAAGCAAGTTGGTCAGTGAAAACATTGCTCGTATTCGTCATAGTTACGGCATTCACCAAGCCGAACGCAATCCCAAGTACATGGAATTGCTCATGGTGCGTGAAAGTCTCAGCAAGTGGATGAATGAAAACCGTCAACTCTTTGAAAGTGAGATGGGCAAGAGCGAAGCGATACTCGCAGCCAAAGACATGGTAGACAGCATTCAAGACATGGTTGAGAAGGTCAGCAGAATGCAGGTAGAACAACTACCAGCATTGATTGACACCATTCGTGACCAAATTGGCATGGCTGAAGCCGATAACTTTAAAAATGCCATGGGTTCACTATTGACTAACATCAGTCAAGAACTTGCACAAGCCCGTGAAACTGCTGACACTAATGCTCGTCAGTTGGCCGGCGAAGACATGGGCGGGATGCCAGGGCCCGATACACTAGGAGCACCTGATCTCGGTGCAGCACCACCAAGTCTTGGTGAGCCCAGTGATCTAGACGCAGATGAGTTTGGCGCCACTGATGCTGCTGCCGGCGGTGCTGAACCAATTGGTAGAGCCAAGCGTTAATGAGAGCCCGGGAGTTTGTCACTGAGGGAGACATCACTCCCTCAGTTGCTAATCTAATCAATCTACTAGATAATCTAAGATCTCGAACAGATCAGATTCGTGTTGACAGTCTAGTCAATTTGATTAGGAAAGAACCTGGTTCTGAAATGTTTAACATTGACTTGTTAAAAGATGCCTTTAAAGAAGGCCAACTAGACAATGTGGTAGAAAACATCAAAAAAGATGATCAAGATATACTCTACGTGTATCTCAAACCTCTTACATCTGAAAGAGAAGTTGACATAACTAATTTTGATACAAATAACAGCGGCCCTAAAACACCAGAGAAGACAGTGTCATCTATGGCAAAACGTGCTGCCGCTAAAAGAATGTAATCTCTTGTATTCAGAACATCGAGTATGCTATTATCAATAGTATGCTTATCAAAAAATATAACTACCAATCTATTAATCGTGCCACTGTTGATGGTCAACGCTATTATCAAACACCTTTGGGAACACGAGTGCCCAGTGTTACAACCATTCTAGACCGTACCAAGCCTGCTGAAGCACGTCAGGCTCTAGCCGAATGGCGCAAAAGAGTAGGTGAGGATAAGGCTCAGCAGATAACAACTGAAGCAGCCAATCGCGGCACTCGTATGCACAAATGGTTAGAAAATTACATACAGACTGGTGATTCCGGCACGCCCGGCACGCACCCTGAAAGTCAACGAAGCCATCGTATGGCTATGAAAATAATCGAATCGGGCTTTCGGCATGTTACTGAAGTTTGGGGCAATGAAGTTCCACTGTACTTTCCTGAACTTTACGCAGGCACCACTGATTGCGTGGGCGTACACAATGGAGCGCAGGCCATCTTGGACTTTAAACAAAGTAACAAGCCCAAACGTCGCGAATGGATTGACGACTACTTTCTACAGTTAACAGCCTATGCTCTAGCACACAACGAAGTACATGGAACCGATATTCGCAAAGGTGTTGTAATGATGTGTGTGCGTCCTGCTGATGGTGCAGATCCTGAATACCAAGAATTTGTCTTAGAACCCAGTGATTTTAACATGTGGACCGATCGCTGGTGTGAGCGTGTGAGCCAGTATTATAAATTGCTATAAATACTGAATCTAAGGCGATTTTTAATACATGGCTGTTCAACAGATATCTCAGATTCAGATCCGGCGTGGTCTTTTACAAGATTTAGGACAGCTAGCCAGCGGAGAATTTGGCTGGGCATTAGATCAATTAAGATTATTCATTGGCAACGGCAGTCTAATCGAAGGTGCTCCTTACGAAGGCAACACCGAAATTATGACTCGTGCTGGTGTTTTAGCCATATTAAATTCAGCACTCAGTGGAATTGGTGCTACGGGAGCCACAGGAGCATCAGGAGCCAGTGGAGCGTCAGGCGCCAGCGGGGCTAGTGCTGCAACAGGAGCCACTGGCGCTGATCCAGCAGTTTCGTTTCTTTATAGATTCAAAGGGTTTGAAGGAGGCTATGAGGTTTTAACTGGAGTTGACAATATCTCTCCAACAATAAGAACCCTTCAAAATAAACTCGATGATGTTATTAATATTTTAGATTTTGGCGCCGCCGGTGACGGTATCACTGATGACCTAGACGCTATACAACGTGCCATTGATCAGACCTATGATAGATTATCTAACTCTGTTGACCCAAAAACCAAAAGAATAATTAACTTTCATCCTGGTATTTACATAATCAATGGGGAACTAAGAATACCACCTTATTGTGTGCTTCGTGGAGCCGGCAAAGGTAGTGTAATTATTAGACAAAATAGTCCTGCTGCTACCTGTATTTTTAAAACCACTACCAGCACTGGTAATTATGATACCTTTATTTCAGTGGCTGGAGAATCTCCAGGGCCAGTGGAGTTTAGTAACATTGACTTTGAATTCATTGAAATGCCAGCCAAGTCCATTGGGATCATTGAATCGGCCAAGAATGTTTCCTTTCATAGTTGTACCTTTAAGAGTTCGGTAATACGACCGACCATTGATGATCAGAGCGTGGCAGTTAAAATTAAATCTACTTATTTGACCACTAGATCCATTTATTTTACTGAATGCGATTTCTTAGGTATGAGTACTGCTATTGAATTAAATGATCGAAAACAAATAGAAGATATTATATTCGATCGTTGTACTTTTACTGATCTTTTCACAGGTATTATTGCCAATACTACCAAGTCGTTTACTGTGATGGGTCTCAGGGTAACCAATTGTATTTTTGATGCCATCAACACCTATGGTATATTGGTCACAGGAAACATCAGTGGTGTAACCAGCAGTACCAATACATATTTAGATGTAGGCACCGGCTTTACATCAAATCTCGCTTTGCCATTGGGAAATCCCTTGCCACGATACAGCATACGTGGTGATTCGCCTGTGTCTGACACCATGACCAGTATTATAACATCTGGGCAGACCATTTGTTTTAATTTAACTTCCTTGCCAACCAGCGAAGCATTGACCTACGAAATTGAAACATGGTCTGGTGGTACAGATACGTCAGGTCTACTGAGTCAAATTCCGTCAGATTTTGCACCTGCTATTAATAATCATTCTGTTAAAACACCAGTGATCAAATTCGGTGGCGAAGGTAGTTTCAGTTTCGGGGACTTCTTCTTTAGAACTCGCGACGATGATTACTTTGTCGACACCGTTGAACATGGTGCTGCTGACATAGTCAGCATTGATACTACTAGTGCCATGAAGTACGGCGAACGCTATCAAATGATTGGGCGCAGTGTAGTGGTACAGCCAAACACGGTTAACTTTGTTCCTTTGTTATCAAAATTTTTCGGCGGCAGAATTGATTATCGTGTAGAAAGATTTTCTAAATATCGTTCCGGTTCTGTTAATTTCACAGTGGACCCTCTTAACCTTATTGTGTGTTGGAGAGATTCTTACACAGAAGTTCATCCCACTGGTATAGAAATTGAAATGGAGTACAGCAATTTTCTTAGCCAAACTGTGGTCAAAAGACCGATATTGGTTATTAAGTCAGGTGATGTCGACGGACAATCTATTGTAACCTATGATGTTAAAAGTTTTGTAGATGAAAACGTCAAGGCACCGGAGTTTAGTGCTGTATGGATTCCGCCTCCGTCTTTGTACTCTATTAGAGCCACTCCGGAATCTGTAGAGGAAGGGTTTGGCTTTGATATAAAAATCAATGGTAAAAATGTTATATCGTGTCCCAGCGGCAGAAGATACAAAGTCACTGCCACAGGTACCAACATCAATGGCAATGACATTGAAATACCGTTCCCGACAGGAAATTTATCTCCGTCATTGGATTACATCTTTGACACCAATCAATTACCATATTCATTTAAAGTAAGAACCAAACAAGACCTTACCACCGAAGGCATAGAAACTGTAACTTTTAATTTATACACATGGTGTGTGGGAGACCCTGTTTCGGCTAACGTAGTGGCCTTTGACTCGGTTACCATCCTCGATACTTCATTGACGCCGGTGCCCACACCAACACCTACACCTACACCAACACCTACCCCCACTGCTTCGCCACCGTCGGTTTCTCCGCCACCATTGACACCTCCACCAACTTATGCGATTACTGCTAATGCAACAACCTTGTTCCGCAGTGAAACTGTTTGCTTTGATGTCAATGTGAGATTTGACAACGAAAATGTTACTTATAGCATTGAAAACTATGAACCTCCAGTGCCAACACCGCCACCGCATACCAATCCCAGTGAATTCCCAACTTGCCAAGTTGGTAGCACAGTGGTTAAAACTGTCACAGGTAGTCTAGTGGGCAGCGGAGTTTGGGGCAACAACAGTTTTGGGTATACCGATGACAGCGACTGGTCGAGAGCAGTGGTACACGCTGGTTTCGCCATACCCGGACAAACAGTGACAGTGACTCTGACCTGCCGAGGCATCAAGTCTGGGTTCCCATCTTCAACAGACAACGGCATCACCACTAATGCATGGCCCAATAATTGGTGTGCAGTAACTTTATCTTAGCCTATTACACTATCCCTTAAATAACACAATAGCAGTTTATTTTTTCAATCATTATGTGGAATCTAAAACCTGAAGAAAGATTACACGAATGGCGTGCTTTTAGAAACAATTTAGGAAATCTAAGCCTAGATTCGGCGGTAAAAGAAACGTGCCATTTCTGGAGTTACGCACCCTACGTAACACATTATCTACACCCAGACCTCAAAGAAGAATGGCCAGATCCCTGGACGTTAGTGCATGAAAATATGTACTGTGATCTTGCAAAGTCTCTGGGAATGTTGTATACTCTGTATCTATGTCCTCATTACAATAACGGCATAGATAATTTAGAAATACGAGTATATAAAGACATAGAAAATCATGATGTTTTTAATACTGTTTGGGCTAATCAGGGGAAATATATACTTAATTTGATGTTTGACGATGTCGTAAATAAAACTTCAATCACTGAGAATTTAGTGCTCAAGTATAGGTATACTGTCAAGGATTTGAACCTTGACCTCTATTAGAACCATAATAAGGAATCAAACAATAATGTCACAAATTTATGTAATTAAACGCAGCGGTGAACGTGTTCCGTTAGATATATCAAAAATACAAAGACAAGTGCTGCATGCCTGTCGTGGTATTGACGGGGTTAGCCCAAGCATGATCGAAATTAAAGCACAATTAGAATTTCATGATGGCATGGCCACCAGCACAATTGATGCCCTATTATTGCAGGCCATGGTTGGCCTTGTTGACGAAACTGAAAACCCTGAAATCAATAATGTTAATTATCAATATGTAGCAGGGCGTCAGCGCCTCAGTATGCTACGCAAAGAAGTATATGGTGAATATGACCCTCCAAAACTTTATAGTATAGTAAAGAAGAATGTGGATGCCGGAATGTATACCCCGGAACTGCTAGAGTGGTATACCGAAGATGAATGGAATATTATTGATTTGTTTATCGATCACGCCAAGGATGAAAACTATACATTCGCGGCCATTGCTCAACTCTGTGAAAAATATCTAGTACAAAATCGTGCCACTGGGCAAGTTTTTGAAACACCTCAAGTACGCTATGCTGTGGCTGCTGCTACGGCCTTTCATAATGAACCGAGAGAAACAAGATTAAAATATGTCAAGGACTACTATGAGTGCGCTTCAGATGGTCATTTCACTCTTGCCACCCCTGTGCTTGCTGGGCTTGGCACTA
>Ga0129333_10006223_pt1 | contig 11293 bp, 5 predicted proteins | sample CPB6_08_DNA_FD_94474 | JGI IMG/M metagenome (GOLD analysis project Ga0129333, IMG submission 94474) | Freshwater to marine salinity gradient microbial communities from Chesapeake Bay, USA - CPBay_Sum_0.6_0.8_DNA | ecosystem: Environmental > Aquatic > Marine > Coastal | place: USA: Chesapeake Bay...
CGCTGAACGCTGTTGTGTGCTTCATCAAAGTAAATCGTATCAACGTGAATATCTGCCTGCTGAAGACGTTGCAGAGAGTTGTAAGTGGTGAAGATCAGTTTGTGCTTGGGAGCATCAGGATTAAAGGCAGTTCTCACGATTGAGTCCCACATCTGAATCTCCCAGGGTTTGGTAGTGCTATTGTGATGAGTCTCACCACTGTGAACGTGCAGAACAGCAACGTTCGTGATAAACTCAAGGAACTCACTAGACAACTGCTCTGCCAGGAGGATGCGCGGTGCCACTACTACAATGGTTTTAGGGGCGTCAGACTGAAACTCACGCAGAGCATCAAAGATAGCAATATTGGTTTTACCCCCGCCAGTGGGGATGATGATCTGACCCTTGCGATACTGTAGCAGGGCATCCAGAGCACGTTGCTGGTGGGGACGGAGTTGAATCACTGACCTCATTGCGTATAGGACTATTATAGCAGAAAACCGCCCCTGGTGCGACCCAGTGGACGGTTCTCAAAGTGTCCTAAAAACTTATGTCCAACCCTGGCAAAGGTAGTCTACTGTTGTTCTTCTTTCTTGTCAATATCTGTCATAATATCATTGAATTTTTCTTCCCATCCCGAAATATCAGCGCCCCATTTGTTTAGAGGGCAACTATCTAGAATAATTTTTGCTTTTGCTGGCACAAAACATCCACATTCTCTGCAACGACTTTCTAAGTCGTCATACATTGCACATCCTTTACAAGTAGAAATTCTTTCTTTATAGATTTCATCAGAAACCATTAAAGAACTTCCCTGATTTTTGTGAATGTAATTAATCAATTCCCAAGAAAATTTAGCAAGATTTTTTCCCTGATCCACCAATGATGGATATTGATTTTCATCGGACATTTTAATAACTTTCAATTTTTAGATATTTATTATGAGTTATATGCGCCTTTAATTGTGTTTAAATTAAGAGTTCCAGACACTGAATAATTAGATCCGCTGACTGCTCTTCCAGAAGATCCTCCACTTCCACTATTTTCAGTGCTTCCCCCTGAAGATCCCCATTCTCCACCATCAGCTCCAGGATTACCATCGTAACCATCAGTAGAACCACATCCATTTCCAGCTCCACCATCAGCACCACCAGATCCAGTTAATGATCCAGATAGATTGTTATATCCTCTTCCAGGACCACCTGTTCCACCAGTACCGCCAGTACCACCAGACACCGTATAAGTTCTAGAACAAGTTCTATAGTGAGTCCACTTGCTAGTTGTCCACCAGCAATTTCCCCACCAATTACATTCTTGTCTTCTGTCACAATCTCCACCGCTCCAACATCCACCCGAAGTATAATCAGGATTGCAGCTAGGGCAACTACCACATTGACTTGCAGTATAAGAATCACTGCAGGTTCCTGAAGATCCATTGTCTCCATTAGCACCTCTTTCACCACCACCCCCGCCACCATAAACTTGGGCTCCAGAGCGAACAAATACAACAATATTATTGCCTACTGAAGACGAAATATTAATTGCTGGACCACCACTTTCTCCAGATGGATCTGGAGCTCCACTAGTTCCACCACCTTTACCTCCACATCCATAAATTGAACCAGAAACATCGATTGTTAAGTTATAGGCAGTGGCACTTAAATCTGCAGCAGCAGATGAAACAGAATTGGAACCAGAAGTTCCATTCATATACATCCACTTGCGAATATTACTTGATAGATTTCCATTCCAATTTTGAGCATCAATGTCAAAGTTGACTTCAGTTCCAGTTTGAGTAATATTATAATATTTAATTGAATTTCTAAACTGTGATAACTTTAAATTAGTTGAACTAGAAATACCATCATTCAATACTCCACAATTTCTATTCTCTGTGCAGTCTGGAACAATCGGATTTGTTTCCGTTACACTTGTATTTCTTTTTAGTTCAGAAGCTGATACAGATCCAGAGGATGCTTCCTTAAAATTAGTTCTTAAGGAACTGAATTTAATCTCGCCAGAAGTAAAATATGGACCTGCTTTTGTGACTGATGCGGACATTTCACTCAGTTTTTAGTTATTTATTCTATAGGTCTTTCAAATTCAGTTCCTTCTTGAACAATTCCATCTCCATCTCCATCAATTGCATTTGGATCAAAGGTCACATCTTTGATCACTTTTCCACCAAAATCATATAATTCTGCCGTTGCATCTTTTTTTCTATCGTAAAGTTTACGATGTTCATGCTCAGTGGTCCAAGAATTATCTCCTTGATAATAAATTATTTTTGGTTTACCATTAAGTTCTTGTACGTTTTGAATGTGATATTTTGCCATGGTATTAAAGGGATATAAAGTAATTTATGAAATAATCGATGAACCATTTAAAACTGAACGATGCGGAACGTTTAAATTTTTCTTCTTTGCCATAGAAACTTCTTTATGCCGTAAACGACAATTTTCCAAAATTTCCTCTCCGTTTGGCAATGAATCTAGGAATTCTTGTATAGATTTTGGATTAAACATTTTTAATCCTTGAGCAACTTGAATATAACTGTCAATATGCCAAAACTCTTTACCTTTTTCAATACTAGTTTCCTCTAGAAATTCTTCTCTACATTTTTGATCAAATGCTTTTACCCACTCAGTTTTATTATTAGTCATATATTTCCAAAATTCAGAATCTGTTCTATTTGTATTATAATGTAAGCAAACAAATTCAATAATCTCTTTATATAATACTAAATTTCTTCGGTTACACTCTTCTCTGTTGTACTTTAAATTCTTTAATGTTGGATTGTATTCAATGAAATCCTTGATTTGTTGGATAATAATGTGAATACCTGTGGCTTCCAATGGTTCGACAAATCCACTAGATAATCCAACTGCTAAGCAATTTCCAATCCAATGATTAGTAAAGTAACCAGGGTTGTATCGAATAATTTTATCAGTTTCAAGTTTTGCTCCTAAGTTTTCACTCAACCACCGATCATATTTTTCTCTTGCTTCTTCGTCAGAAGTAAATCTAGAAGAATATAAGTATCCAGTTCCATATCTTTTTCCAATAGGAATCTGCCAAATCCATCCATTATCTGTTGCTTCTGATAATGTATGTGAAGGAACTTCTTTAAAATCAAAAGGAATTTGTTGAGGGATTGCGCTATCAATTGGAAGAAAACTTGATATATCATTCCACTCAGAATTTAATTCTTTAATTAAAACTCCATTGAATCCAGATGCATCGATATAAAAATCTGCTGTTACTTCTCCACTATTTTTAAAAATAATGCTATTAATATTTTCTCCATCTGAATTAACTTTTTCAGCTACGTCATCAATAATATGGATTTCATCTTTAATTTTTTCGTAAACATAATCTGAAAAAATTTGAGTATCAATATGTAGTGCATGAAGAAATCGTAAATGATGACTTGGAATAGTGGAACTTGCTTTAGAATAATTCATTCCACCATCATAAGTTCCCATCAATATTGAGTATAAACTTTCTGGATAATGTGTATGTGAAAAATCAATTTCTCTAAATCCATGAAAGTATTCTGTATTGGGAATCCAATTTTTAAAATTAATTCCTAACTTAATTGTACTTCCAGTTTCTTTTAAAAAATCATTTAAGTTTACTTTTAAGAAAGCATTTAAGAAATAAGTAATTGTTGGAGTTGTGCTTTCACCAACTCCAATATTTTTCTTCTTAGAATCGTAGTATAGAGAAACAGAAACTTTGTCTCCCCAACGTTTTTTAATCATCGTCGCAGCAATCAATCCAGCGGTTCCAGAACCGAGAACAATAAATTTTTTCATAAATTTTTAGAATAAAGTAAGTGAAGTTGTACCTACACCAGGAACTGTAAATATAAGTTGATTACCAACAGTGGTAATTTTAACTTCCGTTCCAATTCCACTCGTGAATCCACCAGTTGCGGTCACTATTCCAGAACGAATTGTTACACCAACACCTAACGTAGAAACACCAGAGACGTTAATTTGATTCGTATTAATTATTGCTGTTTGAATACCAAGATTTATCCAGTTGGTGCTTACACCTACATTAATTGCGCCTTGGAATTCGTTTGCGGTTGTATTGAATATAACTGCTCCAGAATCGGTACGAATACCAGCTCTCTCAGAGGAAGTGACTTTCGGCACTATCATACTGCGAGCAATATTTCCAGGAATTCCAACACCAGCTCTAGAGAAGTCTACAGCTTGATTTCCAGGTGCAGTAGAACCTACACCTAAAATTGATATTTCATCAAGAGAAAATGTCATTCTATTGATGTGGAAATATCCTTGATCCGATTGATATGAAGGGAAGACAGAGGTATTTCCATACAATGCTAAATCGTAGGATTTAGTGGCAGTTGTGCCAATTCCAATTTTACTTCCAAGAATTGTACCACCAACAACTAAACTATTATCGACACTAGAAAGTACGGTATTAATTCCAACACTGCCGAACAAAGCTAATTTATCTCTAGCATCAATGTCCGTTCCAGCTTGTGGGTTTGTTGTACCAATTCCAATTTTATCATCAACAATTAAATTATCAAGAACTTGTATACTACGTACTGTTGATATTCCAGTAGAAACGTTTAGATTGGCACCATCAATTATTTGAGGTAAGTTGATTGTACCAGCATTGACTGTTCCAGCGACGGTAAGATTTCCACCAAACCAACCACTACTAGTTACAGTAGAAGTTCCAACAACATGCAATTCATGACTTGGATTTGTCTTGCCTATTCCAAGACGACCATTATAAGTCAGAGTCATTAACTCCGAGTTTGTCTGACCATAAATCCAGTTAAAGTTTCCAGTTCCTAAACCAGATGCTCCTGCATGAATATAATTATTAAATCCTCCAATTGATCTATTAATGAGTTCAAACGTGCTTTGAGAATTACCGAATCTTAAAACAGCGGAACTATTTCCAACTCCAACCGACTGTCCAATACTAATTCTTGCTTCGTCAGTTTCAGAAATTACTTCAACTAAGGTTGAACCAGACTTTCTAATTAAAACATCAGATGTTGGAGAGGCGCTACCAATTCCAATTCTACCAGCAGAAGTTACGGCAAAAAATGTACCTGAAGATCCAACATGTAGGGTTTGATGTACTGTTGAAACACCTACAGTTGAAAATCCACTATTGATATTTGAAGCCGTTACACCTTCCGATACTGATAAAGTGCTACCAATTGACGCAAATCCACCAATTGTAGTGTTACCCGTTACATTAACACGAGTTGCTGTAATTATGCCAGCAGTAACGTTAGTAACTGTTATATTTGGAGACCCTGTAAGGGATTGTGCCGTGCTAGCAGTTCCAGTCAGCGAACCAACAAATCCACCAGACGCTGTTACAATACCAGAAACATTAATATTTGAATCCAACCTGGCGTTATCAATTGTTCCTGTTAAAAATGTTGCTGCGATTGCTGCTCTGACAGTAGTAGCAGTAATGATTCCAGTGGCTAAAATATCACCAGAGGAGTTAATTCCAACACCTTTAGTAAAATTACTTAGATTATTGGTTCCAGCAACTTGGAAAACATATCTTGGATCGTTTGTATTGACTCCAACAAACCCTTGAGCGTATATGCTTGTATATCCCAATCCACTGTCAATATCAACCCATTGTGAAGTTGGAATGTTAACTAATCCTCTTCCATCACCATAAAATGTAACCACACCAGATGTTGCAGTAATAACACCCGAATTAATTGTTATCTTACCGTCTGTTATGGTAGAAGCAGTAAGAATTCCACTTACCTTGGTGTTTATACTGTAAACATCTGATGCGGTACTAAATCCACTGATTATCGTATTTCCACGAACGTCCAAAAATTCAGTTGGAACGGTTGTTCCAATGCCAACCTTACCAAGTGTATCTACAACTAAATTGTCTTCATCAACTTGAACACCGTTCCTTAAATTAAATGACTTATTATAATTTGCCATTTCGTAGACTTTTTAGTTATTTATCGGATAATTTTTGCTCTAGTTTTTCAACCTTGGCAGATAACTCCTTAACCGCTTCAATTAGAAGGGCAGTAAGTTTTTCATATTGAACTGCTTTATATCCATTGTCTCTGGTTTTAACAATTTCAGGAAGAACTTTTTCAATTTCTTGTGCGATAACACCAACATCTTTACCAGTGTGTGAAGACTTATCATTCCAATCAAAAGTATTTCCACTGATTGAAAGAACCTTTGCAAGAGGATCTTCAATTGGAGTAATATTATCTTTTAATCTTTCATCAGAAGAGTAAAATGCTGTAATGTCGTCAGTTACACTTAGAATACCAGTAATAACAGTATTACCTGTAATATTAGTTGCTGCGTTGATATTAACAACGTTAGTTGCTGCATCAATCGTCAAATTGCCACTTGAGGTATCAATTGTGTTGTTATCTGCAACACCAATTCTAACTTTATGAGCAGTAAGTCCTGCACCACAAGCAACCAATCCAGTAAATGTAGAAACACCGGTAACTGCAAGGTTTCCACCAATATTTGTATTTTTTTCTGCTCCCAATCCACCATCAAGAATTACACATCCAGTATCTTTATCTGTAGATTGTGTAGTATCAGTTACTTTCAGTTTTCCACCAATTGTAACACTCTTTCCAATACCAACACCACCAGTAATAATAAGGTCTCCCGTGGTTGTTGATGAAGAGTCTGTACCTTGTGTAAGTTTTACAGTGTTGGTGAACTTAACTTCATCCTTTAATGTTACATTTTTAGTAAACGTAACTGGTCCATCGAATTGAGAAAGAACAGCACCAGAGTTACCACCCTCAACCAAAAGTCTTTCTTTAACAATGACTTCATCAAATACTACAGAAAGTCTAGAAGGATCTTGACCTGTTACTGTTGGAACTGGAATCTCAAAAGTCGTTTGTTGACCAGAAGTAGCAGAATACTTAGTATTACCGATGAAGAAATCTCCATCACTGTTCATACCGGTATATGCCACATTACCGCAAGCACTTTCCTGAGATTGAGCCAGGAATTCTTCTCTTTCGGTAAGTGTTCTGACTTGAACTTGTGGGAGACCTGTTGAATAGTTACCAGGACCAAATCCAAGATATTCAAAAGTATGCCCAGAACCACGAATTGTCGATGGTCTACGAAGTTCAACTGCTAGAGGTTTAATTTTCTTAATTAACGCACCAGTAGTATGATTTTCTTTAAGAGTTCCAAGAACTCCACGAATAACTGTAATTTCGTTATTTCCAGCTCCAGATAATGTGCTGGAAACGATTCTCATAATTTCATTTCCAATTTGGATATATGATCCAAGTTCAAATCTATTAGTTGTAGAAATTCCAGAGTTAATCGTAGTTACTTGGAAGGCAGTATCATTTGTAATATCTTGACCTAAAGTTAAAGATTCATTGTCATAGAAGGAAATTGATCTTGTGCCAAGATTTTCTCCAGAAGCATCAGCAGTTGCATTTGTTGCAGCCAAAGCATGCTTAACAATTTGAAGGGTTCCCGCAGGAATTGTTTTATTTGTTATAGAAGTAAATTGAGTTGGAGAAAGAACTGCTCTGACCCTATAATCTCCAATATTATTATTTGAAGAATCTAATACTCTAAATTTAACGCCAGCAACTAATCCATGACCATACGTAGATGTAAAGGTTGTAATACCAGTTGTACTATCATTTGTGACTGAAGTTACGGTTACTCTTGGGTGAACATTGATTAAATATTGATTGACAATTGGAAGTGGATCTCCAGCAGTTCTTGCGATTGAAACTTGATTTTTTGCAGGAATTCCATGGATTTGATAATGACCGTCAGAGGTTGTTCCAATACCAGTAATTTGAATTGAGTTGCCAATTGCAGTTGAAATTCCAGAAGTCGCAATCGTAATACTCGCATTGGGAGTTCCACCCATAACGCTATTATCAAAGAAGAGTGTCTCTCCATTTGTGTAACCAGATCCGCCTGCAATAATATCAGCAGCAACAACAGAACCACCAGCAACTGTTACTTTTGCTGTAGCACCATCCCAGTTTGTAAGACCAATTTCGTTATAAAGTTTGACATTATAATATGTTCCATTGGTATATCCACTACTACCAGAAAGTGAACTATAGGTTACAATTCCATTTAGATTGTGTTCTGTCGAGAACGTAAGTGTTGTAATTCCAGATTGTGAGGTAGTAACTCCAGAAATAACAGGGCTAAGACCAAAATAAGAATAGAATTTGTCAACGTTTTCTCTGGTAATACTTCTCTGCAATTCATTGGTTACAACTTCACCAAGTGGACTTCTCTTCGCAAAAGTTTTAGCAGATACAGGGTTATCTTGAACATTATCTTTGTCAAGTTGCGGATAGAGATCAACAACGTTTTGACTATATTTTACATTAGTAAATTCAGATGGAACTGGGTTTGAAGCATTTAGCAAATAGACATAATAGACACCATCTTGAGTGTTGTAGTGATATGGGGTGATAGTTTCATGTCTGTAAATATAAAAATTACCTTGATTATCATTCTTTTCAAATCTTGGAAGAGAAGTATCTCTTACCGAAGTATTATTTGTAAATGTTCCAGGTTCATCGTGAATATTTCCATTTACGTCTGTAGAACTGTAGGTAAATGTCTTATCGTCAGTAACAGTTACGACAGTAAATGTTCCATTATATCCAAGATTTACTGTTCCTGATGTATTTGCAGTGCTCTTTACGTTTTTAACGGTGACTTTATCACCAACTCTTAGATTGTGAGGTTGTTCAGATCTTATTGTTATAATATCACTGACAGAGTTAAAAGAACAAGTACTGATAAATCTTGGATTTCTATTGTAAAGATAATCAGATGACGTTAAACTTGTTATTGTAAAATCAGATGCAGATCTTGCTCCAGTGGTTGCAGATTCTTGAAGTACAAATCCTTCAATTGGATCTCTAGCGTTTGTAACCTCTTTTGGAATGACAAGACGAATCTTATAAAGTTTCTCGTCTAAACTTCTTTCATCTTCAAAACGCTTAATGAAGGAGACTGCAGTATTTGGTTGTCCAATTCCCGAAACACCAAGTGACTGTAAAGTTGTGTAGATGTTATTTGCAGTATCTACATGAATATACCATCCAGAATTTAAAGAGTCCCACTGAACTGGAGAACCTACTTGGGCTGGTTCTTTGTCAGATACTCTACTTACAACTTTAAGTTGATCTCCACCATAAATGTCAATTGTTACAGGAGTTGCTGCTTCTGCATTGGTAAGTGATGAAGCAACTTTTAACGAAGAACTAGTTTGTGGAACAGCGTAATAAACGGTGTTTGCATATAGATTTTCTGGAAGATCACCAGTTTCACTAATAACCCTAACTTTTTCACCTGTTGTTATTCCTGCATTAGTTGTAAGATTAATAGTGCTGGAACTTACACTTGAAACAGTAAATGATTTTTCAGAACTTGTTGTACCTTGTGCAATACTTACTCCAGTTCCAATCTTATTATCAAGCATGTAAATAGATGCTTGCTTTGTGGAACCATTTACATCAAGATAAAGAACGTCATCTCTTTTTGCACCAACTCGATAACCCTGAGTAATAATTGGTGGTTCAATATCAACATTATTAAATCCATACAGATATAAGTGGCTGGAAACACCAACTTGTGTGGTGAGTCCAACATCAATTGCAATCCAGTCAATATTTGCTTCTGTTAATTCAATTGATCTAGGAGTGACAATTGAGGTGATATATCCCTTATCATCTTTGTCAAATGCATCTGATTTAAATCCATCAGCGGATAGAGAGAATTGACCAAAGTTGGAGTTTGAGTTTGTAATCGAATGGTCGGAACCAGAAAATGCAGCAAAGTGTTTGTTAAAACCAATTGCAAAGACGGAAACGATTTGAATGAAAGAATCGTTACTTCCTTTAATATGAACTGGTTGCCAACCGTGTCTATAGATAGCCTCTGGATCTAAGTGATAAACAGTGCTTAAGTTTGTAGAAGAAGAACCAGAAGATAGCGCAGATCCAGTAACCTTTGTGATAGCAATGCTATCATAAGTTCTACTTGATTTGTTGTACTTAACAAATGCACGGTCATCTTTTTGTAGAGATACAGCAGTAAACTGTGCAACGACCATTGAACGGAATCCCGATGCTTTTGCACCATCGGCATGCATACCGTTCATACCCCATACTGAACGTAAAGATACGTTGAAGATGTATGGTGAAGCACCAGAAACAGTATCAGTTTCAATCGTAACCGTTGCTGAAGATCCACTCAATCCAGCAGATGATCCAGCGGGAAGATTATCTCTTACAAATGGAAGGGTATATGTAAAAGTTGTATCACTTGTAACTGTCTGTACTTTGGTTGAAATATTGTAATCATCAACATTAACACCTCTAATTTTAATTGGTGTATCTGCAGTTAAACCGTGAGCAGTTGTTGTTGTAACTGTAACAACTGGTCCTGGTGTTGATCCATCACCGGAGATGATACTTGAAATATTAACTGGATCGGATAAAAATGCTCCGACAATTTCCCATTCTGGTCTCTGCTTAGCAAAACCTAATGGATTTGCTGGATATTTCTGATCAATATTTCTACCAGATGCTTCATTAAAAGCATTTGATAGTTTGCTATAATACATATCAAGATCGGTGATGCTATATCCAGAAGGGATATTTACACCATCAGCATATTCAAAACAAGTTAATTTATGGTGAGAAAAAGTTGGTTTTGATTGGTTATTTGTAGAGAAATCTGTGCTATCAGTGTAAACTAATCCAGTTTCATCGCCATCAAAAATAGAAAACTGCCAGAAATAGCAAGCACCAGTAATTCTAAAGACGGCACTTTCACCTAAATTAGAATCAGTTGGGTTTGGAACATATCTTGGGCGAATTTTAGTCTTTCTTAAGTCAAGACCAACAATTGAAGTTCCTCTTGGAACAATAGCACCGCCGTAAATACTATTAAACTTATAAAGGATATTATCGTTCTGTGTTAAATCAAAGTTTGATGTTAAATTGAGTGTTAGAGTTGATGATGCATTACTTGTTGTCCCTGCTGGAGAAACTGCAGTTGCAACGTTTGCTACTGATTTAATACCAAAACCAGGTCTGTTATCAATAATATGCTCACCAGGGAAAAGAAGAATCGTAGTCTTCTCAACAATATCATTATCGCTTCCTCTCAAATATGAGAATCTCGCAGACTCTAAAAGAGCTCTTTGAATTGTTTTAAAAGGTTTTGTTAAGGAATTACCTTGGTTTTCAATGCTATCGGTTGAATCCAGATCATTTGGA
>Ga0129333_10006224_pt1 | contig 11292 bp, 20 predicted proteins | sample CPB6_08_DNA_FD_94474 | JGI IMG/M metagenome (GOLD analysis project Ga0129333, IMG submission 94474) | Freshwater to marine salinity gradient microbial communities from Chesapeake Bay, USA - CPBay_Sum_0.6_0.8_DNA | ecosystem: Environmental > Aquatic > Marine > Coastal | place: USA: Chesapeake...
AACTAAATCTTCAGGATCTTCAGCATGTTTAACAACTTGTTCTGCCAATGCTAGTCTTGTTTCACTGCTAATTCTACTTAAAGTTTCGCTTTTGTTATTAGGTTTGCGTTGATAACCTGCCCATGTAAGCCATAAACCATGATTAGTTCTCGATACAGTATTATTTTTGTTTATTTTTTTAACTACATATTTAAATGGTTTTGTTCCATCTTGGTCACTAGCTTCTATAAGATAACAATTCTCTTTATTAAAGATAATTGTACATCCTCCTAATTTCCCTTTAATACAGACTTTTACTGCCTCTAATGGATTTTTTTGTAGTAAAGCTTCACTAATAATTTTACCATCTGGGCTTGATTTTACTGTGCCTGCTTCTACTTCGCTTTCATCATCATATACATCTAAACTTGTGTTTAGTAAACTGACTCCGTAGTTATTAATACCTTCTTTATATCCAGTAATTAGGTCGTGCATCATCATTCTCTCGACCCCATCTTGTTCTTTGTCAGTATAAAAATCTAATTTAGGAGTATAATTTCTATCACGGTTTTTAGCGCCCGCCCATCCTATACCAGGAAAATACTTTGCTATTATAACACACATTAATTTTTAAAACCATTAAAGGCTTTAACAGGACTTTTAACATGGGTACCATCAACCTCCCATTTTCCTGTTGTAAATAATTCTTGTGGTTTCATACCTAGCTTTTTCATAACTTTCTTTAACTTTTCCCTGTCATGTTCAGTGTATGCACTATAAACAGGCAAGTTTCCAAAAAAGCTAATGGTATCTACATTGTCTAATTCATCAGGATCCATGCCAATTAAGCTAGCAATTCTATAAAAATCATAATAGCGACCAATGTATAAGTCACCTCTACCTGCTGGGCTTACTAAGCCAGGATGTGCTGCTTTAAACTCTTTACTTGCATCGGCTCTGCTTTTACCTCTTAAGCCATTTCCCTCAGTTATAAACTCTTTAGCCCTCATCTTAAAATCCTTTAAAGGGTTTTAGTGTGCTTTTATTTCCTGTTCCTATAGGTTCTTCACTATGAGGAGTTGTCACTAATTTAGCGTCACTTGATTTTAACCCTACTTCACGCAATGCATCATCAAGATAATGTTGCAATGGATCTTTTCCTGCATATGATACGATTACAAGATTTTCTCCCCATGGAGTTTCTTTATCAAACTCAGGTACAGCATCTTTTTTACGCTGTTCAGCACCTTTTGCGCCAGCTAGTGCTACTCCAAACCTATACTGAGAATAAAAATCGTTATTTTGTAGCTTGTCAACCACCCAAGCCGCAGGTAAAGTTTTTTTTACAGCGGGTTGAATTGACCCTGTATCTTCTTTAATAAATTCTCGGGCTCTCATTATTCTGTTGTAATTATTAAGTTTGCCTGTGTAGCTAATAAATTACCTGTTGGGTATCCATCAAGTTGAATTTCTGCCTCGGTTGAACTAGATTGAGGACCTATATATTGATAAGCAATCAAATGAGTAACAACATTCGATGTGAATGGACTTACCTTAAGTCTTACATTACCAGCCAATACATCTACATCATAATTTGTAACAGGGGTACCTATAAAAATTGTACCATACGCATTATATTTTATGCTTAAAGAGTCATTTGATTTTGTTGCATTAAGTGTGACAGATTGGCAATTTGATGTGTCAAATTCGCTACTTGCTATTTTAAATGTACCCATTTTAAAATCTTCTTCTGGGATTGTTAAAATAACTTGGTTAGCGTTAGATGACACTGTGTTAAAACTTAATGTTTGTACTGGCGCAGCAAACAACTCAGCAAAATTGTTATTAATTTTACTAAATGCAACTCGTAATGGGTCACCCTGTCCGTCGTTGGGCTGAGCGCCAATTTGAATGATTTCTTGTTGAGCCATTTGTTTTTCCTATTCTAATAGTATTTATTAGAACCCAAATATATTCCTTGGTGGCGGAGCTACATTTATTACACTATTTTTACACTTTTCTGCTAAAGCAATAGCACCAACTTTAGTAACACTATCACCACCTTTAGCTATTTCTGTTACAGCGGAAAAACAAGCAGTTTGTGACATAGTATTATCTTTGCTTACTGCTTTTGCTGCGTCATAGTATAATTGGTCTTTACTAGCACATCCAGTTAATAAAATTAAACTGGATAGTAATATTACTTTTTTCATGGATAATCCTTATTTTTTAAGTTTCTCGTAAATTTTCTTTTGTTCAGTATACCATTCTTGCCATCCATCTACCTTTGTTGAACATTCGTAATAAAGTGTATAATTTTGGACAATTATCTTTAACAGATCTGTAATTAAAACCTTGTCCCCGTCTACAGTTTTTAGTTCTTCACACTTTTTCATAAGTTCAGGTGTTGCATTAGGGAAATCAGGTACTATAGGCACTGGTTGTTTAAACATACTACATGCTGAAAGTGTAATTGCAAGTAAGCAAAGGACGAAAAGTCTCACTTTTTCTCACCTTTATTCATCGTTGCTGCTTTATTATGAACTTCAAGTAACTCTTTAGGAACAGGACAATGTTCTATATATTCTATAACTTTTTCTATTCTAACTCTTTCAGGACCTTGGACTTCTTTAAGAACCTCACGGTCTTTAAATCTATCAACATACTTTACAATTGTATCACCCTTTTCTCTTATTACTTCTTTCTTTTGTCCTAAAGCTTCCTGTAATTGTGTATTAAGATTAGCTGATTCGGCTTTCATATTAGCCACTTGAGCTTCGACTTCTTTAACTCTTGCTTGCCAAATAGTTTCGTTAGCCAAACCACCTTCTAAATAGCAACCAAATACAAATATCAATAATCCAAATATTTTAAGAGGAATACTATATTTTTTAATAAAAGGAACCATTCCCAAAACAAAACCTGCTACCAATGCTAAAAAGCCTAGAGCAGTTAAAGCATGTACTACCCAATCGGGCATAATAGTAAATATCCACATACCTTTATTTATCAAAGAATTCTACAACAGCATCAGAAATTATCTCAACTTCATTATCAGTAAGTTCAGGGTATATTGGTAAACTTATAACCCCTCTGCTTAACATTGTACTTACACTTAACATATCTGGTTTAATATAATTCGAAGTCAATGTTAATTCTGACAAAGTTCTTTCATAGTGTATTTTGCTTTCAATTCCTTCTGTAATTAAATGCGTATGTAAGTTATTCCTTGCGTTGGTATACAGGACAAATTTTTGATAGGCATGCACTTCGTTTGATTCAGTTAAACAATTAAAAGGTAAACCGTTAAATTTGTCTATGTAATATTCTGCTATTTTCTTTCGGCGTAGCTGCCAAGTTGGTAAATATCTACTTCTTACCATTAAATGAGCACAATCCAGTTCACTCATTTTGCTATTAGTGCCTGATTTTAAATGGTCATTATACTTTCCGTTACTTTTTATATCATTAACAAAACTATATAAATCAGGATCATTGGTAACTATAGCACCTCCGTTACCTGTAGCACATAAGTTTTTAGTTGGATCAAAGCTAATAGCCATACCACGGCCTATCTTACCATCGCTTACCAACCAATGTTGTGCTCCATCTACTATTGTTGTTTCTTCCCTACTGGCCCAAGTTGGCTTTCCGTACAAACCTACTAAACATTTTATGTATTGTATTTGATTATATTGTTGATTTAGTATGCCGTACTTGTCAGTATCACCAATAGCAATATTAAATCCTGCATCTATAAAAGCATTAAGTGTAGCAGGATAAGTTAAATTTGGAATTACAACGGTAGGATTTTTTTCTACTCTACTTACTATATTGTAAAAATGCTTTGCTATAAAATAAAGTGCTTGGGTCCCACTATGTACAGTGACAGCATATCTTGCACCTGTATAATACCTTAAAAACTGTTCAAAAGTTTTTGTATAATGTCCGTTAATGTATTGCCCATCTGATAAGACTGACTCTGTTACATCAAGCAATTCATCTCTTAATTGTTTACCCTGTCTTTTGAGACCAAAATGTGGAATTTTGTAACCATTCATAATACCGTTGGAATCCTTCCTCAACATCTACTTTAGGACTGTATCCAAAGTCTCTTCGGGCAGCATCAATGTTTAATGACCCTCTACTAGGAAAATCTGTATCACGGCCCCTTATTTCTATATTACCTTTACCTACAATCTTAATTGCTAAATTGGCAGCATATTCTAATGTATGACTATGACTCTTGGTAATGTTGTAAGTTTTGTTGTTAGTTTTATCTGATAGTGCTGCTGATACTATACCCTCTGCTGCGTCATCTACATATGTAAAATCTAATTTTTCACTTGCTCCATTTACATATATTGTGTTATTCCTCATAGCCTGTAATAAAAACTTACTTATAACTCTATCTTCTACATCCAATGGACCATACACAGCACTAGGCCTTATAATCGTGTAATCAAACAATTCTTTTCTAGCATAGTCTTTGACTAACCATTCACCTGCAAGTTTTAAAATTCCATATTGTCCTTCAGGTTTACAATGATAATCTTCTTTAACATCGTCAACAAAACTTCCGTACACCATACTACTACTTATATAAACAAACTTTTTAACTTTATAAGTTTTACTAAGTTCTAACAGGTTTATGAGACCTTCACTCATTACCCTAGACCCCCAATTAGGATGTTTATTAACAACCTTTTGTCTAGGAAAACTAGCTAAATGGATAATAGCTTCAAAATTATTAAATGTAAAAAGTTTATCTAAAGCATACTGATTAACAATATCAATATTAAAATTTGGTGTGGATGCAAATTTTTTAACTCTCTCAGAAAATAGATAGGTTAATTCATTATGGTCTAAAATACCATATGTTGTTCTATTGTCAACTATAGTAGGTTCATGACCAAGATCAATAAGTTTTTTTACAACATTATGCCCAATTAGACCCATGCCTCCTGTTACTAATATTTTCATTTAAATTTCAATCTAAAAAAAGTTTCATCGTGCTCAGATAGGTATGCAATAATTGAATATTTCCAACCATACCCTTGCTCATCTAAATTTCTTTGCCATATAGGAGGTTCTATACTTTTTTCCATAACAAATTTTCCAGCGTCAGTCTGTTGCCATTTCCATATAGGATCCGCTACAAAAAGATCAGGATCTTCTACATCACCCATTAGTACACTATAAACTAATATACCTTTCATACAGCCATCTCTGCTTTAATTGATCCGTGACTAGTATAATTTAATAGATATATATCTTTCATGGTAAATTTGTCGATATCTTTTATATCAGTATTAAGACATAATACAGGTAAAGCATGTTCAGTTCGACTTAATTGTTCTTTTACCTGATCAATATGATTTAAATAAATATGAGTATCACCTGTACTTATAACTAGTTCACCAATTCTATAATCGCATACCTGTGCTAACATATGTGTTAATAAAGCATAACTTGCTATATTAAAAGGCAATCCTAAAAATACATCAACGCTACGCTGATACATGTGACAACTTAATTCTTTTTTGTTATTGACATGAAACTGGGCCATCATATGACAAGGTGGCAGTGCCATCTTATCTAACTCACCTGGATTCCAAGAGGTTAGTATATGTCTACGGCTATTAGGATCATTTTTAAGACCTTCAACTAAATTTGCTAACTGATCTACATTTGAATCCATAAAAGGTCTGCGCCATTTACGCCACTGTACTCCATATATTCTACCCACATCTCCTTCAAACTTGGCTTTGTTTTTCCAGTATGGTGCTAAAGCATTTGGGGTCCAAATAGTTACTACCCCTTCCTTTGTACCATGGGTTAGTTCAGCGAGCCTGCGTTCATCGTTTGACCCTTCGATGAACCAGAGTAGTTCTCCGACGACCGCTTTCCAAGCCAATTTTTTAGTAGTGATGGCGGGAAAACCCCTACGCAAATTAAAGCGAAGATGACGGCCAAAAACACTACGGGTACCAACATTAGTTCTATCATTTTTCTCTTCTCCGTTATCTAATATTTCTTGTAATAAGTCATGGTATTGTTTCATAGTCTTTGATAAACCTCATAATTGTGATCACCGTGACCGCTAGCAGCCACGATTTTAAAATGTTTTTGCAATTGTACAAGGTCTATAAAGGTATCACAAGTGTAATCGGTAAATGTTTGTGTTAAGTGAACCTCATGAATATAGTCCCAAGCACTTTCAATAAGTTTGGCTCCGCCTATAATCCAAGCATTATTAAAATCTTGTATACAGTCAATACTAGGAATAGTAAGACAATTGTTTGGATAAAAGCCAACTCCCTTTGTAACAATTAAATTTAAGCGGTTTGGCAATGGTTTTTTATTGATACTTTCCCAAGTGTTTTTGCCCATTACTACAACACCACCGTCAGTTAGTTTTTTAAATCTAGGTAAGTCTCCATTTATCTTATCCCATGGTAACTTATTTCTATATCCTATGCCCCCATTCTTTTCACAGGCAACAATAAGTTTCATAATTTGTTAAGTATTTTATCTGTTTCAGGTTGCACGGTTGCAGCTATATTAGGAACATTTAAAACAAATTCAATGTTAATTATAGAATCATCCAACTCCATAATCTTTCTATTAACAACTTCTTCTATTTCTTCGGGTTCAAGTCCTTGTTTAAGTAATGTTGATATATTAATAGTATGTTGTTTTCTACCTTCTAACTTTAGTATCATTTTTTTTATAAATGATACTGGTATTTTACTTTTTTCAACATCCTCAAGAATATGTTCCCACTTCTTAAAAAACTCTGGAGACATTATGCGGCTTCTTTAGTTGACTTTCTTGCTTTAGTAGTTTTAGCAGGTTTTTCAGCAGGAGCAGGATCCATACTTGCTGCTTCTTTTAAAAGTCTAGTAGCCTCTGCCATTAAACCTTGTGCTTCACGGCTCATCTTTTCTGCTTGTAATCGCAAATTATTTGCTATATCTTTTTCGCCTAAAATACCATTTGTTGGTACCGCTGGTAGTTGCACATTTTTATCTCCACGCAACCTCTTTGCTACATCAACTGGACTTTGTAGTCCCATACTCTTATCCATTTCAGCAAGCTTCTTAACTGCTTCTTCACCTTGCTTCATTTCATTAAGTATAGTGTTTAGTTCATCTAATTTTATATTAGTGTTAGGTTGGGGTGTCATAACAACTTGGGAAGTATTTACTTTCTTAAGTAAACCTTCTCCGTGTAAGACTTGAAGTATAGCCTTTCCATCTTTCGTGTAAGAACGGTTTAGAGCATCTGCTAAATTTTCAGAATTTTGCCCAATATCACTTTCGATGCATTTCATCATTGGGTCGTGTATGTGTTGATTTAAAGTCTCTGTATAAGTAATCAAGCACATATGTGGCTCACCGGGCACTTCACGAAAAATGACTGCAACCTTACGATCCCCTTGTTTACCAACATGTCTTAAAAAAGCCATAGTATATCTCCTATATAGAAATATTTACTATGGCTTTGGTGCTACGAAATTTTTTAAGACCAAGTTAATTCATAATACATGGCATCTTTTGGATCTTCAAAATAGACAAATTTAGCATCATCTATAAATGCATCAAAGTGTGAAAAGGCAAATCTACCTTGAATATTTTTATCTATCCAAAGCATTTTTTCAAAAGTGACAGGGGTATTACACTTAATAAAATGTATAGGGATTTTGTTCAGTGTTGGCCTTAACCAAATATAAGGATTCAATCTAGCCATTACACAATCAATTTTTTATTACTTTTAGAATAGTCGCTATATATTTTGTTGCCGTTTTCACGGATCCAGTTCACAATAGGCTGTGGATCACTAGCAAATTCTTTTCTTACATCATTCATGCTTAGTGATGTTGTAAATGAATAAATCTCATAACTACGCTGACTGTTATATCTGGCCCGCATGATCAACTCCTGCAATGGAATAGGGTTAGGCTTCTGACCTATAGCCTCTTCCTTTAAGGTCTTCCAAACTTTTTCCTTCTCGTAGTTTTCTACCTGAGTCATAGCATCATCAATACTAAAAATAGATTCCAAACCTAGCATGTCCCAAACAACAAGAAAACTATTCCCTTTCTTTTTTCTTGAGGGCATAAACTATCTCCAGTTTCTCTAGTGCATCATTAATAGTTGGATCATATTCTGCCATAAATACTGCTTCTTTAAGGTTAGCCCAACGCCTAGTTATATCTGCTTCTTTTTTAACTGCAGGATCTTCATGTATCATTGTGCGAGTAGTATCTCCCGACTTGCGGGAGAATATTGTTTTGCCTCCATCAGGACTTTCGTATATCGTAAATTCTTCAATTGACTTTATGATCGTCATAGATTGCAAAAGTACCAAATGGGGGATTTGGATCCTTGTCACCATGAATAATCCATGTAGTGTCACAATAATCAGGGTCACCCCAAGACCCGCAAGGATAGCCATCAGTGAAAACAATCAAGCGTTTTGGCTCAATAGCATGTTCACGCAGATAACTAAAGATTACATCAAAATCAGTACCACCTCCACCTGCAGGAACATATGAATCAATCGTATCCATGTTCTCTGAAGTAAAATCTTGAGGGTTATAAACATCTGTATCAAAACAAAATACATGAACCTTGTAGCCATCAAAGCTTGCCATCATGGCTGCAATCTCACTTAAGAATGCCTGTCCTTGTTTATCAGTGATTGATCCTGACATATCAAGACCAATAACTACATCAATTTCTTCACCTGGGGTCATACCAGGCATAATCGCATCTATATGCCAACCCCTACGACTGGGACGCATCCAGCTATAATCAGTACGGATAGCACTGGTTAAGTTAGTTTGAATCAGTTCACGCCAAGGCATAACTGGATTAGTAGTCTGCTTAATCAGCCGTTCTACACCCTTAGGAATAGTTCCTGCTTCAGCACCCTGTGCAGCATTAAGAATAGCCTGCTTTACTTCTTGACGGACACGCTCACGCTCCTCAGCACTCATTTTAGGACGCTTGCTTTTCTTATCTCCGTCTCCATCTTCTCCTTCACCCTCGCCCTCACCATCCATATGATCATCAATCATTTGGTCGATTAAGTCCTCAATGCTAATTTTTTGAACATTCTTCATCAAATCATCATAAATTTCCTCAGCAGGCTTGCCGTCATATTTTGCTTCATATAGGCAAGGGACAGTCTTAATAAACTCACCAACACGGTGTCGTTTAAGGTCAGCGTTTACTGCATAGTCATCAGCAATATTCCAAATCTGTGGATCACGACCATTGCGACGGCCCATGTGATCATATACTACATGTAATACTTCATGCCCTACTAGAAACTCAACCTCTTTCTGCTTAAGCATCATAATAAAACGGCTATTGTAATAAAACTTAAGTCCGTCAGTAGCGGCAGTGCTGCACCATTCATCAGCATTAATTAGCTGAAGTCTGGTAGCGAGATTTCCAAAAAAACTATGACGCAATAATAAACCAATCCTAGCAGTTACCAGCCGTTCACGGGCTTGTGCATCAACCTTAGGATCAATAGGTCCAATTAATTTTTCAAACTTTGCGCTACGCTTACGCTTGCGTCCAATTACTTCACTCATAAAGGCTCCTATCAATATTTAATGATTGTAGCACAAATCTGATTTTCTGTCAATCATTTAAAACTAAGTCCACGATAACCTTTGTCAAAGTAAATCTGAGCGTAGTCATCCATTGGAATAGCATAAAATTGAATACCTTGATCTTTAGTCAGCCCTTTACTACGGGCTGACTGACCAAGGGCGTAAAAGTATTTTTTGCCCCCGTTTGCCATTTTAGTTACCTGCCTCTACAATGTACTTACCATAACGCTTGTGAAACTCATCAAAGTTCTTAAGCTGACTGGGTTCAATCGGAAGCTTGTAAGTCTTAAGAGCAATCTTAGCACCCATAACAACCAATTCAGTCTCAAAGTTTGCCATGATATAGTTGAAGAAATTATCAGCCATGACATGAAATTCTTTGTTGTTTATTTTCTTGTTTTCTAGTGCATCACGCAATTCATAGCACATAGAAATAGTCAAACTGTACATTGCGGACACTTCCTTGACCTGTAGGTCCTTAACCTTACCAGCAAGAATATCACTGGGTTCGGGCATACGGCCTGAAATCTTACGATGGGCTGCAAATTTAACAGCAAGACCCTCGCCTACTGCACCTGATACAAGATTGAACAAAGTATCACTGTCAATGTTTTCTTCATCTTTGAGCAAATCACTAACAAAGACCCAGCTACGGGGAGTAGCAAAAGCACGGCTAGCACTTTTGTTATCAAAATCATACAAGTCTTGTTTAGCGAAGGACAAATAACCTACTACATCCTTATGGATTCCTTTGTTTACTGCCCAAGTTTGCCAACTAGCAAAGTCGGCTCGCATTTCTAAATGCAAGAAACGATTAGCAAGGGGCATAGGCATGCGATAAGTAACTCCCTTGTCACTATCACGGTTACCCGCTGCAATAATTGCCACATTGTCAGGCAATACATATTTGCCGATTCTACGATTTAGAATAAGTTGATAACCAGCTGCCTGTACTGCTGGAGGGGCACTGTTCATTTCATCGAGGAATAGTAGAATCAATGGGTACTTACTAGCAAATTCCTCATCGGGGAGGTCTACTGGGCTAGCCCAATCCATCTTATTGATATCTTTATTGAAGAATGGAATACCACGAATATCAGTTGGTTCCATTTGCGCCATACGCAAGTCAATGACAAAGCCATTCAGCTCCTCGGCGACTTCAGCAACAACCTCACTCTTACCAATACCGGGAGGGCCCCAGAGGAAAACAGGACGCTTTGCGTTGATTGCTGCTAGCAATGCTTTGCGTGCCTGAACACTTGTAATAGTAAGATTGTCTGAAACTTGTGATGCCATTATTAGCTCCTAAAAATTATTGTGCTATAAGCATAGCAGAAAATTGCTTTATTGTCAATTACTACATTGACCAATATGCTTCACTGGACGGATCGCAACAACGGGGTGTATTACTATCAATTTCAACTTCCTTACCAGTCATAAGATTCTTGACCTTTTTCCGAGTGACCACACGGCGTTCGTATGTTTCTATATCAGCAAATGTGTAATAAACATCCCCTGCATTACGGTTCATGCAACTAGCACTACGCTTAGCCGCAGATTCTAGGTTAAAAATCTTAAGAATTTGGGTGCTTGCTTTGTGATAGACTACAAATTGCATTTTTTGCTCCGTTTTTAACTAATACCCTTATTATACTACCAAAAGTATTTATTGTCAAGCCTTG
>Ga0129333_10006226_pt1 | contig 11291 bp, 16 predicted proteins | sample CPB6_08_DNA_FD_94474 | JGI IMG/M metagenome (GOLD analysis project Ga0129333, IMG submission 94474) | Freshwater to marine salinity gradient microbial communities from Chesapeake Bay, USA - CPBay_Sum_0.6_0.8_DNA | ecosystem: Environmental > Aquatic > Marine > Coastal | place: USA: Chesapeake...
ACAAAGAGCTTGAAAAAAAGGCTCGTGAGAAAAAAGAAGAAATGAAAAAAGGTTTGAAACAACCTGAAAAAAAAGAAGAAGAAAAGAAAACCTCCTAATTTTGGAGGTTTTTAATTTCATCACCAACTCGTTTTAGTGCTGACGCAAAAACTTGATGCATATCGTAATATTTGTAATCAGCTAACCTACCACCGAATAAAAATTTAGTTTCTTTATCCATTAGTTGTTTATATTCGTTGTAACGAGTGTTATTTATTTTATCATTTATAGGATAATATGGTTCACCATTGCTTCTCGGATATTCTTTGGTAATGACAGTAGTTGGTTGTTCACCAAATTCAAAATGTTTGTGCTCAATAATTCTTGTGTATTCGATATTAATGTCACCATAATTCATACCTGCAATACCTTGATAGTTGGGTATTTCTAATTTTTCGGTTTTAAATTCTAAACTACGATATTCTAATTTACCAAATTGATAATCATAAAACTGATCGATTGGCCCAGTATATAATACTTTATTAGCGATTGAATTGTAATATTCTTTTTGTGAAAAATAATCCACACCTAATTTTACTTCAATATTTTCGAGTAATTTTTCAAAAATCTTTGTATACCCACCTATTGGTATACCTTGATGATTATCGAAATAATAGTTATCATCGAACGTTAATCTAATGGGTAATCTTCTAATTATACTTGACGGTAGTTCTTTAGGGTCTCTTCCCCATTGTTTAGTTGTGTAACCTTTAACAAATATTTCATAAAGTTCAGGACCCACTTGAGACAAAATCCATTCTTCTAAATTATTTGGTTTTTCATTTTGTACTTTTACTTCATCAAGTTTTCTTTGTGCCTCTTCGGGTGTTTTCACTCCATAAACTTGATATAAAGACATCATGTTAATTGGTAATGAGTATATCTTATCTTTATATTTTATTTTGGGTCTATAACTAAAATGATTAAATGGAACTAAACTGTTTACGTAATCCCATACACGTTTATCGGATGTATGAAAAATATGTGGTCCGTATTTGTGAACATTAATACCATCAATATTTTCGGTATAACAATTTCCACCGATATGTTCACGTTTATCTATTACTAAAACTTTTTTTCCAACTTTAGTCAATTCATTAGCAAAAACTGAGCCATATATTCCGGCACCAACAATTAAATAATCGTACATTTTACATTTTTATAAAATTATCACAATACAAATCTTTTGTATTTAAATCTCGTGCTCTTTCTCCAAACCAAATTTTAGGTGAAATTATTTTTTTGTTTGGGTTTTTAGATAACCATGACCCCCACCAACTAAATGAGCTATTAGCAATTATATGATCATGACATTTTGATATTAGACACATATCATATATTAAATGATTACTATTATAAACGAGATTACTTCTTTTTAGATTTTCTTGACACCAAGTTATATCATTTGTAACACAAATAAAAATCGTATTTCCATCATCTAAAATATCCATAGCGTCTTCATAATAACTTATTGGTGGTAAAGGATGGTAATCAGGATTAATCAAATAATCACCTCTTCTAACATGAAGCGATACTAATTTTTTTCCATTGAATTGTGATAGATATCCATCTACATCATTTGATAAATCATTTTTAAACGTGAACTCACTTCTTACTGTATCCGAACAATGATTAAAATATTTTTCAGTCTGAAAATATCCTCTAAAATCCACTTTTGGTTTTACGTTAAAAACATCTTCATCATAATGATAATGTTTTTCATTATATATGTTATCAAATTCAAACTCTTCTATTTTACATTCTTTCAAATCGAAAAAATCAAATAGATAACTACTTCTTTTAGTTTCGGGTGAAATGACAATATCATAACCAGTTTTATATTTCACACCAAGTAGAACTGAATATTGGAACATTTGATTTCCCAATTGTCCTATTTTACCTAATAAACTAAATGTTAACATAAATTAAAGTTATTATTTTTTTCTATAAAAAACTTAACGTTATCCGCAGAATTAATATTTTTTAATTCTTTTAAATCGTGAAAATACCAATATTTTATATTATGAATAAAAGGTTGTTTGTAAATCATAAAATCATGATAACCGCCTTGTTCCCAATTATCCCACCAACTCCACTTATATCCACCATTAATCAACATAAAAGAAATTAAATAATCACTATACATTGCAATTCTTTTATCTCTTTTTAGTATTTCAACCCAATCAATTTCTTGTAGTTTTAGATATGATTTGATAATTGCATCTCTACTAATCAAAGCACCACCACATGCACCATGAAATAAAGAACCTTCAATTTTCATTTCATCTCTAACATATTGGTTTAATTCTTCTTCCCAACCTGTTCTTATAGTACCACCCCATTCATTATTTGGTAACTTATTTATATGTCCTGAACACCAAACGTCATCCTCATAATGCATTATCCAATCAGCGTCTTTCAAAGTTGTCATACAACTAATGTACAATCTATGTAAATAATGTAATCCACCTGTTATTTCAGTTATTGGTTGTGAATTGTGCCACGTAATGTCGCTAGGTAATCTTTTTACTTTAAAATATGGAACATGGTGTCTATAACAAATGTCACTACATAAATCCGTTATATCTTCCCAAACTACTATTGGTGAAGTTGGATAAAACTTTTTTAACTGTGTTAAATTCATTTCGACAGCACATGGGTTTCTTGCCGTTTGATAGAAAAATCCTATTTTACTTAAATCGATTGTGTTATTTAAATACAATGTATTTTTTTTGAAATTATTTGAGAAATAATAACTATATGACATTTCTCTATTTTCAATATTTGAATGTCCGTCTCTCTGTGTCGTTAGTAGTTGTTTATAACAAACAAATAAATTATCAATTGATAACTTACTATAAAGTAAATCTATTGCATAAAAATCATTCAATGAGAAGTTTAAAATCTTATCATACATCCTTTTGTGTACGATATATGAATGTGTTGTTGAGAAATTGTGACGTAGTTTAAAAAACTTATCGTTATATCTCAAAGGTTCAGACCTTAAATTTAATCCTATGTAAATAAATCCCCATTCATCATTTGTGTCCATGAAATTTTTAACCTCTTGGATTCCCTCATGAAAAGAATCTAAAAAAATACAATCGTCTTCTAAAATTAAAACTGATTCCCAATTATTTTCCTTGGCTAATTTTATGACCCCTAAGTGTGATAGTGCACATGATCTTTCACTTTTAACTATTCTATTTAAAAAATCTTGTTCGGGAGGATGTAATAAACCTCCGTTTCTTGTAATATTTTCATTTTCTTCATCTGTTAATCTAACCGCCGAAAATCTTTCAACACCTTCGATACCTATTTTTCCTAATTCCTCTAATATTTCATTATTTCTATCAACTCTATCGTCTAAATTTATGTATACTGCCCCACCAAAAATATTTTTTATATTCATTTTAAAATCTGTTTAAAAATTCTATCCATTTAGGTCCAATTTTATTCATGTCAAAATTATCAAATATATAAGGTATTCCTTTTTTTCTAATATCTTCTTTTATGTCTATATTATTTTCAATCCATTTAATTTTTTCAACAATGTTTTCCGTGTAATCCATGTATGGTGCATGTGAAACACGTTCGGACATCATTTTTTCCATATCTGTGTCCGGTGGAAAATCTAATTTGAAATAATGTCCACCATAATACTCTTCATGGGAACCTAATGGATAAGAAACTACAACAACACCCATACCAATAGCTTCACCCATGGCACATGAATGTACATCTTTATATACATGTTCATTTGGTGTATATTGTGGAAATATAAAATAATCACTTGTCGCTAACTCAGTAAATAAAGTTTCTTTATCAATACCGTTTGATAAATTAACGTAATCAAAAGATTTAAAATCAGATTCCCATCCAAGTTCTTTAACCGCTCTCAGTGCAACATCACCACCTCTAGACCACTGTGCGGGAAATATTACTTTTTTATGTTTTCTTTCTAATTTTTTGTCTAAAACTTCTTTCATAACGTCGGTGGTCATTGCGTTAGGTATAACTGTAGTTTCTAAATCAGAAAAATTTCTTTTCAGAAATTCTATATTATCCAAATGATGACCTTCCGCCCATTTTGATATGTTTATGTAACCAACCTTTAAGTTATTTTTTAAAGCGTAGTCTTTTAATTCTCCGAGATAATAAACCCATGCCAAATGACACCAATAACAAACTGCTTTAGTTATTGTAGCATTTAATTTATCATAATCACCAAACCACAAAGAATTAATCCAAATATCAAATGTTCTGTTTGATAGTCCGTCTAAATTTGGTAGGTATGTGTATAATACACCGTTATATTCTTCTTCTCCTGGTGTAAATTTATACCCTTTTTCTTCTCTCTGTGTAATTAGATTATCTGAAGATTTTTCTACTGCAATTACAACTTCATGGCCCATTTTTACCAAATATTCAGCAACTAAAATAGTAGTGGTATCCGTACCTGATAAACCCGCCTTATCATACCTCATAGTAAGTCCCGTAACAAAATTACTTCTTGAACCGTTACCTGTTACCGTAAATAATATTCTCATTATAATGTTTTTTCATATCTGTCACTCCACTGTTTTTCTTCATCGAACAAATACATGACAATTTTTGCCGGCACATCTGTAGATTCGATATTTACAGTTGTTTTATTATTTTCTAAATTCACATATTGTGGTGTTTCCTCAATAGTAAAATCTTTTCTATATAATTCAACACCTGATTTTGTTTGTACTGCAAAAGTTAAAAATTTAGGTTTTTTGAAATCAAATTTTTTGAAGAATTCAACATCCCATTCACAAACTAAATCATATTTGTTCAAAATAAAACCATCTTCCCAAGGTAATGGGTTTGGTGGTTCTTTTACTTTTAAAGTGTAGTCTTGTATTTTCAAATTTTTAAAATCAAATCCACCATATACTTCGTAATCATGTAAAGTTCTTTTATCACCTAATCCATAAATTCCCATATCAATTCCATAATCCTGTGTACCAAAAAGTTGTCTTGTTTTATTACGAGCAAAAACATCTCTTTCACCACTTGTTTTTTTAGTGATACTTTCTTTACCATGATCATCCCAATGCTTCACACGATATCCTCTTGTATATTCGTGCCACATAACCATTCTATATGGACTAAAGAAATCATATCCATTTGTATATGCTCTTACACTTAAAGAAGTTTCTTCTGTGTACCCACCAAAATAAATGTCAGGATCATATGGAACTTCTTTAATAAAATTACCACTTGTAAAATAAAAATGTCCACTAATTGTTCTTGCCCTAATTACTCTTTTTCTGGTTTTATAATCTTGTATGTACCATGGCATACTCATCAACAATCTATCTCCACTAAATTCATACTGCGACATCAAACAAGGTGTTGGTATCCATTTATCTTCAGAATCCTTGGGATTAAATGGTGTTACATATGTGGAAATAATAGGTTTATCAGAAATCATAAGTGCTTGTTTATAATCTTCTAAACATATTTCATCCCAATCCTGTACAAATCTGTGATGTGAATCAATTTGTAAAGTATACTCTTCATCATCGTATAATGAATTAGTAATATTTCTTGCCCATCCTAAACCTTCACTTTCACTATAGTGATGTTTACTTACTCTAAATTGTGGAATATTGTCGAACATAGTAATCGGTTCACTACTATCATATTGCCAACAAATACCAAATACTAAATTTTGAGGATTTTTAGCCTTTTTAATCATATCTTCTATTGTAGGGATTAATTCGGGGTCCCTATAAGATGCGATTTGTACAAAAATTTTGTCTTTCTTCATTTACATATATTTTTAAGAAATATACCCAAAAAGATTTGAATAAAAAAGGGGTATTATTATTTCTTTAATAAGATATTTTTCACTATATTATTAATTATATAATGATAATTGAAATGACAAAAATTTATCCACAAACTGTAATAGAAAAGGCCGATGAAATTATACAAATTTTAACAGAAGAAGGTTTTTTCGAATTCAACGAAATCGATAATCTTGATTTTGCATCAAAACATATTAAAGATAAATTAACTGAAAAATTTATTTTAGGTACATTAGACGATGAGGAAGAAATGTTTACCGAAGAGGAATTTGAAACCCTTTTAAAAGAAATTATTGCGGGAACTGTCTTAGAAGAGTTAAAAAGTAAGGGTTTGGTGGGTTCATACGAAGATGAGGACACCGAAGAGATGTTTTTTTTGACCCCTAAAGGGAAAAAATACCTTAAAAATATAGATTAATCTAAATCGAACGTTTTATTAAATTCTTTACCTGATTTTTTGTAACTTTCGTTAGTTTCGTCCTTAGGATTCATGGTATATTGCCAATTCCAACATAATTCGTCTTTAACATCAAACCCAAAGAAGGTTAAAACTTGTTTTTGGACGTCTAAAACCTCTTTTCCTCTCCAATTCTGACCAATAACAATCAAACCACATGAAACGTCCTTAATTATGTTAGATTCACCCAAAGTGGAGTGTCTATTTTCTAACCATGTAAGTCTTTCTATCAGATTTTGATATTGTGCGTTCATTTGACCCCATCTAATAGACCCAAAAAACACTACACAGTCAGATTCAAACAATTCTTTACTTATTTTCCACAATTCATCATCGGGATTGTTAATATTTCTCCAACACCTGTGATTACCGGTGGGGTTTTTATCTTTATCCTTCAAAGAAGCCTTTTTAGCACCACAATCGTTACCTTTCATGTGAGAGACGTTACCCTCACAAGCATAAATTTTCAAATCTGGCACCTCTATAAGTTTACATTTAGATTTTCCAAGATAAGATTGGATTGCTTTCGCTAATTTTGTGGATTTTGGTTCTTCATTTAATTCTTTAACGGCCCAACCCCCTCTATTTGAGGTTGTTAAGAACAACACTTTTTCTTTGGCCTCAAGAAATTTAACACTTTTAACAAGGTTTTTATAACTCGGGTCATCTTTTTTAATATTTGGGTCTATTTCTTCTAAAAGTACGGATAATTCCATTATTTTTTCTTTTCTTCAACCTGTTGGGTATATAAATTCCTTTTATGTTGTTTAATTTTTTCTTTCAACTGTATCAATAACTTTTGTGCGTTTGACAAACTTAAAGAAATTCCTGAAATTCTACCATTTGTTAAAGTTTTTAGATTATTTGGTACAGAATCTTCTAATTTTCTTAATTCTTTAAAGGTCTCACTCAAAGAATTTTGTAATTCTTCTATTTTGAATTGAACTCTTGCAAAATCTTCTCTCTTTACTTTAGAAGTTTGTTCACTCAAAACCTCCAAAACCTTATTTTTTACAATTTCTTCGGTAATTTCTTGTTTTTTCATTTTTTTACTACTCTACTCTAAAATCTTTATCTTCTTGGTTTGAAAGTTCATTGTCTCTTTTCATTCCTTCTTTAATATAAGTTCTAATTAACTTGGAAACTGACATTTTTTTATGTTTAGCCACCTTTTCAATTTCTTTCAAGTATGCCGGAACAACTCTAAATGACAACATTTGAATAAGTTGTTTATGTTTAGGTTGGTCAGATTTCTCAACCTCACTTTTTTCCTCGTTATTTTCAATTTTTGGGTCAAATTCCATGATTTTCTTTTTTTATAAATATTTTGTAATACAAATAAAATTTAGTATATTATAATATAAAGAAAAAAGTATGTCAGAAGAGAAAGTACAAGTAAATCCGGTTATAAAAGAAATCGAGGAAAAGTATCCTGAAATGACCAAAGAGTTTAAACGTATCATGAGGGAACAATATGAAATTTTTTGTAAAAAACAATCGAATTATGGTCCTGATAATATATCGTTAGGAAGAGATTTGGTTAAAGATGAAGATAAAAAACTATCCCAAATGGGTCTGTTTTTTCGTATGAATGATAAGATACAACGAATTAAACAACTTGTTGTTTTGGGGACCCAAGATAATGTTGGTGAATCAGTTGATGACACATATAAAGACCTTTCTGTATACGCAATTATCGCCCAATTGGTTAAAAACGGTAAATGGGGTAAATAACCATAACCAAATTTAATTAAAAAGGGGATAAGAAAAAAAATCTTACCCCTTTTTCTATTTTAGAATTAGTATAAAACTATTTATTAAAAACGAAAAGACAAATGAACGTAAACATAAATCATCCATCTTTCATATCCTTTTTGGATAATGTAACATCGAGCATTTTATCAAACGTAACGGTAGAAAATTACTTTAAATTAACACCAGATAAGAAATTAGGGGTTCAGTACATGGTTTTCAAATTGATGAAAAATGCGGTTAAAGTTCGTGCAAAATTGAGCGATAATGAGTTAAGGAGTTTTGTGTCAGTTTTATGGAAAAAGAACGAAGAATCCGAAAATTATGAGTTTGCCGCAATTTTAAACGATATTTCACAAAATTTTGATAAGGTAAATGAAGTGACCAAACCAATAAAAAGAAGCCCAAGAACAATTAAATCAGATAAAATAGATAAAACAAACAATGGCTAAGAGAACCTGTGACATTAACCTTAAAAAACTTTATGCCGTTCGAGCTTTGAAATGGTGTAAGGGTTTTTTTGGTGAAAATGACAGGAAAAGGTCAAAATTAAAGTTCGAATTCACAAAAAGAAGAAGAACTGACAAGGGTCATATGGTATATGGAAATTATTGTTTTTATAGAAACAAAATGACCATATATGAACCGGCTTGTGATACCCTATTTGATGTTGTTTCTACGGTTATTCATGAATATACACATTATCTTCAGTCGAGACCTTTATACAGAATATATCAAGATAATTACTATTATTCAACAAATCCTTACGAAAGAGAGGCAAAAAGAAATGAAATAAAGTATACCAAAATTTGTTTGGGTGATATTAAAAAACGACTGTAGCATCTTCAATTTCCCTCAAAAATAATAAAACGTCATCATTGTTCGTTTTACTTTTAACCACCAAATCACAACCCCAATACTCCTTGACGTCATTTATAAATCCTTCTTTTATTCTTTCTTGTTTTACCTTCCTATAAATCCAATATAGTTTTTCTCTATAGGATACTAATTCTTTTGATAACATTTATTTAAATTTTAATCCTGTAGCCTTTTCCAATATATCTTTTGTTACTTCATGTGATTTTAAACCTGAAGGTTTTGCTGCAGAATTATCAAACATAAAGAAAAACCATTCGTTTGATTTTTTTATATGTATAACTTTCCAACATTCCTTTGGAACTGCCACTCTACCCACTCTTTTAGCTTCACCAATATTACCTGCCCAGATATGAACCGAATCATCTTTAATTGCCCATTCTCTTGTTGCGGTTTCTAATGATTTCCAATCACCAGCATTTAATGAGTGATATTGAGCCGCCATATTACTGAAATAGAAACACTCATCTTGCACTTGCTGTGTTTGACATTGATTTGATTTTGCTGGCATCATATGTCCTCTATCTAAACCACTACCAACATAATCCGCGGCCAAATCAGTTTCCGTTGGTAATTGTGGGTCGGGTTTAAAATTATCTTTTCTTGGTAACGGAGTTGGACAACCTACTTTTGCTTTAGTTTCCCACCACTCTACCATCACGGGATACTTTTTCGATTTACTAAAATGTGTTGTGTAATTTGTGTGTTTTAATACTACTACGTCTTGTGCGAATGTTACAAAACTAAATAATAATGTAACAATTAAGATTTGGATTTTTTTCATTTAATGTGTTGTGTTTTTATATAGTTAAATATATCCACAGCAGTATTAGTGCCAACATTAAATTCAATGAAAGGTATAGAATTAATAAGTAATGTTTGTTTAATATCTTCATCAATTTCTTGAGCCTCTTGTAAATCCTGTAATCTACCGTTTGTATCATATGTTTCATTATTTCTTCTTAATAAAATGTTTATGTTGTTATATTGATTAAATAATTGCCAAAGAAATTTACTTAATCCTGAATTCCCATAAAATGATGCCGGATAACCCTCACCATATCTCTGTTCGTAAAAACAACCGAGAACTATTGGTGAATCAACTATAACATAGTCTACTTTACCGTATAGACGACTAATATTTCTATGTTGATTTGCTGTAATGAAAAACTGATCTCTCAATTGTGAAACGTTTCCTTCCCAAGCCACTTCTTTAGGAAATTCATATGTATATTCCACACTCATATGATGTTTTTTCATTTCAGTAAATAATCCACATGCTTGTGTAGATTTACCAATACCAGGTCCTCCAAAAAAATTAATCACTGTACTCATTATTTCAATTTTTTTAAAATTTCGTTCGCAATAAATTGGTTACCTTCCTCACTAGGATGTCCCAAATCATCACAACTCATATTATTTTTTTTTATATTATCTAACAACCCAATTGTTAAAACATCTACACCCAATCCAAAATCAACAAAACGATTTATATCTAATTTTTTATAAATTGCAGAATTTTTAATTGAATTATCTAATGACATGTAATTAAAAAAATAGTAATTTATGTTTTCTCTTTTCAAAAATTCTTGGAGACAATACATGTAATGAAGAGTGTGTAAACTACCAAGAGGTTCAAATTTAACTTGATACTCAGTATTATCGTGTAAATTGACATTAACAACTTCACCATTTGGTAAACAATGCTGTCTTCTATTTGGTCCTGACCATTGAATAAACACATAGTCGGGTTTTTTATTATTATCTATTAGATGATTTATACCCTCAAGTGACCTATGTAATATGTAATCATTACCAGCACCACATCTTGATTCATTTATTAATATATTATCATCTCTAGTTAAATTCACATTAAAATGATTAGTACTTGAAATAAACATGTAATAATCATTCACGAAATTTTTCATTATGACACTTGACCATATATTTTCTTTATCAACACAATGAACATGTGTGTGTGAACAACCATTAGAATAAATTATCATAATAAATTAATATACATAAAAAAAGGGAGACTTTAAAATCTCCCTTTTCTTTTTTTATTTCAACTTTTATCTTCCGAATGTATAACGGATACCCAATTGAGCTGTCCATACATCAAATACAGATGAATTGTATTGATATGTATCTTTTGCTAAGTAAGTCACACCGCTAGCATCTCTTTGAGTTGCTAATCTATATGATGGAACATTGTTAGCATCTCTGCTTACAAAGTTCAATAATTGTGGAGCACCTGCTCTTTGAGATACACCCCATTTGTTGTTCAACATATTACCAAAGTTTAAGATATCTGCTCTGATTTG
>Ga0129333_10006227_pt1 | contig 11291 bp, 6 predicted proteins | sample CPB6_08_DNA_FD_94474 | JGI IMG/M metagenome (GOLD analysis project Ga0129333, IMG submission 94474) | Freshwater to marine salinity gradient microbial communities from Chesapeake Bay, USA - CPBay_Sum_0.6_0.8_DNA | ecosystem: Environmental > Aquatic > Marine > Coastal | place: USA: Chesapeake Bay...
AGGTGAGGGGGTGTGAGACTCCAGCTGCCAATCAGCTGGATGTCTCATCATGAATGAAAAAAGAATGCAACCAGGCCGAAGCCTGGCTGCATTCTTCAATCTTCCTTACTTAGCCCGAGTCCTCCAGGCATGAAGGAACTCAACAGGATGCATTGCTGCATCCATGAAATCCTCAAAACTGACCGGGTCTGCGCCCAGGTGGGCCCATGCCCACTCTGCCGCGACGTAGAGACCGAAGGCGACAAGCGCCAGAACCAGGACCACGACAGCAACCAAGAACAATGTAAACATGGCGAAACTCCCGGCTAGTACCTACTAGCCACAATGGGATTGACAGGGAATGAGACGACATGTCTCATTCCCCATGAAAAAAGAATGCAACCAGGCCGAAGCCTGGCTGCATTCTTCAAACTTTACCCAATGCAGACTTCTCCGGGCTGAGCTCCCCAGACCCTAATTACGGTGACCTGGCCACGGTGGCCGGGGACGAGTGCGTGTACCCAGCACACACCCCGGCCCATCGCAAGGGCCAGGTGCGACACCTGACCCTTGCAGGTGTTGGAGGTGGTGGTGTTGGAGGTGGTGGCGTTCTTCATGGCGAAACTCCCGGCTAGTACCTACTAGCCACAATGGGATTGACAGGGAATGAGACGACATGTCTCATTCCCCATGAAAAAAGAATGCAACCAGGCCGAAGCCTGGCTGCATCTTTAAACTTAGTAGATCAGCAACGTACGAGGCAAGCGCTCATCGCCTGCCAATGTTGATCCAGGGTGGGTCGAGCAAGACCCACATAGATTTCGTTGTACGATGCCATCGAGCCCGGTCGTCCGTTCTCATCGCAAGGAAGTACAGCGAGAGCGCCGTCCTTCCTGTGAAATGAGGTCACCCAGCCGAAGCCGGGGACACACCAGGTCACGATACCCTGGTCGATTCGATCGGCATCGAACCAGATGGTGTTGGCGACCGGGCTGTAGATCTCAGTGTTTGCGACGGTCCGGTCGACCGAGCTCAGGATCTGGCGGCAGTTGGGGACGATCATAGCAATGACGGTGGGGTTGACGTTCATCATGACAGACTCCTATGCCAGTTAACCTAATACACTGGCAGGTCAAAAGTTTCAGGGGGGTGGGCTCGGAATTAAGCCTATGTCCCTGGTGCCAGAATCGGCATAGTACCCTCTCATCCACATTTTTCACCACTTCTATAAGCTCCCTATGGCCCAGTCTCAAGCTACCTCCAACTCACTCATCCACACTTTTTACTAATCCCCTAAGGCCCCATAAGGCCCACCTATCCCAGCTTTAAGCCCACTTGTCCATATATAATACTGTGTCAATATTTAGGAGGGGGTGGGGTGTGAGAAAATAAATAAGGAAATTTGCTATGGAGATTTTTAGATTTTTTTTTAGTAAGATTTCGCCCATATGTAATAGGAGTTTTTATTCTTCTAGAACCATATTGATTTGTTGAAGCGAGTTTATGAATACACAGATTGAAAGAAATGATTTACTCAGACTCAGCCTTAAGGCTTACAGTTTATCAGCTATGCTTAGTAATGGGGCTATGGGCATAGTAGCAGGTAATTTTCTTAAGAAGCGTTACTTCTGTCCTATGGTTATTTCTGGAATGAAAGATCTACAGGACATGGTAGAGATTGGTAAGGTGAAGAAGGAATTACTTGAGCTTGTAGATTTAATTGATAAACTTGAAGGTAGAGAGATTAGCAATGACGAATAGAGGAACTGAGAAAGCTAAAGCCAGAGGAGAGACTTCGTCTCTCAGTCCAGAAGAAAGGAAAGCAGAAAGGCACAGGAAAGCCATGGCAAAGTACATGGCAAAGAGAAGGCAAAAGGAGAAGGAAGCCAGACAGATTCTGGCCAGGGAAGAGAAGGCAAAGCAAGCGGCCGAAAAGGAGGAAATTGCAAAAAATCTGGAGGAACAAATTGCAAGTGTTCCCCCTGGGAAGCATTTTGCAACAGAGTTGCAAAAGAAAAACTCCTTAAATGAATTAGATTTTGGCCGCGTTTTAAATGATGCTTTAACTGTAATTGAACCTTCTCAGGTAAATGTAGAAGAGTTCTTCAGCTTTCTGGAGTTGAACAAATATAATGAGACCCTTTATAAGGGCATAACCATGACCAGGGCCATGGCAGAGGGAATTAAGAATCACCTCATGGCAATGAAGCATGGTACTTACAGTGCTGTTCCTTTACTCTGTAAAGGTGGTCTTAAGTGTCCCATGGTCAGTCAGTGTTGGTTTGCTCACAGAGATGATGATGGTCAAATAGATCATGAGAAATCTACATACCCTTTATTTAAACCTTGTCCTGTAGAGTCTGGAATTATTGAGTTAAAGATTAGACAATATATTAGTGAACACCTGGGGAATAACATGAACATTACTCCCAGTGTTATGAATCTTATTTCCCGGCTTGCTGAGTTAGATATATATGAAATAAGAGCTGACATATTACTTAGTACTGGTTCTGCTCTTAGCTCGGATGGGCAGAATCTCCTTATTACCGTGGTTGATGCAATAAATCAAAAAAGCGGGGAGGCATTCTTCACCGTAAAAGAGCATCCTGCTTTGGTAATCAAAGAGAAGTTACAGAATCAAAAAGATCGACTCATGAAGAGTCTGCTTAGTACACCCGAAGCTAAGCTTGCCATGGCAGCCAAGCTTAAAGGTACAAGTGAAAAATCTGATCAGACAAACATATTAACTCAGATTGCAACTACCCTGAAAAAGAATGCATCAAAAGTGGATTCTTATTGGGATGTTGATTTAATTGATCCAGAGGATCTATGATAGATAGGGACTTGCTCAATAAGCTTGGAAGCATCACCAGCGTTGCAAAAATGCGCATTCTGATGCAAGGAATACAAGATAAGGATACAGACATGGGTACGATAAGAACCATGTCTAAAGAGGCATTTGAGGCCATTAAATTCGATCTTGCAACCGGACACCTCAAGGCGATGAGACACCTTACTCTCGGAGTAAGTCCTGAGATTAGAAATGCTTTACTTCTAGATATTGAAGCGGGTGGTATTGATAGATTTTCACCTATTCTTCAGGTTGCTGTTGGTACAGTTGGTCTTGATTCTACTGAGACTAAATATAGCTTCGTAGATAAAGCTGGACAAATAACTGAAGATTCTAGCAAGGCTATGCAGCAGCTTGAACTGCTGCCTGTTTCCCACATTAAAGATGTAGAGGAGGTTATTGATCAAAATAGGTCGGGTTATAAAACAGCGACCTATAAAGGCCGCAGGGAGATGTATTTATCTAAGCGAGCCTATACTGATAATGTAATGACTTCTGAATTTGTCTTTTATAAAGATGAAAAAGCTGACAGCTTAAAGACAAGAGCCTTTTATGAGTATTTAGAAACTTTACCTGAAGATGTAAAACTTGCTAAGTTAAGAGAGGGCTTTGAAAAAGGTAGCTTTGAATTTACAGATAAAGCAGGTAAAGTTCAAAAACTCTATAGTCCTAGAGAAGCTGCAATTCGAGTTCTAGAAAGTCTTCTAGAGATGAGAGAAAAGAATGGCGCAGTAATTGGCGCTAATATTCAGTTCGACTCAGAAAGACTCATGACCCTTATAGGGTCCTACATCAAAGAAGAAGATGGAGCTATTAATGCTCATAGATTCTCCAGTGAAACTACACTGGTAGATGAAGCGGGCAAAAGAATTGATATTATTGAGGAGGCAATTAATAATGATCCTCGTATAACCAGATTCTTTGGAGGGCAAGCTATAAAGGGCTTTGAAGACATCAGAGCAATGATGTCTTCAACCTACAAGAACCCTGGCAAGACTAACATACTTGACCCCACCCAGACAAGATATAGAAGTAAAGTTGCAAGACTAAACCAGATGGGTGCTGGTTATATGTCTTCTCTGTATCTTAAATTATTTGAATCTGAACTAAGAGACAAAGGCTTAAGCTCAATAGACCAGCAAGATGTAACAGCAAGGGCAATTTATAGTGCTGCATCTATGCTCACTAGAGATAAGGCACTTGAACAGGCGCAACTTAAAGATCAGGCAACAAGAATTGCAGATCAAACAAATGCCACCAGATTAGGGCTTAATACTCCAGCAAGCCAATCAATGCTTCCTCGTGGAGGCATGCTTGACGCTACAGACCCAGTAAAAGGTGAACTTAGGCAACTTGGTGTAGGAAGCAGGAATGTAAAAGCACTATTAGATGATACCTTTTCACTGACAAGCGTTCAGTATAACCTTAGTGTTCTTTTCCCTGGCAGATTACAGGCTCACACTGCAGGACAGGACCTAATAGACCAGCTAGATATTCTTAATAAAGTAAATCCAGTAGCCAGATTCCTTGCAACAAATGCAGGGTTATATCAATCAGGCGGGTTTATAAACTCGACATTAGCATTCCTAAGGGAAACAGCTGCTGTATTAGACAAGGATACAAGAACTGAAATAGAAAGCGTATGGAAACTTTTTACTACAAAAAGTACAGATGTAACTTATTTTGACTTTGTTTCGCAGAAAAATGTAACTGGTCCCTTGGCTCAAATTAAAAAGTATAGAAGCTTACAAAGAGCAATGTTTCAACTTCAAGAGTCCATGAAAATATGGACTGCTAGTTTGGATGAGATAGAAACTGGTCAAGTGAAGTCTACTTTATTAGCTACAGATGCAACTGGAAAAGTAATTATCAACGAAATAGATGGTGTCAGAGTACCAAAGACAGAAGAAGGTTTTACTTTAACAGAAGTAAAAACAACATCGAAACAAATGGTAAGAGCAGATGGTCTTAATATTAATGAATTAAGAAATGTCGGCAGAGATTATACGGTAGAAAAAAGAGCTAGACTTTACTATGACTTTAAGTTTGCTGAACTTGGAGGAGATCCTAATTTTCAAGACTACCAAAAAAGAAGAGCAGAAGCTTTAAAATTTGCAACATCAGAAATTAGACAAGAATATGCTGCTTTGCCAAATGTAAAACAAAGTGGATTTACTATTGAAGATCTAGAAAGAATGTCTTCTGAAATAGAAGAAAGGTATTCTGATACAGGTGGTCCTGATGAACTGAAGAGGCAACTAGTTGCAGGAGGAAAGTCAAAAGATGCAAAAACAAATCAAAGTTTAATTAGGCTTGGTGCAACTGAATATAAAGGAGAAATAAAGATTGAAAGAGCACTAGTAAACCAAGCCCTACAAGCAGAAGATGCAACTAGAACACTTGGTGGTCAAGCTTCGATTCTTCTAGACAGTTATACTTCTAATTACATTAGAAGGCATGCAGGAAAGATTGCAGGTGGAGCCATTGCAGTAGGTGCTGGTGGTATTATGGCAATTGATGCAGGTTATGAGTTTCTTACTAAGAATAATTATGATCCAAGTAGAGTATCAACTTTGGATATTATTGGAAGAAGAAATGAAATAGATCCATTTCTAAGTCAATTTACAGAAGCAAATGACAACTCTTCAGACTATGAACCGAGTACATTTCAGCAGCCATTTTATATGGCTTCAAAAGCTCTTAGGGGAATAAGTAAACTTAGTAATAGTTTTATGCCCAGTGTCCAGCCTGATATGACTCAATATTTAGCTGGATCAAATTATGTTAATAATATGTCCGCGTCCTACTCGGGTATGGGTGTTGACCTTAATAAGTTTGACTTGTCAGTTGAAGACGCAGATACAGTTAAGCTTATAAGTAAAGCAAATGCAAATACAGAATTTCAAGTTCGTTTTTCTGGTGTTGATACCCCAGAAACAAGACACAGTGGTGGAGGTACTGGTCTAATTATAGGCGAAGGTAACGTTGGCCAACCAATGGCTAATGAAGCTGCAAACTATACTAAAAACTTACTTCTATCAACAAAGAACTTGAGCCTTAGCCTTGGTGAAAAGGATGCCTATGGTCGATATGTAGGTGTTTTTTCCTCAGAGAGAGGCAAGAACATTAACATGCAAATGGTTCAAGCTGGTGTAGGTCAGGCCTTGCCATGGGGTCCACAAAAGGTAGATACCATTAACCAGAAGGATTTCCTTTATGCAGAGAAACTTGCGCAGCAAACGGAATCAGGAATACATGGTCTAAGCTACTATAAGAAATATTATGAATCTCTTGAAGGTCGCTTCTCTAAGAGAACTTTTAATACCATTTCTCAAATTTCACCTAACAGAGATAGTAGAAATAACCCTGCTCTTTTTGCTGTAATGAATGCCGGTACTAGAGAGCAAGCAAGGAGATTTCAGCAAGTAAGACAGATGGATGAAAGGCTCAACAGAGAAGTCTTCTCTGAGTTATTTGGTACAAGTGGTGACTCAAGGCAACTTGAAGCACTAGGTCACCAGGGTATTGCCTGGCAGATACGACAACAAATGACAGATTTTGGATCGGGTTATCGAGGACTTGATGGTTCACTATTTAAGAAAATTACTGATATTTTTGACAAGGGATTTGAGCAATCTCCTGGTCACAGGATTTGGTATCAGAAAGATCACCTTGCAATAGTTCAAAGAATATCGGATGACTTACTAAAAACAAAAGGCGGGGATAAATTTGTATCAGATCACCTTGTTTGGATGCACGACCTGCCTAAAGCCTTAAATATGGATAAAGACCATAGTGTTTCTTTTAGTTTACTAAAAGAGGCATATGGCAGTAAGGTAGCAAGTCAAATAACAAGGAACCTGGAGGAAGTAGATAACATCAAAGAGATGAGTCCGCTTGAATTAATGAAACTCTCTCCTGATGTAAAGAATGTATCTACTGCAGATGCCATGTCTCACTATTCCACAGGAGAAGGTGGGTTCTTACAAATCTTCATGAATGAAAAAGGTCATTCACTTAAACTAGAAGATGTAATGGAATCCAATATTAAAAAGCTGGCCAAAGACCAAAAGAAAATACAGTATCAAGAATATAACCTTGATGATGTTTCATTTGAATATGGGAAAAATAATAGGATTACTGTAGAAGGAACTGTTCCTAGTTTAGTTACATCAAAATACATGGGCAATAGAGATGAGATGTTAAGAGATAACACTTATCTTACTTTGGCTGGAACCATGCAAAGGAATCCAGGTAGGTCAAGAACTAGAAGGTCTTAATTATTTAAGAGAGTTTTATAATGGGTATTTTTTCTAAAATAGGCTCTGGAATAGGAGGCATGCTTAAAGAAGTTGGACAAGGAATAGGTCCTGCTATAAGGAATATAAACCTAAATAACCCTCAAGGCCTTGGTCTTCCTCGATACCTGAGCGACAGGATAACAAAAGGTGAAAGTGGATTCCGTGCCTATGGTACTCCGCTTAAATTACTGGGAGCTGGAGGCGCACTAACCCTAGCCGCAGGAGCTTACTCTGGAGCAACCAATACGCAGGATTCAGATAATGCCCTCATAGGTGGCATGAAGGGCATGTTAAATAGCTTTTCTAATTTTGGTGAAAATGTTTTAATGCCAGCTTCAATTGGGGTTGGTGCTCTTGCTGCTACTGGATTTACAAGAAAGTATGAAACTGGATATATGCTTGCGCGCAGAGCTGGCGCTGCAAGAGATAGCTATTCAAATTATATGAAATCCAGTGCAGCTGGCGCAACAGGTAAGGATCTTGATAAACTTGAGGGGGCGATGAGATCCTCGCTTCTTCCAGGAGGAAGAACCCCAAAGGGAGCCTTACCTGGTTCTGTAGATAGCATGAATGCAGTAGATAGAACATCTCAATTAATTGCAAATAGAGGCTTTGATGTTTTTACATCTCCTACTGCTCCAGCTGAAATGATTTCAGAACTTATAGAAAAAGATAGCAAAGGAGCAACTGGTATACTTGGAACAATAGCTCAAGGCGGCAGCTCAATGGGTTATGCAGTTGGTGGCTTTATGGGTGAGATGGATATAGCAATGGGCAAGGCATATCAGGCATTTAGAGCAGGAAAAAATGCAGGAAAAACTCCCTATGAAATTAAAAAAGAAAAAGAAGCAAAAAAAGCAGCAAAAGAAGCACTGAAAAAAAGAACTCCTGATGAAATCAGACTTGCTAAAGCTGATGCTGATTTAGAAAAACAGCGAAGAAAAGAAAGTGGGAATGCAGGTGCTGATCTTGTTTCTGGCCTTGCTAAAATTGGTGCAATAGCTGGTGTAATAGGAGCTGGCGCATATGCAGGTGCGTCAGTTGGTAATACTGGATACTTTGCAGGTTCACCTTTAAATGTTCTTTCTAGAGGCTTATCTACAAGTAGAAATGAAGCTGATTATATTTATTCTACAGAGCAGCAAAAAATGGGACAATATGAAATGGTAGCTGCATATAATCCATCTCAAGCTGGTATGAGAGATACGGATGATGCATACTCTTATGCAAGATCAGTAAATCCATCAAGTGTTAATCCTATGAGCTCTGGTCTTGCTAAGACGGCTGGTAAGCAGAGAACTATTACTCCAGGTCAATACGGTGATAGTGGAAATCTTGTACTTGCAATGAATACACTAAGAAGAGGTTAAAATGGCAAGTTTTTTAAGTGCCTTATGGGAACGTGAGTTAGCAGCTACAGCCATGGATCAGTCCATGGGAAGGCAAATAAGCTCCATTGCTCCTGACTTTGGCTTTCAAAGGTACACTATAGATGGTGCAAGTAGACCGGTTGATACTTTTGCAGGAAAAGTAATAGGCAACTCTGACTTTAAAGGCAAATTTGTAGCAGGAGAAGGGGGAGCTGGGGCTTTCTCTCCATCTAAATCATATAGACTATACGATACTGCAGCTGAAGCATCACTTTATGATGATTCAATTACTTCAAGAATTGCAAAAAAAGCCCTAGGTGGAACTGAAATAACTGGTAAAAAAGCAGCAATTAGAGGTGCAATATTTAGATTCGCAAACTCAAGGAATCCTGCATTGTTGCTTTCTGGTGGTGTTGCTCTTTATGCAGGTGTTTCTGCCTTGGGTAGAGGAGAGGGTGTTGGTGGGGCTGCTGTTGCTTTTGCCAAAGAATATGCATTTAGTGCAATATTTGCTAAAGGTTTAGGGTTGCTTGCCACTCCAGCTGGTATGGCAACGGCCGCAGTAGCAGGTGCAGTTGGCCTTGGTGCTTATGGAATATACTCAACAAGAGAGTATGGAAACATGTACTTGAGGTCATACCCTAGAAGCTCTTTTAACAATCCAAGTGTCAGTGATTCAGTTATGGCCTCTACAATGAGGCAGAGAGCTGTTATGTCAATGCAACAGTCAAAGATGAATGCCTTTAGAAATCTATCTAATGAAGCAACATTTATACATCAACCTAGATCAAGATACGGTAACAGCTACCAAGGCTTGACTCCTACTCCAGTTATGGGCTACTAAATGGAATTTGCAAAATCAATAGCTGAACTTTATATTCAGCCTGATGAAGAGCATGAAAGTGTAAGCTATATAAATTATTGGACAAAAATAGATAAAAGGCTAAAAGATGAGTATAGGGATAAGTACAAAATAAAGTCCGATAACATAGCAGAAGAATGTGTTACTTGTCAAATAACTCACATTGATAAGTATAAATCACTGTATCCAAATACTCCTAAAGAGTCCATAGTTCAATACAGGGCAAGTGGAGGCAAGACAGCATTAAGCCATGCATGGCAAATTAGCTGTGCCTATATTCCGATTGACTATTTGGCTGGTGTTAATAAAACTGTACTTGCTTCAATGAGTTCAGAAGAAAGAGAAATTATTAAAGCTACACTTGACCCTGTTGCATTCGGTAGAAGGAACTTTGCCTGGCAGGCCAGAAAACATCAAGAAGTCATGATGAGGTGCCAGGCTAAGAAGAAGGTTTTAAGGTGCGGGAGACGTACTGGTAAATCTGAAGCAATGGCAATGGAGCTTTTATTTCACGCCTTAACGAGAGAGAAAGTTACTATAAATCCAGATACAGGAGATGAGGTAACTTCACCAATAAAAGTGCTTATCATTGCTCCCTACCTGGCTCAGGTTAAGGAAATCTTCCTAAAGATAAAAGGGTTCCTGGAGAAAAACAAAGAACTAAAAGATACAGTCATTAGAGATGTTCAGACTCCTAATTATGAGCTTAAGTTTACTAATGGCTCTACAATAGTAGGATTTACTACAGGTTCTAAAAACACCGGTGATGCTTCTACTATTCGTGGTCAGGGTGCTGATGTTATCTATATAGATGAAGCTGATTACCTGGGAGCTGGGGATTTCAAAGCTTTAATTCCAGTTTTTGCTGACAATCCAGACATAGTAGTAAGAGCTTCCAGTACACCTTCTGGAAAAGATTTAAGATTTAAAGAATGGTGTAATGACTCTCCTGGGTGGAAAGAGTTTTACTTTCCAACTCCAGTTCTTGAAAAAACCTCAGGAATAAACTGGAAGAGAATGAGAAGAGAGCAACGCTCTGAGTTTTCATTTGATGAGTGGCAGCAAGAAATGATGGCATTATTTATTGCCGGCTCTAACTCAGTATATCAGTCAAGGTTTGTAAGTGAAGCTATGGAAGATTATACATATGAAGATATGTCAGAACTTCAAGCTCAAGGCAGACTTATTGGTTGGGACTTTTCTGTTGGCGTTGACTGGAACAAGGATGTCGGTACAGAAATATGTGTAATAGGCTACACCAGGTCATCTGGTAGGCACATGTTTAAAGTCTTTGATTATTACAATGTGCCGAAGCAAGACTTCACTCAGCACGCAGGCTTGAGTGAAGTTATAAGGATATGCAGAAAGTGGCAGGCTAAGTATGTATATATTGACCGTGGATATGGAGCTGTGCAGTGGGAAATGATAAGGCTGTGGTCCTTGCAGCAAAGATCCGGTACTTATGAAAGAAGTCTTGAAAGACGAGTTAAATCATTTGAGTTTGGTGGCAATATAGAAATAAGAGACCCAGCAACAGGTAAGAAAGTAACCCACCCAGGAAAGGCTTATATGGTTGAGGCTTCCGTGAGGAAGTTTGAAGACGGCGTTATAAAATTCTCTAAAGATGATGAGAAGTTAAGAAAGCAATTACTTAACTATATCATAAAAGGAAGAGATAGAAGTAATAGGCCTTTATATGGAGTTGAATCTCCCAAAATAGGAGATCACTATTTAGATGCTTTTAATCTTGCTCTCGTGGCTTTTGTCATAGAAGAAGGAGTCTTAAGTAAAGGTTACTATAATGGGTCTGCTACAGTAGGCATAGCTGGAACTGAAATGCAACAAGAAGCAGCAGTAAATGCAGTTAAAAAGAATCCATCAGTGGCCTTCTTCCCAACAATAGAAGAGGAAGTAAAAGGGCCAAATGG
>Ga0129333_10006228_pt1 | contig 11290 bp, 8 predicted proteins | sample CPB6_08_DNA_FD_94474 | JGI IMG/M metagenome (GOLD analysis project Ga0129333, IMG submission 94474) | Freshwater to marine salinity gradient microbial communities from Chesapeake Bay, USA - CPBay_Sum_0.6_0.8_DNA | ecosystem: Environmental > Aquatic > Marine > Coastal | place: USA: Chesapeake Bay...
AAAGGTAGTTGCAGTGTCTGCGTCCGACCTTCAGCGTCTCATCCGTGACATCCCCGATGTCCCCACGCCGGGGGTCATGTTCCGCGACATCACGCCGCTGCTCGCCGACCCCGTCGGTTACGACGCGGCCGTCAACGCAATCGTGGGCCTCACGCACGGCAAGCGCGTCGACAAGGTCATCGGTATCGAGGCACGTGGTTTCATCATGGCTGCGCCCGTTGCGTTCCATCTGAACGCCGGTTTCATTCCCGTTCGCAAGGCGGGCAAGTTGCCGTGGGCCGTGGTCCGCGAGGAGTATTCGCTCGAATACGGAACAGACCAGCTCGAGATCCACCGTGACGCGTTGAAGCCCGGCGAATCGGTCGTCATCGTCGACGACGTCCTGGCAACCGGAGGCACGGCCAAGGCGGCGGTCCGGCTGGTCGAGGGTCTCGGGGCAACGGTTGCGGGACTCGTTTTCCTGGTCGAACTGCCCGCGCTCGGTGGTCGCCAAACGTTGTCGGGTCACTCCGTCTCATCGGTGATCACGTACTAACGGGGAACCATGGCGACCGGTGACCGCGTTCTTCCCTGGAGGCGGCAGGCGGCCGCGCCGAGCGACGAACTTGCTCCGCTGTTGGCGGCCTACAGGTCGCGTCATCCGAAGGCATCTGTTTCCCTGATCAACCGGGCGTACCTCACCGCGCGTCGCGCGCATCAACACCAGGTGCGGGGAAGTGGTGAGTCGTACATCAACCATCCCATCGCGGTTGCGAAGATCGTTGCAGACATCGGACTCGACGACACGTCGTTGGTGGCGGCGTTGCTCCACGATGCGGTCGAAGACACCGAGATAACCCTCGACGAAGTCGAAACCGAATTCGGCGCCGAAGTCGCATCGATCGTCGACGGGGTCACCAAACTCGAGCGGTTGCAATTCGACTCGAAAGAGGCGCAGCAGGCTGCCACGATGCGCAAGATGCTCGTCGCCATGGCGAAAGACATTCGCGTGCTCGTCATCAAGCTGGCTGATCGCCTGCACAACATGCGCACCATCGCGGGTATGCCGGTCGAGAAACAACAGCGCATCGCTCACGAGACCCTCGACATCTACGCACCGCTCGCACACCGCCTGGGGATGCAGGAGATCAAGCAACAACTCGAGGACCTGTCGTTCTCGGCGATCTATCCGAAGCGTTTCGCCGAACTCGATCACCTGGTCGCGACACGTTCACCCGAGCGCGACGTGTATCTGGCAAAAACGATTGCCGAAGTGCAGTCGCGCCTCGGCGAGTTGAACGTGCGCGCCGACGTCACCGGACGCGGTAAACACCTGTGGAGCATCTACGAAAAGATGGTCGAGAAGGGGCGAGAGTTCGACGAGATCTTCGACCTCGTCGCCATCCGAATCATCGTCGACTCGGTGAAGGACTGTTATGCCGCTCTGGGCTGCATCCACGGTCGTTGGAAGCCCGTCGTCGGGCGCTTCAAGGACTACATCGCGATGCCCAAGTTCAACCTCTACCAATCGCTGCACACCACGGTGATCGGCCCCGAGGGCAAGCCGCTCGAGGTGCAGATCCGGACCCGGGAAATGCACAATCGGGCCGAGTGGGGTGTGGCGGCACATTATTCGTACAAGGACGGTTCGGTACCGGGTGACATCGATTGGCTGAACCGAATCATCGAGACGCAGGCCGACATCCTCGATCCGACGCAGTTCATGGAGGGCTTGAAGGCCGACCTCGTTCAAGACGAGCTCTTCGTCTTCACACCGAAGGGCGATGTCATTCCACTTCCGCTCGACTCGACAGCGGTCGACTTCGCCTATGCGGTGCACACCGAAGTGGGACACGCCTGCGTCGGAGCAAAGGTGAACGGTCGCCTCGTCACACTGAACCATCTGCTGCGTTCGGGTGACACTTGCGAGATCTTCACGGCGAAGAACACCGATGCCGGACCGTCGCGCGACTGGCTCGAATTCGTCGCTAGCCCACGCGCCCGCAACAAGATCCGTCAATGGTTCTCGCGTGAACACCGCGAAGAGATGATCGAAACGGGCCGGGACGAGCTCACCGCGGCGTTTCGTCGCGCGGGGCTCGCGCTCGGGGGAATCTGGGCATCCGATGCGCTCGCCGCCGTCATCGACGAGCACGGCCACAAGGACATCGACTCGTTCCTCGCCGAAATCGGCGAGGGAACCGTTTTGTCGTCCGATGTGGCGCGTCGAGTGATCGAGACCTTGAGCGGTGAAGACCATCCCGAACACATGGCCGGAGGTCTGCGCATCGATCGTCCGCGGCGACCGGGCGGCGGCACCATCCGTGTCGAAGGCACCGACGACGTCATTGTGCGGTTGTCGACGTGTTGCACGCCTTCGCCGGGCGACGAGGTGACCGGGTTCCTCACCAAAGAGCGGGGGGTTGCGGTGCACCGGGCCGATTGTCCCGAGGCGGCATCGCTCGTTCGGCATCCGACGAATCGCATCGTTGACGTCGAGTGGGTTGAAAGTGGGGGAGCATCCACCTTCCGTGCATCGGTCGAGGTGGCGGCACTCGACCGCACGCGCCTGTTGCGTGACGTGGCGAACGCACTGTCCGACCAGCATGTGAACATCGTCGCCTGTTCGACCGTCACCGGCGCAGACCGTGTCGCCCGCATGCGGTTCGATTTTGAGTTGGCAAACGCGGGACATCTCGACTCGGTGATGCGAACCATCAAGAACATCGATGCCGTTTTCGAGGTTCGCAGTGCAGGGGAGCCCGGCAATTCAGGGCCGAACCCTCAGGCCGACGACTAGCCTGCCAGCGTGCCTGAATTCCAGACGACGCCGGGAACGCGCGACATTCTGCCGCCCGACGCGGCTCGCTGGCGGCTGTTCGTCGAGGTCTTTGCCGGGGTGGTTGAGTCGGCGGGTTACGAACAAATCATCCTGCCGATGTTCGAGGACCTCGGGGTCTTCCAGCGGCTCGGCGACGCGACCGATGTCGTCACAAAGGAGATGTACGACTTCGTCGACAAAGGGGGACGACACGTCGCGCTGCGGCCCGAGCAGACCGCAGGCGTGTGCCGGGCGTTCGTTCAGCACCACCCGAACCAGCCGTGGAAGGTTTGGTATTCGGGCCCCAATTTTCGTTACGAGAAGGCCCAGCAGGGTAGGTACCGCCAGTTCGATCAGGTTGGCATCGAAGTTCTCGGCGTCGACGACCCGTTGCTCGACGTCGAGGTGATCGCCCTCGCTCACGGCTTTTATCGGGCCCTCGGTCTCCGCAATGTCGAATTGCACGTCAACTCCCTCGGTGACACCGGTGACCGTGCGCGTTACGTCGCAGCACTCGAGTCGTATTTTCGGGCGCACGAGATCGACCTCACCAAGGAGAGTCGCGCGACCCTCGAGCGAAATCCGTTGCGTGTTCTCGACTCGAAACGGGCCGAGGATCGCGACGTCATCGCCCAGGCGCCGTCGATCAGCGAATTCTTCAGCCCCACGGCGGCAGCACACTTTGCTGCGGTTCAAGAGGGCCTGTCCCTCCTCGGGATCGACTTCGTGGTGAACGACCGACTCGTTCGGGGGCTCGACTACTACCGCAGCACGACCTTTGAGTTCGTGTCCACAGCCCTCGAGGCCGCGCAAACCGCAGTCGGTGGAGGCGGGCGTTACGACGGACTCGTCGAGGACCTTGGCGGCGAAGCAACTCCGGGGATCGGATTCGCGATCGGACTCGATCGCACGCTGCTCGCTTGCGACGCCGAATCGGTGTTTCAGGTCGATTCATCGGGTACCGATGTCTTCGTTGTCGATACAACGGGTGGGCGTTCAGCGCTTCTTTTGACCACCGAACTTCGCGCCGCCGGCTTGCGTGCCGACCGCGCTTTCGGTTCGAAGAGCATGAAGTCTCAGATGAAGTCGGCAAACAAGAGTCGAGCGGCCGTCGCCGTTATCATCGGCGAGGACGAACTCGCCCGCGGCATTGCAACCGTGCGTCCGATGGACGGTGGCGAACAGTCCGAATGCCCCCTCGATCAGGTCGTTGTGACCGTTGCCGACATCGTGAAGAAAGCCAAGTGATGACCAACTCCGCCACCTCCCTGCGAACCCACCTGTGTGGTGAACTGCGTACGACCCATATTGGTTCGACAGTCTCGGTGTGCGGTTGGCTTGCGCGGCGCCGCGAACACGGCGAGCACCTCGCGTTCTTCGACATTCGCGACCACTCGGGCGTCATCCAGTGCGTCGTTGATCGCACCGTCGACGTCCGGTCGGAGTACGTCGTGCGCGTGACCGGAGTCGTTCGTCAACGACCCGAAGGCACATCAAACGACACCCTGCCGACCGGCGAGGTTGAAATCGGTGATTGCCGTGTCGAAGTGCTCAACGTTGCAGAACCTCCGCCGTTTCCCGTCGACTCACGTGCCGACGACGTCGACGAAAACGTACGGTTGCGTCACCGCTACATCGACATCCGTCGTGAGCGCATGCAGCGAAATGTCCGGCTGCGCGCGAGAATCAACTCTGCAATCCGTCGGGCGATGGAAGATCAGGGTTTCGTCGAAGTCGAGACGCCGTTCCTCATGCCCTCGACACCCGAGGGTGCCCGCGAGTTCTTGGTTCCCTCGCGCAAAGAGCCGGGTTCGTTCTACGCGTTGCCGCAGTCACCGCAGCTCTGGAAGCAGTTGCTGATGGTGGCGGGTGTCGACCGCTACTACCAGATCGCGCGGTGTCTGCGCGACGAAGACCTGCGCGCCGACCGTCAATATGAATTCATGCAACTTGACGCCGAGATGAGCTTCGTCACCCAGCCCGACGTTCTGGCGGCCATCGGTCGCGCCGTCACTGCTGCGGCCAAAGCCGCCACCGGGGAAGACGTGCCGGCCATCGAACAAATCACGTGGCGCGAGGCCATGGAACGCTTCGGTGTCGACAAGCCCGACCTTCGCTTCGGCATGGAACTGGTTGAACTGACGGATGTCTTTGCGACGACCGAGTTCAAGGCGTTTGCGTCGGCTGCTGCCATCAAGGGAATCCGTGTCGATGCGGCGACTTACCCGGAACAAGCGGCGTGGGGTCGCGGTCGTCTCGACGCCATCACCGATCGTGCCAAGCAGCTCGGTGCGAAGGGATTGGTCTGGCTGAAAGTGACCGCCGACGGCTCGTTTGAATCGCCCGTCGCCAAGTTCATCTCGGCCCCGGAGACCGCGGAGATCATCGCGCGGTTCGGTGCGGTTGCGGGGGACATGATTCTGATCGTCGCCGATGAGTGGGCGACCACCTGCGAGGTGCTCGGTCAGTTGCGCAACGACATCGGCCGTCCGCCCGTGCACGAAGGTCCATACCGCTACGTGTGGGTCGTCGAGTTCCCGTTGTTCGTCGGGCTGGACCCGTCGACGGGCAAGCCGCGTCCCGGTCACCACCCCTTCTGTCATCCGCATCCCGACGACATCCCGTTCCTCGACACCGATCCGTTGCGCGTGCGCGCATTGGCGTACGACCTCGTTCTGAACGGATGGGAACTCGGCTCGGGGTCCATTCGAATCCACGACCCCGCCATGCAGCGCACTGTCTTCAACAAACTCGGCATCAGCGACGAGGAAGCCGACCGACGTTTCGGTTTCTTCCTCCAGCCGTTCCGCTACGGTGCGCCGCCCCACGGGGGTTTCGCATTCGGTATCGACCGTCTGACGGCGATCCTCGCAGGAGAAGAAAACATTCGGGAAGTCATCGCCTTTCCAAAAACCCAATCAGGGCTCGATCCGATGACGAACGCTCCGACGAAGGTCGACCCAGCGCAACTGGCCGAACTCGGCATTCGCGTCCTGCCACCCGCAACCAAGTAGGGCATCACGGCCGAAGACCTCTTTTCCGCCTCGGTGAACGAGCAGTTGCGCCGGCAGGCGCCTCTCGCGGCGAGGTTGCGACCACGTCACATCGACGAGGTCGTTGGTCAACGGCATCTCGTCGGGCCCGACGGACCGTTGCGTGCACTGGTGGAAACCGATCGCCTCACATCAGTCGTGTTCTGGGGGCCACCGGGCACCGGCAAGACCACCCTCGCGGAAGTTGTCGCGGCAACAACCAGGGCGGAGTTTGTTCGCCTCTCTGCCGTGACGTCGGGTGTCAAGGATCTCCGTGAGGCACTCGGAGCGGCACGCGATCGGCTCGGCCAGCATGGTCGTCGCACCATTGTCTTCATCGACGAAATTCACCGCTTCAACACATCCCAGCAGGACGCGCTCCTTCCGGCAGTCGAAGACGGCACCATCGTGCTCATTGGTGCAACGACGGAGAACCCGTATTTCGAGGTCAATGCACCGCTTCTCAGTCGGTCGACGCTTTTCCGCCTCGAGCCGCTCTCGAGAGAAGACCTTGCTGTACTCGTTGCCCGCGGGCTCGACGCCGAAGGAATGTCCATCGATCCCCTCGCGTTGGCTCACTTGTTGTCGGTTGCGCAGGGCGACGGTCGACAGATCCTCACGTCGCTCGAGGTTGCATGCGCACTCGCCCGCTCCCGAACAAAGGAGACGGACACCGCGTTGGTCGCGGTCGCCGACGTCGAAGCCGCCATCAGCTCGAGCGCTCTTCGTTATGGTCGCGACGATCATTACGACGTTGTCTCGGCCTTCATCAAGAGCGTGCGAGGGTCCAGTGTCGATGCCGCCATTCATTGGTTGGCGCGCATGCTCGTCGCTGGAGAGGACCCGCGTTTCATTGCCCGTCGGTTGGTCATTCTCGCAAGCGAGGACATTGGGATGGCCGATCCGACGTCGCTGGTCGTCGCAACCGCGTGTGCGCAGGCGGTTGATTTCGTGGGTATGCCCGAGGCGCAGTTGAACCTCGCGCAAGCGACGATTCATCTCTGTCTGGCTCCGAAGAGCAACTCCACCTCGATGGCGATCTGGACGGCGATGGACGATGTCCGCCGAGGCGACATTGGTGCAGTACCGACATTTCTCCGCGACGCCCACTATTCGGGGGCCGAAAAACTCGGCCACGGCACCGGATACGTGTCGCCACATGTCGCCTCGAGCGACAACCCGTCGGCAAAGGCGAGGGACTACCTGCCCGATGAGCTTCGCGATCGCACCTACTACCGTGATTGACATGTTCGCCGCGGACTCCGGAACCAACACCGCGCTCGTGGTGGTGCTCGTTCTCTGCGCGGTTGCGTTTGCCGCTTTGGTCGTCGTTCTCTACAGGGTTCTTGTTGCCCTCGCAGATCTTCGTTCCGACCTCGAGCTGATCGAGGCCGAAATGCTGCCGATGGTGAACGAACTGCGCGATGCGACGCGAGAAACCCGCGACATCATCGATGCAGCCCGTGGCGACCTGAAGCGTTTTGACAAAGTGCTTGGTTCGGCCGAGTCGATCAGCGAAGCGGTCGCCGATACGTCCCGCGTGGCCCGCACCGTTTTGTCGGCGCCTGTCATCAAAGTGGCGGCGGCAGCCACGGGAACGCGCCGGGCATTTTCGGTTCTGCGTCGCCGTCGGTAGCGTGTCGCCATGCGTCGGCTCACATGGTTCCTCATGGGATTCGTCGTCGCGCTCGTCGGCGGTGGGTATGCAAAGCGTCGCGTCCGTGCGGCGGCGACATCCATCACGCCCGTCAAGGTGGCCCAGCGTGTGAAGCACCGGGTCACCGATGCCGTCGCCGAGGGCAAGGCGGCGATGCGAGCCCGCGAACACGAACTGTCTTAGGCTGTCCGCCGATGTCATCGCCGCAACGCCCCCGCACTGCCGACGAGGTACGTGAAGCATTCCGCTCGTTCTTCGCGGAGCGCGGCCACACTCGCGTCGAATCAGCCAGCCTGATTCCCCACGATCCGACCGTTCTCTTCACCGTCGCCGGCATGGTGCCGTTCAAGCCATACTTCGTCGGCGACGAGGTTCCGCCCTATTCGCGCGCCGTCACGGTGCAGAAGTGTGCGCGTGCGGGCGGCAAGCACAACGATCTCGACGACGTTGGTCGCACAAAGCGGCACCTCGTCTTTTTCGAGATGCTCGGCAACTTCAGTTTCGGTGACTACTTCAAGGAAGACGCCATCCCGTGGTCGTGGAACCTCGTCACCGAAATCTTCGGATTCGACGGTGATCAACTGTGGATCACCGTCCACGAAAGCGATGACGAAGCCGAAGCGATCTGGCACGAAAAAGTCGGCGTGCCGATGAGCCGTATTCAGCGCCTGGGTGACAAGGACAACTTCTGGCAGATGGGCGAGACGGGTCCATGTGGTCCGTGCTCCGAGATTCACATCGATCGTGGCCCCGATTTCGGGCCCGATGGCGGCCCATTGAACGATCCGCGTGGTGACCGCTTCCTCGAGTTCTGGAACCTCGTTTTCATGCAGTACAACCAGGCACCCGACGGGTCGCGCACGTTGCTGCCCAAGCCTTCGATCGACACCGGAGCGGGTCTCGAGCGCATCGTCACACTCATGCAGGGCAAGGATTCGGTGTGGGAGAGCGACGTGCTGTTTCCCCTCATCGAGACCGCGCAGTCCGTCACCGGCCGGCCGTACCGCGTTGCGGACTACGACGACCGTGCGAGCTTCAGCCTCAGGGTGCTCGCCGAGCACGCGCGGTCGTCGACGATGCTCGTGAACGATGGGGTCTTTCCGTCAAACGAGAATCGCGGTTACGTGCTGCGGCGAATCATTCGTCGTGCGGTCAGGCACGCGTATCTTCTCGGAACCGAGAAGCTGGTCATGCCCACGCTGGTGTCGACGGCCATTGACGTCATGGAAAAGGCGTATCCCGACCTGACAAAGAATCGCGACTTCATCGTCGATGTTCTGACACGCGAAGAGGAACGTTTCCGTCAGACCTTGAAGACGGGCACGCAGATTCTCGATGCCGAACTCGACCGCAGCAGCGGACGGCTCTCGGGTGAAGCTGCGTTTCTCCTCCACGACACGTACGGTTTTCCGCTCGAACTCACCCAGGAGATCGCCTCCGAGCGATCGGTCGATGTCGACCTCGACGGTTTCGAGCGCGAGATGTCGGGTCAACGAGAGCGAGCAAAGCAGGCTCGAAAGGGTGGCCAGATTTCCGACGAGAAGATGACGCAGTACCGCACCGTCCTCGACTCGGCCGGCGTCACCACCTTCACCGGATACTCCGACACCGAGAATCTCGCGAGGATTGTTGCGGTCCTCGACGGCGACGACGACGGAACCTTCGAGGTGTTTCTCGACGTCACGCCGTTCTATGCCGAAAGCGGCGGTCAGGTGGGTGACACCGGATCGTTGGGTTCCGACTCGCTTGAACTTGATGTCATCGACACGACGTTCGCATTGCCGGGCCTGCGCCGGCACGTCTGTCGTCCCGTTCGTGGATTGCCCCGGGTCGGCGAAACCGTGACCGCTCGGATCGACAACGAAAGACGCTCTCGCATTCGGCGTCACCACACGGCAACTCATGTGCTCCACTGGGCGCTGCGCAACGTGCTGGGCGACCATGTGAAGCAGGCCGGTTCGTTGGTTGAAGACGACAGATTGAGGTTCGACTTCAGCCACTTTGCTGCCGTCTCCGATGACGAGCTTCTCGAAGTCGAGCGCCTCGCAAACAACGAGGTGCTCGCCAACTCGGGTGTACAGGCCTATGAAACCTCGAAAGACGAGGCGACTGCCGCCGGAGCGATTGCGTTCTTCGGTGACAAATACGGCGACACCGTTCGCGTCTTGCGCGCCGGACGTTCGTTCGAACTGTGTGGCGGCACCCACGTAGCGGCGACGGGTGACATTGGGGCCATCAAGATCGTCGGCGAAAGCTCCATCGGTTCGAACCTGCGCCGCATCGAGGCAGTGGTCGGCGAGGCGTCCGTCGCGCACATGCAGCAGCAGGCCCGCACGATGGCGCGCGCGGCGGGGCTTTTGGGGGCGCCCGCAGACGCTCTCGAATCGGCGGTCGTCCGCAAGATCGAGGAACTGAAGGCGGCAAACGACGAGATCAAGGCTCTTCGTGCACGAGTCGCGGCCGGGCGGGCGCAGGAAATCGCCGGGTCGGCTGCGAACGGGGGAGTCGTCTCGCGCGTCGATGGGCTGTCGCCCGGCGAACTGCGCGATCTTGCGCTCGCAGTGCGGGCGGTCGAGGGCGTTCGGGCCGTCGTGCTCGCCGGTATCACCGACTCCGGAGGAGTATCGCTCGTTGGCGCAACCGGTGTCGGCGTCCAGGGCGGCGCGGGTCCGCTCATCGCAGCCGCGGCCAAGGCGGTCGGCGGCGGGGGCGGTGGCAAGGGCGATGTCGCCACGGCCGGAGGAAAGAACCCCGAGGGTCTTGCCGATGCTCTTCGACTCGCCGAAGAGGCCGTGAGGGCGGTCCTCAGCTGAATTCGATGGCGGAATTCGACGCGAGCAACCAAGAGAGTGCCGGCAACGGTGCAGACCGGGTTCGCGTCGGTCGCGTGCTCGGACTCGACCTCGGATCCAAACGCGTCGGTATCGCGGTCAGCGACCGAAGCGGTCTCATTGCGACACCTTTCAGTGTGTTGCAGCGCAGCGGCAGCGAGCGTCGCGACCATGCGGCAATTGCAAAACTGGTCGAAGAAGAGGAGTGCGAGCGCATCGTCGTCGGGCTACCGCTGTCCCTCGACGGATCGATGGGCAGGGCCGCCAAATCTGCCGTCGCCGAAGCCGAACGGCTGGCTACGGTGGTGAGCGTGCCGGTCGAAACATACGACGAGCGCCTCACGACGGTTTCCGCAGAGCGGGCCCTGATCGAGGCGAAGATGCGCGCCGATGCGCGCCGTCGTGTCGTCGACAAAGTGGCAGCTGCAGTGATGTTGCAGTCCTGGATCGACCGACAAGCCAACCGCTGAATGTCCGATCCGTTCGGTCCGCTGCAGGGGAGACGGCAGCCCGTCGAAGACGCAGGTGAGTGGGTGCCCGACCCATGGGACCACGTCGAGGCCGCCACCGACGACGAACTCGTCGAGCAGAGGAGTTTTCGGCGTCCGAGCAAATGGATCGTCCGCGTTGCACTTGGTGTCGTCGTTGCACTTGTCGTGGCGACCGGCTCGGTCGGTTGGTGGTACCTGCGACAGGTGAACCCGCCCGGCGAGGCAAGCACGGCGGTGAACTTCACCGTGCTCGAGGGCGACACGCTCGATTCGGTCTCACAACGTCTCGAAGCTGAAGGGTTCATCACGTCGGCCGGTGTCTTTCGTTGGTACGTCGACCGCAAAGGTGGCATCGATTTCGTGCCCGGCTATTACCAGCTCAAGTTGCGCGATCACATGGGCAACCTGATGGGTGCGCTGAACACCCCTCCGGCTCAGACATTCGTGAACGTCACGTTTCCCGAGGGCTACACACTCGA
>Ga0129333_10006229_pt1 | contig 11289 bp, 12 predicted proteins | sample CPB6_08_DNA_FD_94474 | JGI IMG/M metagenome (GOLD analysis project Ga0129333, IMG submission 94474) | Freshwater to marine salinity gradient microbial communities from Chesapeake Bay, USA - CPBay_Sum_0.6_0.8_DNA | ecosystem: Environmental > Aquatic > Marine > Coastal | place: USA: Chesapeake...
CTGCGGGCTTCTTCGCCGCCGGCTTGGCGGCCGGCTTCTTGGCGGCGGGCTTCTTCGCCGCCGGCTTCGCTGCGGGCTTCTTGGCGGCGGGCTTCTTCGCCGCCGGCTTGGCGGCCGGCTTCGCAGCGGGCTTCGCCGGGGCGGCCGGGGCCTTCTTCTCGAGCTTCGGCGCAGGTGCAGTTCCCATGACGGTGTCCTTGTAGAGCTTGAGCGCCCTGACGGACGCTGCCTTCTTTGCCTTGATGTGGATGGTCTCCCCGGTGGCGGGGTTGCGTCCCATGCGGGCCTTCCGCTGGGTCTTCGAGAACTTCGCGACGCCTCGGAGGACGATGGTGTCGCCCTTCGCAACGGACGCGAGGATCACGTCACCGAGGCCGGCGACGACCGTCGCGACCGTCTTCTTGTCGACGCCGGTGTGGCCGGCGACCGCCTCGATCAGCTGGGTGTTGTTCATCGCTTGTTCCTGCTTTCGTGTTGGTGATCGACCAAGCGACGGAAAGTCTCGTCGCTCCGGGGGTCAACATGGTGGATAGGTAACGGAAAACCGGTGCTACCAACCCGAACGGCTGGCCTGCATCGCGGCGCGCCGATTGCGTGATCGGCGAATTCGTTCGGTTTCCCGTCGATAGCTGCGCACGGGCGCGTGATCGGATCCGACGCGGTACCGTGCGCCCCATGTGGATCCGTCTCCGTCAGATCGCGCTCGTCGCGCATTCCCTCGCTCCTGTGGTCGACGACCTCCGGGCGACGTTCGGTGTGGACGTGTGCTTCTCCGACCCCGGTGTGGCGACCTTCGGGCTCGAGAACGCGTTGCTCCCTTTCGGCAACCAGTTCGTCGAGATCGTCGCGCCTGTCACCGAGGGAACGGCCGGTGGTCGCTACCTCGAACGGCGTGGTGGTGACGGCGGCTACATGGTGATCACCCAGTGCGACGACCACGCACCCCGCCGGGCGCGTGTCGCCGAGCTCGACGTCCGGATCGCCTACCAGTTCTCGACGCACGAGTACCACTGCATGCAGCTGCACCCGAAGGACACCGGCGGTTCGTTCCTCGAGATCGACGAGCAGACGGGCCCCGGTGCCCACGACGTCGACGGCCCGTGGGAACCGGCGGGGCCCGACTGGAAGCGCGGCCAGCGGCTCGAGTGTGCACGCGGGATCACCGCGGCCGAGGTGCAGGCCGACGACCCTGCGGGGCTCGCCGAGCGCTGGGCGTCGATCACGTCGTCGCCGTGCACCACCGATGCGGCCGGTCGTCCGACGGTCGCCTTCGAGAACGCAGTGGTGCGGTTCGTGCCGTGCACGGACGGCCGACCGGAGGGTCTCGGCGGGATCGACGTCGCAGTCGTCGACCCTGCGCTGGTGCGGGAGCGTGCGGCGACGCGTGGGCTGCTCGACGCCGACGGGTTCGTCCGGATCGGCGGTCTGCGCATCACGCCGGTGTCGGCGTGAGCACCGGTGCCGTCGACGGTGTCACGGTCGTCGTCGACGACCCGGTCGCGCTCATCCGCCTCGAACGCCCGGAACGCCTCAATGCATTGACGCCGGCGATGTTGCGGGCGTTCCGGCGCGCCGTCGACGCGGCCGCCGCCGACCCGGCGGTCGTCGGCATCGTGGTGACCGGTGCCGGGCGCGGGTTCTGTTCCGGTCTCGATGCGGCGGTGCTCGAGGAGACGACCGCCGCTGGCGATGCCGCCCGCACGTCGATGGACACCGGGGCACGGCGCGGCGACGTGCCAGGCCTGTTCTCGTACCTCCTCGCCGTCCCCAAGCCCGTCGTCGCCGCGGTGAACGGCGTCGCTGCGGGTGGCGGGCTCGTGCTCGCGTCACTGTGCGACGTGCGTTTCGCCGGCCCGGACGCGTCGTTCACGACGATCTTCCTGCAACGCGGACTCGTCGCCGAGCACGGTACGAGTTGGGTGTTGCCGCGTCTGCTCGGGCCGGGTCGGGCGCTCGATCTGTTGTGGACGTCGCGACGGATCGACGCGCAGGAGGCCGAGCGGTGCGGTCTCGTCGAGTACGCCGTCGAGGGCGACGTCGTGGCGGCGGCGTGCGACTACGTGCGCACGTTGGCGACGGTCGCCTCGCCTGCCGCGATCGCTGCGACGAAGCGGATGGTCTACGAGCACCTCGGTCTCGGGTTCCCCGACGCGTTGCGTGACGCGGACGAGACCGCATGGGCCGCGGTCGCAGCCCCCGACGCCACCGAGGGCGCCCGTGCCCTCCTCGAACGGCGTGCGCCGCGGTTCGGTCGACTCGGGGCCTGACCGCCGCCGTCAGCCGCCGAGGTGCTCGAGGACCACGGCGGTCGCGGCCTCGAGCTCGTGACCTCCGTCGTGGAGGTGCAGCGTCGTGGCGCAGCCGGCACGTTCGGCCCGACGTCCGATCATGCGTGCGTGCACCGGGTCGACGACGTCGTCGTGCGCGCCGTGCACCACGAGCACCTCGGGTCGGTGGTCGAGGTCGGGCGCGACGTCGCAGAGGAACCCGGCGATGACGACGAGGCGTCGACCGAGGCCGAGGGTGAGTGCGAGTGCCGCGCCCTGGGAGTACCCGACGACGAGATCGACGGCGTCGTGCGCGGCACGTAGTGCGTCGACGATGTCGGGTGTCGGGCCGCCGGCGTCCTCCGCCCACCACGCCCGGCCGCCCTCGATGCTGCACGGCGCGGTCGGCGTGACGACGTCGAACCCGGTCCTCGCCCGAAGCGCCTCGGCGAACGCGGCGACGCGCGCCGGTCCGTCGCCGTGTCCGTGGAGGAGGAGGGCACGTCCGGCGGCGGTCATGGCGTCATCGTCGCACGTCGCTCCGGGTTGACGTAGGTGCGCGGGCGGCGTTGACTGGTCGGGTCATCAAGAGCGGTGCCGGCCTCCGCCGGTACCCGGCAACCTGGGTCGGACACCCAAGGTGCCTGGTCGTCCCCCTCCGGGGACGGGATGCGGTCCGGTCCGCCGGGCAACGAAGTGTCCTCACCGAGCACCCGTGTCGTCCGACCCCCCGAAGGGGACTCCTCCGATGGTCCGAACGCCCGATCCCGTGCCCGGTCCGGCACCCGAGACCCGTGCCGTCACCGCCGGTCGTGACGACAACGGCGGTGCGCTCGCGCCGGTCGTGTGGGCGACGACGGCGTTCGAGGTGCCGTCGATCCGTGAGGCGCGCCGCATGGCGACCCGGCCACGGGCGACCCGCTTCTACACCCGGCACGGCAACCCGTCGGTGCGTGCGTTCGAGGACGCCCTCGCCGAGCTCGAGGGTGCCGAGGCTGCGCTCGCGTTCGCATCGGGGATGGGGGCGATCTTCGCGACGGTGATGAGCCTGTGCACGAAGGGGAGCCACGTCGTCGCCCAGCGTCAGTGCTACGGCGGGACGCTGCAGCTCCTCAACCAGTTGTGCCCGCGTGTCGGGATCGAGGTGACGCTCGTCGACGCGACGGAGCCCGGGGCGTTCGCGGCGGCGGTGCGGCCGGGGGAGACGATGGTGGTGCTCGCCGAGACGCCGGCGAACCCGCGGCTCGATCTGGTCGACCTCGACGAACTCGGTGCGATCGTCGGTCCGATCACCGTCGTCGACTCGACGTTCGCCACGCCGCTCGGGCAGCGACCGCTCGACCACGGTGTCGATCTCGTGATCCACTCGGCGACGAAGGCGATCGCCGGGCACAACGACGCGTCGCTCGGTGTGCTGGCGGGTGCGCGGGACCTCGTCGACTGGGTGTGGGGGTTCGCCGTCCTGCAGGGCGCCGTGCCCTCACCGCACGACGCGACGGCGGCGCTGCGTGGCCTGCGCACGCTCGGCGTCCGGTTGCGGCAGCAGTCGGCGACCGCGCTCGCCGTCGCCACCGCGCTCGAGGCGCGCGCCGAGGTGGCGGGTGTGCGGTACCCGACGCTCGCGTCGCACCCCCAGGTCGATCTCGCCGCACGGCAGCTCCGTCACGGCGGCGGGCTGTTGACCTTCGACCTGCTCGGTGGTCTCACGGCGGGGGAGCGGTTCGTCGAGGCGGTGCGCCTGTGCCGCCCGGCACCGTCGCTCGGCGGGCCGGAGACGCTCGTGACCCATCCCGCGTCCACGACCCACGCTGGGTTGTCCGATGACGAGCTCGTCGAGGCGGGGATCATGCCCGGGACCATCCGGATCTCGGCGGGTCTCGAGGACACCGACGACGTCGTCGCGGACGTGCTCGCCGCCGTGACGGCGTCCGCCGGATAAAAGTTGACGAAACCGATCGGCAATTGTGACAATGGGGTCATGACGCTCCAACTCGGTGACCTCGCCCCCGACTTCACGGCGGAGACCACGCAGGGGACCATCTCCTTCCACGCCTGGCTCGGTGACTCCTGGGGTGTGCTCTTCAGCCACCCGAAGGACTTCACGCCCGTCTGCACGACCGAACTCGGCACCGTCGCGAAGCTGAAGGGCGAGTTCGACCGTCGCAACGTGAAGGTCATCGGCCTGTCCGTCGACCCCGTCGACTCCCACGTCCGCTGGGAGGAGGACATCGCCGAGACCCAGGGTCAGGCGGTGAACTTCCCGATGATCGGCGACCCCGATCGCAAGGTCGCCGACCTCTACGGGATGATCCACCCGAACGCGTCCGACACGATGACCGTGCGGTCGGTGTTCGTCGTCGGCCCCGACAAGAAGATCAAGCTGTCGATCACCTACCCGGCGTCGACGGGGCGGAACTTCGACGAGATCCTCCGCGTGATCGACTCGCTGCAGCTCACCTCGAGGTACTCCGTCGCGACGCCTGCGAACTGGAAGGACGGCGACGACGTGATCATCGGCGCGGCGGTCACCGACGAGGAGGCGAAGGCGAAGTTCCCCGGCGGGTGGACCACCGTCAAGCCGTACCTCCGCGTGCTCCCGCAGCCCGGACGCTGAGCGGGGTGCTCCGGTAGCCTCCGCCGCATGACAGCCACGCGGACGCTCGACACCGGCACGGAGTTCCTCGTCGCCTCGGTCACCGACCGGGTCGCGACGCTGACGCTGAACCGACCGGAGGCGCGCAACGCGTTGCACCCCCAGATCTTCGACGGGCTCGCCCGGATGCTCGCCGAACTCCGAGAGGACGCCGACGTCGGCGCGCTCGTCGTCACCGGTGCCGGGGGTGCGTTCTGCGCCGGCGGCGACGTCAAGGCCCAGTCGGCACGAGCCGAGGCGCTCGCCGCGTCCGGTCGCCCGCCGCTGAGCGAGGAGGCCCGTATCGACGACCTGCGTCGCCGTCAGCACTCGATCTCGGCGGCGTTGCACGAGTTCCCGAAGGTCACCATCGCGTCCTTGCCGGGGGCTGCGGCCGGTGCAGGCCTGTCCATCGCGCTCGCATGCGATCTGCGCATCGCCGCCCGGTCGGCGGTGCTCACGACGGCGTTCGCGAAGGTCGGGTTCTCGGGCGACTTCGGCGGGAGCTGGTTCCTCACCCAACTGGTTGGCGCGGCGAAGGCGCGGGAGCTCTACCTCACCTCCGACCGGATCGACACGGCCACCGCCGAACGGCTCGGCATCCTGAACCGGGTCGTCGCAGACGAAGACCTCGCCGCCGAGACCACCGCATGGGCACGGCAGTTCGCACACGGTCCGACCGTCGCGTACCGCTACATGAAGGAGAACCTCGACCGGGCGCTGCGCGCCGATCTCCGAACCTGTCTCGACGGTGAGGCCGCGGCGATGATCCGAACCGGCTCGACCGAGGACCACCGTGAGGCGGCCAAGGCGTTCGTCGAGAAGCGACCGCCGAATTTCATCGGTCGCTGAACCGGCGCGTTGCTGGCGGCACGCGACGGAGGACCGTAGGGTGCCGCCCGTGAGCATCAGGGGCAAGGCATGCATCGCAGGGGTCTACGAGCACCCGCTGCGGGAGATCCCCGACCGGACCGTCGCCCAGATCCACGCCGAGGTCGCGCTCGGGGCGCTGGCGGACGCCGGGCTGACCCTCGCGGACGTCGACGCGTACTTCTGCGCAGGTGACGCCCCCGGGTTCGGGGCGTTGTCGATGGCGGAGTACCTCGGCCTGCGGGACCTCCGCTACCTCGACTCCACCGAGACCGGTGGTTCCTCCTACCTCGTGCACATCGGCCACGCCGCCGCGGCGATCGCGGCGGGGAAGTGTTCGGTCGCACTCGTGACGCTCGCCGGCAAGCCTCGCACCGGCGGTGCACAGCCCGGTGGGAGCGGTGGGTTCGGTTCGGCGCCCGAGTTCGCGTTCGAGTCGCTGTGGGGCCCGACCGTGCCCGGCAACTACGCGCTCGCTGCGCAGCGCCACATGTACGAGTTCGGCACGACGTCAGCGCAACTCGCCGAGATCAAGGCCACCGCCTCGCAGCACGCGAGCCACAACCCGCACGCGTTCCTGCGGGACGTCGTCACCGTCGAGGAGGTGCTCGCGTCGCCGATGGTGAGCGATCCGCTGCACCGCCTCGACTGCTGTGTGATCACCGACGGCGGCGGTGCGGTCGTCGTCGTCTCCCCCGAGGTCGCCCGGACCCTCACCCGGCCGGTCGCCCGGATCCTCGGTCACGGCGAGGCGACGAAGAACACGGGCAACGGCCGCATCGATCTGACCTACACCGGTGCGGTGTGGTCGGGTCCACGGGCGTTCGCCGAGGCGGGGTGCACGCCCGCCGACATCGACTACGCGTCGATCTACGACAGCTTCACCATCACGGTGCTCATCACGCTCGAGGATCTCGGGTTCTGCGAACGGGGGCGTGGCGGCGCGTTCGTCGCCGACGGCGGTCTCCTGGCCCCGCACGGACGCCTCCCCTTCAACACCGACGGCGGCGGGCTCTGCAACAACCACCCGGCGAACCGTGGTGGCATGACGAAGGTGATCGAGGCCGTCCGGCAACTCCGGGGCGAGGCGCACCCCGCCGTGCAGGTGCCCGACTGCCGCCTGGCCCTCGCGCACGGGACGGGTGGTGCGCTGTCGACCCGCATGGGGTCGGCGACCCTGATCCTCGGGAGGGACGAATGAGCTCCGGACTGCCGACCCCCGTGCCCCGGCCGACGCTCGAGACGGCACCGTTCTGGGAGGCGACCGCCGAGGGTCGCCTCGTGCTGCCGTGCTGCGACGCCTGCGGCTTCGTCATCTGGTACCCGCGGATGTTCTGCCCCGAGTGCGGCTCGACGGCGGTGCACTGGATCGAGGCGTCCGGTGCGGGGACCGTCTACAGCTACACGGTGACCCGCAAGGGCCAGGGCTCCTACCGCGACGCCGGCCCGTACGTGATGGCCTACGTCGAGCTCGCCGAGGGTCCGCGGGTGATGACGAACATCGTCGGCGTCGACCCCGGTGCGGTGCACATCGGGCAGGCCGTCCGCGTGGTCTTCGACGACACCGGGGAGGGCCCGGCGCTGCCCCGGTTCACCCCGGCGTGACCGACGACGAACTCCCCGAAGCGCTGTTCCTGCGTGTGCCGTCGGCCGACACGACGGACGGGGGCGTCGGCGTCGCGGCAACGCCCCTCGCCCGTGGCCCCTGGGACGCCGGCATGCTCCACGGCGGGGCCGTCTGCGGTCTCGTCGGATGGGCGGTCGAAGGTGTCGCACCACCCGGACTCCAGCTCGCCAGGCTGACCGTCGAGCTGTGGCGCCCGGTCGATCTCGCACCGGTGACGGTCCGCGCCCGGGTGGCGCGCGGTGGGCGGCGGCTCGCCGTCGTCGACGCGACCGTGTCCGCCGGTGACACGACGCTCGTGCGGGCGTCGTCGACCTGGGTCGCACCGCAGCCGGGCGACGCGACCACCACGTTCGCCGGCGGCGTCGCGGTACCGCCGCCGCTGCCCGGTACGACCGTCGATCCGGCCGCCGGCGGGTTCGACTATCCGCGCCCCGGGTTCAACTGCGACGCCGTGGAGCTGCGGTCCGTGCACGGCGACACCGAGTCCCCGGGCCCGGCCGTGTTGTGGGCGCGGGTCCGTCGTCCGGTGGTCGCCGGCTCGCCGCGCACCCCGTTGCAGACCGTCGCCACCCTGTCGGACCTCGTCGCTGCCGTCGGCTGGGACTGGGGGCCGGGCGGCGTTGCGATGATCAACCCCGACGTCACGCTGCAGTTGCACCGGGTGCCCGACGGCGAGTGGGTGTGCGTGGACGCCGCTGCGCGCATCAACGGCGCGGCGGTCGGCTGGTGCGGCGGCACGCTCGCCGACGCGCACGGTGTGTTCGGCCACGTCCTGCAGTCCCAGACGGCGAGCCCGTACCGGCTCCCCGTCGACCCCGCCGATCCGGAGGACCGATGACCACGCCCGCCCCGCCGAACTTCCCGCTGCGCGAGTTCCTCGGCTTCGACATCGAACGCGGGGAGGGTCGGGCGACGGCGACGATGACGGTCGGCGACCCCCACCTCAACCCGAACGCCGTCGCGCACGGGGCGGCGCTCTTCGCCATGGTCGACACGATCATGGGTGCGGCGACGGTCAGCATCCTCGACGACGAGCATCGCTGCGCCACGATCGAGGTCCAGATGCGGTTCCTGCGGGCGGCGTTCCCCGGCACGGTGCTGCGGGCCGAGGCGACGGTGCTGAGCGCCGGTCGGCGTGTCGTGCACCTCGACGCCCGGGTCACGGACGGCGACGGCGCGCTCGTCGCGGCAGCGACCGGGTCGTTCGCGGTCATCCCGGCACCGCCGGGTGCGGCGCCGCGGTAGCGTCCCGGCACATCCGAGGGGGAGGGGACATGGAACTCGACGGTGCAGCGAAGGGCGTGCTCGACGCGCTCGTCCGGTTCGGCATCCCGGCGTTCGAGGACACGACGCCGGAGAACGCCCGGGCTGCGTACGCGGCCCTGCGCAATCCGAACCTGCCGGTCATGGACGTCGCAGAGGTGCGCGACCTCGACGCCGACGGCGTCCCGGTGAAGGTGTTCGTGCCCGAGGGCACGGGACCGTTCCCGGCGCTCGTGTGGATCCACGGCGGCGGCTGGGTGATCGGATCGGCGACGCAGTCGGAGCCGCTCACCCGCGAGCTCGCCAACCGTGCCGGCTGTGTCGTCGTGAGCGTCGACTACCGCCTCGCCCCCGAGCACCGGTACCCCGCGGCGTCCGACGACGCCATGACGGCGACGCGGTGGACGGTGGCGCACGCAGCTGAACTCGGCGTCGACCCGGCTCGCATCGCCGTCGGCGGTGACTCGGCGGGTGGTCACCTCGCGGCGATCGTGGCGCAGGCGATGCCGTCGGAGCTCGTGCACCAGGTGCTCGTCTACCCCGTCGTGGACATGGACTGGGAGCCCTATCCGAGCTCGGTGGAGAACGCGCACGGCTACCTGCTGCACACGGCGTCGATGACCTGGTTCCGTTCGCATTACCTCGGTGACACCGGGGCGTCGTGGACCGATCCGACCGTGTCACCGATCCACGCCTCCGACGAGGTGCTCGCCACCGTCCCGGGGGCGACGGTCGTCACGGCCGGTTTCGACCCGCTGCGCGACCACGGCAGCGCCTACGCGGAGCGTCTGCGTCGCAACGGGGTCGACGTGGTCCACGACCACTACGCCGCCCAGATCCACGGGTTCTTCGGGATGGGTGCGGCGATCCCGGACGGGGCGCAGGCCGTCGCACGGACCGCGCAGCGTCTGCGTGAGGTTTTCGGCACCGCCTGAGGCGGAGGAGGAGGGACGTCGTGCTGCTCGACGACAAGGTTGCGATCGTCACGGGGGCCGCGTCCGGCATCGGTGCCGCGAGCGCCCGCCGGTTCGCGGCGGAGGGTGCGGCGGTCACCGTCGCCGACATCCGTCGTGCGAAGGCGGAGGAGGTCGCCCAGTCGATCCGTGACGCCGGTGGGTTGGCGCTCGCGGTCGAGGTCGACGTCGCGGACGCGGCGTCGGTCGCCGCGATGGTGCAGGCGACCGTCGAGGCCTTCGGTCGGCTGCACGTGCTGTTCAACAACGCCGGCACCTTGCGGCCGGGGACCGCGGTCGAGCTCGCCGTCGAGGACTGGGACGCCGTGATGGCCGTGAACGTGCGGTCGGTGTTCCTCGGCGCGAAGTACGCCGTGCCGCACATGGAGGCCGCCGGTGGCGGGTCGATCATCAACACGGCGTCGATCTCCGGCCTGCACGGCGACGGCGGCGCGGTCGTCTACGCGGCGTCGAAGGCGGCCGTGATCAACCTGACCCGTGCGCTGTCCACCGACCATGCCCCTGCCGGCATCCGGGTGAACGCGATCTGCCCCGGCACGATCGAGACCCCGCCGGTCGCCCGCATGATGACGCAGGGCGACGCCCTCGCCCGGAACGTCGCAGCGCACGCGCTCGGCCGGCTCGGCCAGCCCGAGGAGATCGCCGCCGCTGCGGTGTGGTTGGCCTCCGACGAGTCGTCGTTCGTCACCGGCGAGGCGATCGTGGTCGACGGCGGCCTGCGGGCGCAGTCACCACTCGGCCGTCTCGCCGACCCGCGTCCGGCACACCGGCGCGGCTGACGGCCCCTACCGGTCGGCGTCCCGCAGGACGCCGTCGGCGCGCAGGCCCTCGACGGTCGCCGGGTCGTACCCGAGTTCGTCGAGGATCGCCGTGTTGTGTTCGCCGAGGAGCGGTGCGACGAGGTCGGGCCGGTCGGGCGACGCCGAGAACCGGAACGGGAACCCGGGGATCGTGATCTCGCCGAGCACCGGGTCGGGCACGGTCCGGATCGCCTCGCGCTCACGGAAATAGGGGTGCTCGACGGTCTGGGCGGGGGAGAGCACCGGGGCGCAGGGGATCCGGTGCGCCTCGAGCACGGCGAGCGCCTCCTCGTCGGTAGCGAACCCACCGAGCCACTCCTCGATGATCGCGGCGAGCTCCTCGCGATGGCGCGCCCGGTCCCGTGAGGTGGCGAAGCGCGGGTCGACGAGCAGGTCGGGCCGCCCGATCGCCTCGGGAACACGCGGCCATTGGCGGGCCAGGGCGAGCATCACGATCCACCCCTGCGGGCCCTTGAACACCCCGATCGGCGCGTCCACACCGGAGTGGCGGCCGGTGCGGGTCGGCTGCATGCGCCCGCCGGTGAGCCCGACGGCGTGCACGTTCAGCTCGTGCATGTGGAAGAGCGCGTCGACCATCGAGATGTCGATCGACTGGCCCTCCCCGGTGCGCAGCCGGTGGAACAGCGCGATCGCAACGGCGGCGAGTGCGTGCACCCCGGCGTTCACGTCGCCCACGCCCATCCCGACCCATGTCGGCGGGCCGTTGCGCTCACCGGCCATGTGCATCATCCCGGAGAAGGCCTGGGCGATCATGTCGTAACCCACCCGGTTCGCGTAGCTGCCGGTGCGTCCGAACGCGGAGATCGACGCCATGATCACCGTCGGGTTCCCGGCC
>Ga0129333_10006230_pt1 | contig 11289 bp, 12 predicted proteins | sample CPB6_08_DNA_FD_94474 | JGI IMG/M metagenome (GOLD analysis project Ga0129333, IMG submission 94474) | Freshwater to marine salinity gradient microbial communities from Chesapeake Bay, USA - CPBay_Sum_0.6_0.8_DNA | ecosystem: Environmental > Aquatic > Marine > Coastal | place: USA: Chesapeake...
ATATTTGCACTATCTTCACTAGCAGATGCACCTTGATAAATTTTACCATCTATGTCTATTATATAAGTTGAATCAGAATAGTCATTAATATTTACAGTCTCTCCTCTGAGAGTCTCTGAAAATTCAAAAGTTAAATCTTTACTGTGAGCAACAGCTTCTGGACTAACTAAATTCATGATGTAGCGCTACCTCCAGTATAAGATAATGATGAATAAAATTTTCTAGCTGCGTTTAATTTTTTAGTATAGTAAGGAGAGTTTCTATCTACAGCCCAAGGGCCTCCTCTTCCAGTCGGACGCCATGAAGCATCTCTCTCATACATAATCGTTGCTGCAACAGCATCCTGCAATGTAGTGCAAGTAATTAATTTAAAGTATGCTTTCTTTTCATCTCCGTGAAACTCCATCCATACATAATCTAATTGTTTTTCTAGAGAAGGGGCAGCTCCCTTTGAGAATGCACTTAAACCATGATATCGTAAAAACTTATCTCTGCGTTCTGCTCTCCATTGCGCAATACCTACAGACTGCATACCCTTATCATTAGGATTAAGAGCACCAGGAGAGCATCCTGATTCTATTTCAAAATTACCTACAAGTGCAGCAACTATACATTTTAAATCTCCAGAGTAAGAACCTACTTTAGATATCTTCTCCCAAAAATAATTGTATACTTTTTGTTGATTTGAACCGCCAGAAAGTTGATTTGTTGGAGTCTCTTGTGATCCTACTCCTGTTTGCTCTCTTACACTGTTTGCAACTGCACCATATGACTTAGGATGGATACCATCTCCACCAGGGGTAAATGATACTACTTTATCTCCGTTTGCTGCAGCGAAAGAACGAACTGTGGCAGCTGCAGTAGGATCAGCAGGTAGAATCCAAGTATAACTACCTGCATTCATAGTACTTCGTATTTCACCTAGATTAGATCTAAGCTGATCTACATTCCCTCTTCCCCCTACTATATCATTACTACCAACGCTTAGAACAGCATTACCTTGATTTTGTAGAGAAGGGTTGTTTTTAATATTAGTAAGAATTTGAGATGATGAAGCACCTACTTTAGCATTTGTAGGTACACCCATTGCTTGGCCAGTTCCAACTGCAATACTATCACCAACAACTACAGTACCACCATTAGAGTTACCACCTCTCTGTGCGTTAGCACTTCCAGCAGCTCCTCCTTCATTACCGGAGTAAGATGGGTTTGCAGCATTATTATCGGTGTTGTTACCACCAGAAGGTGTACCCCCAGGTGTATTATTCATAGAACCATCACCACCGTTAATAACACCTACTACTACAGGTTGCTGACAATCTTCTCCATCAGCAAAGAAACCCATAACCCAAGTACCAGGTACTAGACCATGTGATGCATTACCACCTGACGTTTGTCCACCTGTTGTTGGATAAAGAACAAGAGCCCAAGGAAGATCACCATCAGATACTCTTTCTTGATCTTCTGTGTGATGTATTCCAAATATTCTTACTCTTACTCGCGACTTATCGTCACCAGTATCCTTCACTACACCAATAAACCATCTGAAGCGGTCGCCATAAAAATCATCTGTTAACATTATGCACCACCTCTTCCGCCAGAACTAGTTATAGGACGGCCTGTATCAGGATCAATAACAGTATTGCTTCTAGCAAGACCGCCATCTTTGTTGTAGAATGATTTTTCGTATAGAGATGTAAAGTAGCCGTCTTTATATACTCTAAGAGTTGTCGCGGCTTGGTTACCAATAGATACAACTTGCTTTACTTCATTAATTATATACAATCCAGTAATGTAAAGATCTAACTGCACATCATTGAATCCGTGCATCTCTGGTATTTTAAGATAAATGACTTGTCCTGCTTTTAGATCCATATTAGCTGGTACAGTAATAGTAAGATCTATCTGGTTCAATGCAATTAAATTTTGCATTGCTTTACCAACCTTGAGTCTATACTCAGGTTGAGTCTTGGCCTGTCCATCAAAGTCTTCATAGTTATTAATAATGTATCTAATACGGTTAGCATATTCTGTATTTTCTACTTTGTTCTTTACGTACTCAATGTATCCCTTAGTATTAAGGGGTGCTCCTTCGAGAGTTAACTTTTCAACATCAAAATCAGGTTTAAGTTCTGTTGGTGTTACATGATATGCTTTTTGTAACATGCTTACTTCAAATAATTCATTCTGATAATATCCACTTGAGATTTTTTCAATAGAAGAAAATCTCTTATTAATAACTAAGTTAGTTATCATTCTAAGGGGAGCTTCTGGATCTGATGCTCCGTTTTTATTTGAATATGATGATTCAACTTCTGATCTATAAACGTAAGCTTTTTGCTGAAGCTCACCTCTTTTTTGTTTACCATCTTCAATTAATTTTTGAAGAGTAACAAAGTTAAATCCGTCTAAATTTTCAAAAAACAAATATTGAAATTTCTTTTCATAGTCTTTTGCAACTGCATGCTTTGCTAACCATTGAATAGCTTGAAAAGGTCTTACATTAGGCACAATAAGACTTCTTACTTTAATTGATTCTTCTTTTACAAATGGTTTAGTTTCACCAATAAGATCTTGAGTGTCTTTTTTAATATAATCATCATATACTTTTTCTGCCATATCTTCAACAAGATCGGCATAAGCATGTGAGACATATTTTCTAGTATTTTGTAAAAACTCTACTGATGTAAGATCTATAATATACATTAATGCGCGTGCATTATCATCAGCTATTATGTTTCTTACACCTCTTATAATAAACTTAATTGTTTTTTCTTTACTAGTAGTTGCGTTTATACCAGTTAAAGTTTTATATGTGATGTCTATAAACTCTTCACCTGTAAATGGATAGTTAGTAAACATACCAATTTTATCATTAATAAGCATTTCAGCTTTAATGACAGGCTCAAACATAGACTGATAAAGTACAAGTTCAACAAACTGTGGAAAAATACTCATTGAGTCAGTTTTGTTAAACTTAGTTATTCTAACGTCTATGATCTGTATTTGAAGAGGGTTACTGAATGTATCAGCCATTAATAAACAAATCTTTAAACTTAGATCTAAATTCGTCTATGTAAGATGCTCTTATAAGAACTATATCTCTTTTAGACTCATTAATTTCGTTTTCATAATCCCATATACTTTTTGGCACCCACCCGGATTGTTCTACTGGTGTCAAAGCATCATATGTTTCTTTAGTTATTGTATAATTGTAAGCTGCAATATCTTCTTGAGTATCTGAATTTAAACCTTCATAATAGTAGTAAGCGATTGAATAATCAAAAAGAGTGGACGTCATAAGTTCAGCGCTTCTATTATATTTTTTCTCAATATATTTTTTAAAATCTTTTTCTGAAAGAGGCCAATCCTTGTATGGATCTATTATATTATTACACAAATAAATTATCCAATCTAAAGTAGAATCGCCATACTCTCTGTATGCAATAATGTCAGCTCTTTCACCATTCTTAATCGTATACTTAAAGAATTTTCTTTGATCTTTTAATGTATTAGATAAAACTTCTGCTTTACTCAATATGTGAGTAGCTACCTGATTATTATAATTAATGTAAGGGTAGTAATTAAATATTGACATTATGAGCCTGCAAAATCTTGTCTAGTTTTGACGTTAACTTCGTTAAGTTGTAGAGACAATTCTATAGTCACTGGACGGCCATCAGTGTAAAAAGCAGGTACACCTGAGGTAAGGTTATTAACACTAAGAGCAGAAATAAAGGATTTACCAACACTTGGAAGAGTTGTATTGGTAGTAGATCCACCAATAAAGTTAACTTCTGCAAGATAAGGATAATCATAAGCAAACCCAGCATACTTAATTTCAGGATGCATGTATTTTTTTATTTCAGTTATCATTCTTGACATCTCATCTGCTTCTTCTGGTGTCTTAGGAGAAAGTTTCCAAGTAAATTGAAACTCTCTTAATTTTACTCCATCAAAGATAGTAGTCATATGAGGGTTTCTAACCATACCAGTTTCAAGCTGAGCTGCTCTACCAAATATAGTCTCAGATACACCAGGTGTGAGAGCTAATACATTAGCTGGATTAGTGTTCATTATCTTATCTACTACACCAGGAGCAACTGATGCTGCATATTCTGAAACTCTGTTAATCATTCTGGTAATGTTAGCACCTCCAGAATTATATGTTTCTTGCGCAATAGATTTACCACCAGATATAAGATCACTAATAGTTGGGAGTTTACTCATATCTGCCATACCTGCAAGACCAAGAGCAGTAGAGTTAATTTCCATCCCATAATTATCTGTAAGTTGATCAGGCATAGGAAGACGTACGTAAACTTCAGTAGCTGAGTTCACCGTGGATCCTGGACGAGGTCTAGAATACTTACTTAATGTAAGAACTGTGTAAAATTGCGGTTCTTGTTTGGGAAATCCGTAACGTGCAACCATGTTTTTCCTCTATAAATACTTTATTATTTATACTGGTATTTTACATGGCACATAAAGGTAAATTTAAACCAAAGAACCCTCAGAAGTATAAGGGCGATGTATCCAACATAGTCTATAGAAGCTTCTGGGAGTTAAAATTTATGAGATATTTAGACTCTCACCCGGATATATTAGAGTGGGCTTCTGAAGAGATAGTTATACCGTATATTAGCCCAGTTGATAGAAAAGTTCATCGTTATTTTCCTGATTTCTGGGTAAAGATGATGTCTGCTGATAAACAAATAAATACTATGTTAATAGAAATAAAACCTTCTAAGCAAACTAGACAGCCAGTACAGAAAGACAAAGTAACTAGACGCTATATTAATGAACTTAAAACATATGGTGTTAACACAGCAAAATGGCAGGCTGCTAAAAAATTCTGTGATGATAATAACTGGTACTTTAAAGTGCTAACAGAAAACGAATTGGGTATAGGTAAGAATTAATGCCTATTTTTACAGATATATTACAGAACACTAGAACTGGAAGAGCTGCTCCTGGTATTTTGAGACCTGGTTCTCTAGATGCAAGAGATTGGTATAGAGAAAAAGCTCGAGAAACTGTTAGTGTTAACCCTAACAAAATTATTGCTCAAAATAGATCGTATAACAGAACTACTATTAGACCAGGGTTTATGTATCTGTTTGGTTATAATCCAAAATTTAAGGAAGAATTACCTTTCTATGATAGATATCCTCTTATATTTCCTTTTAAAATAGAAGAGGGTGGTTTTCTAGGAATGAATCTTCACTATCTGCCTCATATTATGAGGGCTAGATTAATGGATCAGCTTTATGATTTAACTAATAATGAACGTTTTGATGAAACTACTAAGATAAGAGCATCTTATCAGTTACTTAATTCTGCAGCACGTTATAAATATTTTAAGCCATGTGTTAAGAGATATCTTAATAATCATGTTACTACTAGATTTCTTTTTATTCCGTCTAACGAGTGGGATATTGCATTATTTCTACCACTTGAAAGATTTGAGAAACAACATAAGTCATCAGTTTATAGAGATTCGAGATTTAAAATAAATGCCCTTTAATGTCAATGAAATGCTTGCTACAATAAATGCAAACGGCGGCTTAACTAAAGCTTCGAAGTTTATTGTTAGAATAACTCCTCCTACATCTCTATTATCAAATATAAACAATGATTTTGTTTTCTTTTGTGATAGCGCTACCTTACCTGGTTTAACCTATCAGTCAGACGAAATAAGAATGGCAGGATATGGTAACTCAGAAAAAAGACCGTATGCACCCATTTTCCAAGATGTAAATGTTACATTCTATAACGATTCAGATAGTAGAGTGCTTAGTTTCTTACATCTATGGCAACAATCTATTTACAATTTTAATGATAAAACTAACCCTAATGCTACTGCTCGTAAATTAGTAAATAATACTTTTGCATATCCTGGAGGAAGCGATGGGTATTATGGTATAGTTGAAATTATACACTATGATGACGCACAAAAAGAAATAGTTACATATGAACTTGACGAGGCATTTCCTATTTCAGTAGGAGATGTACAGGTTGACTGGAACCTAAACGATCAATTAGTAAAGATACCTGTATCGTTTGCATACACATATTGGTCAGCTAACACTCTTGATCCTGGAACAGTAGATGAAATAAGTGCTGCAAGAGGTAATGCGCTTACCAGTCAACAGACAAGAATAGATCAAGATGTGCAGGATATTACTGAACTATTAAACGTCACTTCACCTTATCAAATTCAGAGATACACAAATCAATTTGCATTGCGCCTATTTTGAGGATGATTTATTATGGCACTTCCTAAGATTAAACACCCTACATACTCTATTTCTATACCTTCTTCCAAACAAAAGATAACAATCAGACCATTTACAGTACAAGAAGAAAAACTTCTTCTTATGGCAAAGTCGTCTGAGAAGTTAGAAGATGTTATTGATTGTATGGTAAAAATAGTTCAAAATTGCATTATTGAACCTATAGATGTGAGCAAGCTTGCTACTTTTGATGTTGAATATATCTTTATTAAACTTCGCTCTAAGTCTGTAGGTGAAATAGTAGATCTCGAATATAACGATACAGAAACAGGAAAGGTTAACTTTCAAGTTAACCTAGAAGATGTAGAAGTAAAATTTTCTCCAGAACATACATCTAAAATAAAAGTGTATGATGATATCTACGTAAAAATGAAATATCCAACTTTAAGTGATATGAAAGAAGTAGGCGGAGATATTAATGAAAGCAATATAGTTGATATTCTATACAAGTGTATAGAACAGATGTATGATGATAAAGAAGTATACACTGAATATTCTAAAGAGGAATTAGAAGAATTTATTAATAATCTACCAGTAGAAAGTATAGCCAACATTACTAAATTTTTCAATACAATGCCGATTGTAGAGCATACTGTGATTCTTAAGAATAAAGAAGGACAGACGAAGGAGGTCCTACTGAGGGGTATCAACAGTTTTTTTACTTTCTGACCGGATATAGTAATATCGCGGTCTATTATAATACGCTATTTTCTCTTGTACAACACCATAAATACTCATTAACAGAAGTATATGAAATGTATCCGTATGAGAGAGATCTTTTTGTTGATTTGCTGGTGAAATATATTAATGATATGGAAGAAACCAATAGGAATCGTCAGTAATGGCAAGAAAGAAAAAAGCAGTAGCTGGTGTAATAGGTGATACTACCTACTACTTTAATGAAAAAGGTCAAATTGTAGATGAGACAGGACAACCAGCTCCACCTGCATTTGCGAAAGCTATTGCTGCTTCAGGCGTTGAACCTCCTAAGCAAGAAGAAAAACCTCAAAAACCAGCAAGACAAAGAAGACAAGCTCCTGCAAAAACTCCTAATGAGGTGGTACGAGAGCAGGTCGCACGTCAAGAAGAAGCTGTAAAAGAATCTAAACCTGTAGAAACTGCCGAGCAGAAAAAATCAAGACTTGGTAGACTGATTGAAAGGGTGTCTGGCGCTGGTAGAGGAAATGAACCTAGCCAGGCAAGAACATCTGCAGACAATGTAAGAGAAAGTCAACCAGTAGGAAGTAGATTTGGTAGTTTCCTATCTAGAACTACAGGTAGTGTAGCTAGAGGTTCTAAGAATCTAGCATCTGGTGTTCTATCTACTGAATATATGGGGTTAGGGTTTGTTCCAGGTATTATAGAAAATTTCTTATCTGGAGGTAAAGGAGATAAACCAGCCCGCACTACTTCTGCTGGTCAACAAAGAGCTGCAAAAGCACTTAGTACATTTAGTGGTACAACCTCTGGAATGGAAAGTAAAAAAGAAGGTTCTGTATCTGTATTAAGTAAATTATTAGATGCATCAGAAAAGCAGAATGAAAAACTTGATGATATCGTGAAAGCTTTAGATAGACAGAATACATCTAGAATTGAAGACAGTAGAGAAATAAAGCAGCAAAACGAGCAAATTATTAGACTACTCCAAGCTATTGCATCACAAGGTGGAATGGCAAGAGGTGGACCTGGAGCAGGTGGAGGAGGTCTTGGATTAGGTGCTCTGGGATTAGGCGGTTTGTTAAGCAGTCTATTAGGAGGAGGTAGAACTCTTCTTAAAGCAGGAGCAACTGGATTAAAAATAGCAGCTAGTGCTGCTAAATTAGGAGTTAAAGGTACAATAGGTGCAGCAAAGCTATTAGGAAGAGGTGCTGTTGCAGGCGCCGGGCTTGCTGCTGGTGGTATAAAGAGTTTATTTTCTGGAGGAGCTGGTACTGCTGCTAAAGAAGCTGGAGAAGCGGTTGCAGAAACTGGTGCAAAAGCAGCAGGTAAAGCTGCAGCAGAAACAGGTGCAGAAGCAGCTGCTAAAGGTACTGCTAAAGCTGCTGAAAAAATTATTGCTAAAGAAGGTACTGAAGCAGCTGCTGAAACTGGAGCAAAAGCGGCTGGTAAAGGTGGTCTAAAAGCTATCGTTGCTAAAGTTATAGGACCAAGAGTGGGTAAGGTAGTTGCTAAGTCTGTACCTTTTGTCGGTGCATTAGCTGGTCTTGGTTTTGGTATTGCACGTGCTATGGAAGGTGATTTTAAAGGTGCTGCAGCTGAAGTTGCTGGTGGTACTGCTTCAATCTTCCCTGGTGTAGGCACTGCTGCTTCTATTGCAACTGACGTAGGACTTCTTGCAAGAGATGTTTATAAGGAAGCTTATGGTATCTTTCCAGAAGATGATCCTAAATCATCTGAAAGACTAGAAGAAGTTAAAAAAGAAGTAATGAATTATATTGATGAGAATGTAAAAGGCAAACAATCAGAATCTTCTGTACCTGGACCTACACCATCCGGATCCTCAGGTACTCCTGCAGGGGCAACTCCAGGAGGAACTACTCCTGGCGCTACTGTACCGCAAGGAACAGCTCCGGCTGGACAAGGTACTACAGTTCCTGTGTCACAAGTTGCACCGTCATTAAATACAGCTGCTGGATTCAATCAAGGTTCTATGCAGATGGCATTGAACACTAATGCACCAGCACCACCAATGATTGTTAATAACAATAATATAACAAACAGTGCTAGTGCTGGTGGAGGAGGTGGTGGAGGTGCACCAGGAAGAACTAGTGGTCCTGCTCCTACTGCACCTGTACAGTCCCATATAGATAGAGCTCTATATGGTGACCTTTATGGGGCCGGTATACCTTAACTATCGGCCAACTTCTTAAAGAAGCTCAAATCATCATCATCGTCATCCCAAGGTGCTGATTCCTGCTTTGCTGCTGGAATAGCAGGCGCAGGTGTTGCCTTAGGAGGAGTAGGAAATGCTTCGTCTTCATCAATAGAAGGCGGCATGCGTTGAGCTGAATCACCAGCAACACCAAGAGCCTTTTCCAAGCGCATCTTAAGTTCATCATATGACTTAAAGTGCTTAGGATCAACAAGATCTTGAAGTGAGTGCTGCTTATTCCAGATATTCTCAATTGCATCATCGTCTTGCGCAATAGGTGTAGAGGAATCAAACTCTGACTTATCGTAGTTACGATAACCTTCTACCTGGCGAATCTTCAACTTAAAGTTAGCACCATCCCAGAAGTCAAATGGGTTAATTGCCTTCTCATCAGCAAATTGAGGATGCATGGCTTCATTAAGCTTGTCAAAGATCTTCTTACCATACTTAAACAAGAATACCTTACCTTCGTTTTCAGGACGGTTAGGATCCTTAACTACAAGAATGTTAGAGAAGTAAGAAAGACGGCGCTTGTACTTGCGAACAAGATCCTTATTTGACTCAATACCAGAGTTCCAAAGCTTAGTATTCATCTCTGATACTGGATCAGGCTTATTAAGAGTAGTTAGACTCTTTTCGATATACCAACCACCAGGGCCTTGAAACCCGTGGTCCCAAATGCGTACGAAAGGCACATCTTCTCCCTTTGGTGCGGGAAGAAAACGTAGGACCGCATAGCCGTTACCGGCTTTGTCGACATCTGGCTTCCAGAAGCGGTCGTCGTTCGTGTTGTCTTGGGGAACATTAGAATTGAGCTTGTTGAGCTCGGAGGTAAGTTTTTCAAAGTTAGACTTACGATTTTGTTTGAGTGCTTCGAATGAATTTGTCATTTGTATCTCCGTTGTATGACGATATATTGATTGTATGAACGATGTATAATAACATCAAGAGAATTTATTCCTCAAGATGCTACAGTATTTATCCTTGTCATACTCAAGGAATGGATGTAACTTTTTACAATTCAAGGCTATTTGTGGCCATAGAACTGGATCAGTAATCTCTTTATTCCACTTACTAAAGAAACGAACACAGTCTTGTATAATAATAAAAGTCTCTTTAGATATTTTTTTACGATTAAGTAAGTTTAAAAGATGAGGATATCCACCTGTAGGTACTTCGAAGTTTTTATCAAAGTCTTCAAGTAGATTATCTATTTCATTTTCAAACATATATGTAAGAGTCTGCTTACGTCTTAAGAATTCATTATACTTTAACTGCTGATCTAATCCAAATAGATCACCAATCCAAAGTTTCTGATTATCCGAAAGATTAGCTACTAAAAAAGAAAGAGGGTCTTCGTGTTTAGATAGCTTATAGAACATATATTTGTCTTTACGTGTTTCAAATGTATGTTCTGATGCTCTCACTTTACCATTGTACTTAAAGAAGTCATATGACTCTGTAGTAAAATGATTCTTGATAGCAGTATAAAGTTTATATGCTTCAAAAGGTGTCATATAGGCAGTCTTGCAGACTTTCTAATCATGTTAAGGTTTTCAGCTTCGTATTGTATCTTAGCTTTAAGAACTGAATTTTGTTTAACTAATGCTGCAGCTGTTTCAACTTCAATATTGTTTATTTCACAGTATAGTAACACTGCGTCAAAGAAGTCAATGTTTTTTTGAATGACTATCTTCTCTATCTCTTTAACAAAGTCTGATGATGTCTTAATGTTACTTAATTTCATGATACCATTCTACAATAAAAAATGCAAGGTGGAGAGATTCTGTTTCCAAGCTCTCTCCGGGCTCATGTGAATTAAGCTGCTAGAGCGTAATCACCATATGCATTGTTATCGTTTGCATTTACGTTTTGCTTATAGTCTCCGCGCACTTTTATTACGCACGTCGATCCTATTTCGCCCCCATCAAAAGCGCCCCAGTGTTGCTGGGAGAGAATCCCGACCCTCAGATGTATAACGCACCCTACATGTCACTCTTGTTATACGCTTGTGGTGGAGGCGCCGGGTACCGCCCCCGGGTCCGAAACGTCTATTCCTCACGCCTCATCGACCTAAGCTCTTTATTTATAGTATAGTTTATAAAGTAAATCAACTGTTAA
>Ga0129333_10006231_pt1 | contig 11287 bp, 9 predicted proteins | sample CPB6_08_DNA_FD_94474 | JGI IMG/M metagenome (GOLD analysis project Ga0129333, IMG submission 94474) | Freshwater to marine salinity gradient microbial communities from Chesapeake Bay, USA - CPBay_Sum_0.6_0.8_DNA | ecosystem: Environmental > Aquatic > Marine > Coastal | place: USA: Chesapeake Bay...
ATCAGCGCAGGCGGCATTCTCGCGATTGGCGACGACAACGTCGGCGACAAGAAGTCGAAGATTCTCGACATGGTGCGCCCGAACAGTGCGCTCTACATCGGGGGTATGGGAGCGCGCGGCAAGAACTTCTACAACGACATCTGCCGTGCCTACGGATACGAGGACGAGGCGAAGCTCATTCAGGATCTCTATCTCGATGGCAAGAAGGACGAAGCGGCGGCAAACGTGCCGACGGAAATGCTGGAACTGACGAATCTCGTCGGCCCCAAGGGTTTCATTGCCGACCGCGTCGCTGCTTACAAAGAGGCGGGCGTCACCGTTCTCAGCGTGAACCCGGTTGGCCCCGACGCCGTCCACCAAATCGAGACATTGCGCGACATCGTCGACAGCCTCTGAAATGAACCCCGGGCCCGTTCCCTTTTCCGGAATCTGCGAGACGGGTTGGGAGCCCGTGCGAGCCGCGATCGAGGCGAACTTCGCATCGACCGGCGAGCTCGGCTGCAGTGTGGCGATCTTCCATCGCGGCCGTCCGGTTGTCGACCTTGTCGCCGGATGGGCCGACCAGGAACGTTCCGTTCCCTACACGGCCGACAACCTGCAGGTGGTGTTCAGTACGACGAAGGGAATCGCCGCAACCGCACTGGCGATGTGCGTGGATCGAGGTCTCGTCGACTACGCCACCCCGGTGTCGCACTATTGGCCCGAGTTTGCCGCACACGGCAAGGACAACATCACCGTGGCGCAGTTGGTTTCGCACCGAGCAGGGCTCTACACGATCGACGAAAAACTCACGCTTGACGAAATTCTCGATGACGCTCGTATCGCGCGCGCGCTCGCCGACACCAAGCCCCGCTGGGAGCCGGGCACGGCGCATGGCTATCACGCGCTCACGTACGGATGGCTGGTCGGCGAGATCGTGCGTCGGGTGGATGGCCGCGACATCGGTCGTTTCGTGAACGAAGAGATCGCCGGACCGCTCGGGGTTGAGCTGCACATCGGCTTGCCCGATCGACTCCACCACCGCGTGGCGCTCCTGACACAGGAGAAGTCGAAGAGTTCGGGTGGCGGCGAGACACCCGAGGCAAAAGCGGCGCGCGAACTCATCGAGAAGATGCTCGGCCCCGACACTCCGGGTGGGCAGGCGTTGTCGCTGTCCGGAATGTGGACAGGCGAGGGGCTGTTCAACCGCCCCGAGGTGTTGCGCGCCCAGATCCCCGCAGCGGGTGGGGCCACCAACGCACGGTCGCTCGCCACGATGTACGCGGCTCTGCAACAGCCGGTGAACGGAGTGAGGTTGTTGTCGCCCGAAACGTTCGCTGCAGCAACGGCGGTCCAAACGCCCCTCAACGAACCCGACAAGTGCCTCATCGTGCCCACATCGTTCGCGATGGGATACATGACGCACAGCATGTTCACGCAGTATGCGGGCCCGGGCAGCTTCGGACATCCGGGTTTTGGTGGTTCGGTCGCGTTTCTCAATCCGGAACGAGAGCTTGCATTCGGCTACGCAATGAACGCGTTGGCGGCAAACCTCGCGGGCGACACGCGCGCGCAGGCGGTCATCGACTCTGCTGTTCGCTGCGCAGACGCCGCCTGATCGGCGCCGTCAACACGAGATAGAGACTTCCCGCGGTCGCGGCGGCCAGGGCGAACACGGCAATCGTGGATCGCACGCCGATGGCATCGGACACCACTCCCGAAATCGCGCTCGTGATGGAAAGTGTGAGAGTCACGAGTGCAAAGTCGCCGGCGAGAACCCGTCCGCGGACCTCGTCGGGCGCGCGCATCTGCAGGCCGTAGGAACTGAGCACCCATTGCGCGCCCCCACCGAAGTGGGCGAGTGCGACGAAGATCGCTGCGACGGCGATGTGCGGGCTGATCGATGCACCGAGATAGAACCCCGAGAACAAAACGCCCGCGATGCCGCACACGAGGAGAAGGCGTTCGAGGTTGCCCTTCACGAGACGGGCTGCAAGGAGCGGCCCGAGCCCCGATCCGACTCCTCGCGCACCAATGAGCAGTCCACGCCCCGAATCTCCCGTCTTGAAGGCTTCGGAGGCGAGGACGGCAAGCTGGCTGACGATTCCCGCGCCGATTGCGAAGGTCATTTTCGATGCGACCAGCGCGAGAATCACGCTGTCACGCCGGGCGAGCTGGATCGCTTCGCGCATGTCGGCGACGGGACGAACCTTGCGCCCGGCGGTCGTCGTGTCGCGCTGTTGCATCGGAGTGCCGATGGCTCCGAACAGCAGTCCGGCGACCACGAAGCTCACGGCGTCGGCAATGAACGAAGCCGAGCGTCCGAACGCCTGCGCAAACAGACCACCGAGTCCGGCACCGACTGCGAGCATGACACCCCACGTGGCGCCGAGAAGCGAGTTTGCCTTCCGCAACTCGTCGTCGTTTCGGGCGAGGTTGGGGATCGCGGCGCTGCTTGCGGGTCCGATGAACGCTGCGAGAGCCGCAATGAGCGACTGGGACACGAGGGCGATCCAGATGCGCCCACCGGACGAACCGAGGAGACCCAACGCGCACACCGCCTGGGCGAACGAGACGGCGACGAGAAGTTTGCGGCGGTCGTATCTGTCTGCTGCAGGTCCGGCGATGGGTGAAGCGAGAAACGAAGGCAGGGAGAACGCCACGTAGACGAGAGAGACGAGAAACTTGGAATCGGTTGCGTCGTCGACAAGGCCTGCGAGAGCGACGAAGGTGAACCAGTCGCCGAGGTACGACACGACCTGGGCAAAGAAGAGCAGTCGGATGTCGCGGTTGTCCCGCAGGAGTTTCAGCACTACAGGTATTTCTGCGAGCCGCGCAGCACCCGCTCGGCCTCGGCAACGATGTCGCGCACGATCTGAGCAGCGGGGATCAACGACGTGATCGCGCCGACGCCCTGGCCACAGGGCATGAACTCTCGGTTGGTGTCGACAACCGTGTCACTCGGCGCGCCGAGATGATTGGCGCCTTCCTTCATCGCATGGATGGCCTGGTCGGGGAACTTGCGTAGCTCGTCGGGATGCTGTTCGTAATAGCTGGTCCAATCGTTGCGCACGACGCGGCACGTTTTTCCGGTGAAGCCGCGCGAGACGACGGTTCCGTCTTCGGGCGTGGCGACGAGCGTCTCTTTGTATCCGCGCACCGCGCGCGCCTCGGGCGTGGCGATGAAGCGCGTGCCAACCCAAACGCCATCTGCGCCCAGTGCGAGCGAGGCGGCGAGTCCGCGCCCGTCGAACAAGCCCCCTGCGGCAACCACCGGAATCTTGTCGCCGACTGCGTCGACGACCTGCGGGACGAGAGCCATCGTGGCGACGGTTCCCGTGTGGCCTCCGCCTTCGGTGCCCTGTGCGACCACGAAGTCGCAGCCACTCGCCAGCGCAGCTTCGGCGTGGCGCACCTTTCCGCACATCGATCCGACGAGAACATTGTGCTTGTGGAGGTAGTCGATTGCGTCGCGGGGTACTCCAAGGCCTGCAACGAAGATGCGCGCCCCTCCCTCGACGACGGCTTTCACGCCTTCCTCGATCTGCGTGGGAAGCGCCGCCAAGAGGTCGACACCGAAGGGCTTTTTCGTGATGGTTTTGACCCGGTTGATTTCGTCGACGAGCTCATCGGTCTTCATGGTCGACGCACCGAAGGTTCCGATTCCACCGGCTTCGGACACGGCGCCGACGAGGTCGCTGTATGACACGCCCCCCATGCCGGCGAGCATGACGGGGTGCTCGATGTCGAACAGTTCGGTGATTCGCGTGCGCATGGCGCCAACCTATCTCAGTAGGCGCCGTCGCGATCAGTAGGCGCCGTCGCGATTGAGGAACCTGCGGTGCCATCGCCGGGGCGTGAACACCACCGCGCGCGGCTCATCTTCGAACATCCAGCGGGCGAAGTTGGTACGCGTCCAGTTGTTCGTGGCCGCGAGGCGAATGGCACCGCGGGTAACGACCGACGACCGAAGCAACTTTCCGAGTGCGATGCTCATGCGATGGTCGGCAAAGAGGTGCCGGCGCACGGTTGTCTCGTAGTTTGCGGCCACGTCTCCACCGCCGATGATCGCCTCGGCGGCGAGAATTCCCGTTTCGAGGGCCTGTCCGATGCCCTCGCCGGTCAACGCATCGGTTGCGCGCGCGGCATCGCCGACGAAGAGCACGTTGCCACTGGCAAGGATCGCGTCGGTGATCCCGGCGGGGATGGGCCATGCGGTGTGACGGTCGACGAGTCGAAAGCCGGGACCCAGTGCGTCGACGATGTGTCGTCGCGCAAGCAGGTCGGCCCATTCCTTCTTCATGTCCTGCACTCGGCGTTTGCCATCACGCAAAATTCCGAAGCCGATGTTCACCCGTCCATCGGCAAGCGGGAACGACCAGGCGTAACCGGGCAGCAGGTCGGGTTCGAACCAGACGTAGAGGCGGTGCGCGGCGGGACCCGTGACGTTGTCGGCGTATTGACGGAACGCATGCCATTCACCGAGATAACCCGAATCACCCAAACCCATTGCCTTGCGCACCGGCGACCACATTCCGTCGGCCGCGATGACGTGTCGCGCCGTCAACGCCTCGCCGTCCGCGAAGTGAACGGTCGCCGTACGCGAGCCCGCGGTGAAGTTGAGATCGATGCGCGAGAACTCCATGCGTTCGCGCACGTCGGCGCCGGCGGCACGGGCGTGCTTCACGAGTTCGTTGTCGAGTTGCAGTCGCGCCGCGACTGCGGCGTACTGGCCTCTCCCGTGTGGAAGCGGAAGTTCGACTTCGCGCCCCGACGGTGAGCGCAGCCACGCGGAGTCGACGTTCTGCCACGACGCAACGACCCCCGGATCAAAGTCGATCTTCTCGAGCATCCGCAGAGCGAGCGTGGTGAGGCCGTCACCGCAGCATTTGTCGCGCGGGAAGTCGGCCTTGTCGACCACGACGACACTGCGGCCCGAACGCGCGAGGAGCGTTGCCGCAGCGGTGCCCGCGGGACCCGCGCCGACGATCAGGACGTCGACGGGGGCGATGTCGCTGTGAGTAGACACGGCTCGAGGCTAGGAGCCGCCACACGCGGTCGTATGATCGGCGGAGCAAAACGGAATCATTTCGGGGGAGTCAATGTCAAAGCTGTGCGAAGGTCGTGTGGTCATTGTCACGGGGGCCGGTCGAGGTATCGGTCGCGAACATTCACTCAGCCTCGCGCGCCACGGAGCGTTCGTCGTGGTGAACGACCTCGGGGGAAACGTCGACGGAACGGGAGGCGATACCTCCCCCGCGCAGCAGGTGGTGAACGAAATCGAAGCGATCGGCGGTCGCGCCGTTGCCAACGGTGACGATATTTCTTCCTGGGATGGCGCTCAACGACTCGTGCGCACCGCGATCGACGTTTTTGGCGATCTGCACGGCGTGGTCAGCAACGCCGGCATTCTGCGCGATCGCACGCTCGTCAACATGACCGAGGCCGAGTGGGATGCCGTCATCAAGGTCCACTTGAAGGGCACCTTTGCTCCGGCGCACTTCGCCGCCGAGTACTGGCGCGATCAGCACAAGGCGGGAAAGCCCGTCGACGGTCGCATCATCAACACCACCTCCGTGTCGGGCATCTACGGCAACCCGGGGCAAACCAACTACGGCGCGGCAAAAGCCGGCATCGCCGCGTTCACCGTCATCGCGGCGCTGGAGCTCGCGCGCTACGACGTCACCGTCAACGCAGTCGCCCCGGTCGCACTCACACGCATGACCGAAGGTCTCGGTCCTGCACCGGAAACCGACGAAGAGCGCGAGATGCGCTCACCCAAATGGATCGCACCCATCGTCACCTGGCTCGCGTCTGCCGAGTCAAAGGGTGTCACCGGACGCGTGTTCGAAGCGAGTGGTCAGACCCTGGCAATCGCCGAAGGTTGGCACCGCGGACCGCGCCGTGATCCAATCGCCGATCCGACACAACTCGGACCGGCCGTCGCCGAACTCTTGGCCGCCGCACGGCCGAATGCCGGAATGAACGGCGAAGACGGCACCTGGCCGCAGTCGCCGCGCTGACATCGCTCATAAACAACAGGGGGACAACATGCCGATCAATCCGGATGCAGTCGGGTCACAGGGCGACCCGTTCATCTCCACATGGGACAGCAAGGACTGTCTTCTCTATGCAGTCGGCATCGGTGCGGGAGCGGCCGACCTGCCGTTCAGCACCGAGAACAGCCGCGATGCCGCGGGCAACATCATTCCCCAGCAGGTGTATCCCACTTTTCCCGTCATCCTGACGCGCGATCCGGGATCGCCGATGCGGAACATCGGCACTTTCAACCCGGCGATGCTCGTGCACGGCCAACAAGCCGTCACCCTTCACAAGCCCGTTCCCGTCGAGGGCTCGGCGCGCATCGTCACGCGCATCACCGGCATCTACGACAAGGGGAAGGGTGCCGTCGTTGCATCGGAACAGGTGGCGGTAGACGCGAGTGACGGCTCGCCCATGTTCACGCTCAACTCCTCGGCGTTCATCCGCGGTGAAGGCGGTTGGGGAGGTGATCGCGGACCGGGCGGCGACAAGAACGTGCCACCCGCTCGCAAACCCGATCACTCGGTGACCTACCAAACCGCACCCGACCAGGCTTACGTCTATCGGCTGTCGGGAGACCGCAACCCACTGCACTCCGACCCGACGTTCGCCGCGATGGGTGGCTTCGACCGACCCATCCTGCACGGACTCTGCACCTACGGGTTCACCGGTCGTGCGTTGCTCTCCGCGCTGTGCGGCAACGATGCATCGCGCTTTTCCCACATCGAGGGTCGGTTCGCTTCACCCGTCATTGCCGGCGAAGCATTGACGATCGCCATTTGGGACACCGCGCCGGGTGAGGCGGTGTTCACCACGTCGGTCGGCAATCGCGTCGTCCTCGACCAGGGTCTTGTCCGCTACGCCTGATTCTCAAAAGAGCGTCAGCTCGTCGGGCTTGCGCCCGCGCAGTGCGTCATAGTCGACCTCGACGCACGACAAACCTCGAGTCATGGCGAGGGTCTTCGCCTGCGGCTTGATGACCTGCGCGACGAAGATTCCGCGCACCTCGCCGAGTGACGAATCTTTCGACAGGTATTCGAGGTAGCGGGACAGTTGTTCGACGCCGTCGATTTCGCCCCGTCGCTTCACCTCGATTGCGACGGTGTGTCCGTCGCGGTCGCGGCACAGAAGGTCGACCGGGCCAATGGCGGTCTGATGTTCACGACGAATGAGGGTGAGACCTTCTTCGATCGCGTCGGGTAGTGCGGCGAGAAGTTCCTGGAGGTGTGCCTCGACGCCGTCCTTGCTGAGGCCCGGGTCATCTCCGAGCTCGTGCAGGGTGTCGAGGAAGACCTCGTGGAGCGAAATAGTCAGCGTTTCGCCCTTCGAATTGGAGACGATCCATTCGGAGTCGCGCTCGGTGATGACGTTCGGGGCATTCATCCAGTTGAGGGGCTTGTAAGCACCGCCGTCGGCGTGAACCGCGACACAGCCGTCGGCTTTGACCATGATCAGTCGCGTTGCTTCGTCGAGGCGCGACTCGAGACGGCCCTCATATTTCACACTGCAACGAGCAACGACGAGACGCATCGCCAATTTCGTAGCAGACAATTAGATTTGGCAGCGAAATGGACCCCTCCCGCGATCTGCGAACAAAGCAGTACCTCATGCTCGCCGTCATCGTTGCGGTGGGAGGGGCGTGGCTGGCGATCGGGGCAACGTCGAACGATGACCCGACAGCGGTGTCCGCGACGACCGCGCCAATCGTGACCGTCGCGGCAGGTGATGCGCCCGCCACGGCGACAACGATCGTCGCCGGTCCGGGTGTCACCAACGCTGCGGTCACCCCGACATCCGAGGTCGGCGACCTCGTTGGCGAAGAAGACGTCCCCGAGGACTGCACAATTGCGCCGAGAACTCTGCGCACGGGCGACACGGGAGCCTCGGTGTTGTGTCTGCAAAAGGCCCTGATCCGTGAAAACCGCCTGGTTGGTGCCGCCTCGGGAACCTTCGACGGTCCCACCCGTACCGCCGTCATCGCCTTGCAGACCGAGAAGTCACTCTTTGTCGATGGTGAAGTGGGCCGTGAGTCGGCACTGGCACTCGGCATTTGGCCCGAAGAGAAGTTGAACGTGGTGCGAACACCACCGCCCGCGCCCGGTGCCAAAGATTCGATGGGCTTTCCGCTTTCGTCGGTCGCGTCCACGGGTGACGATGCTCCGCCGCTACCGCCCAACTCGGGTGAGGGGCGCCGTCTCGTCTACGACAGGTCGGGTCAACGGGTCTGGGCCGTCGACAAGGACGGCACCATCATTCGCTCGTGGCTCGTGTCGGGAAGCCAGTACAACAACGAATTGCCGGGCACGCACAAGGTGTACAGCAAGTCGGAAGTGACGACTGCGTGGAACGGCAAGGCGTTTCTCAAGTTGATGGTCCGCTGGATGAGAACCGAAATTGGTGCGATCGGCTTCCACCAGATTCCCGTTCGCCGAAGCGATGGCTCGGTGTACCAAACGGAAGAAGAACTCGGCACGCGATTGTCGGGCGGCTGTCAGCGCCAGGCAAAAGAAGACGCAGAGTTTCTCTGGAAGTTCGCGAAGATCGGAACCCCGGTCATCGTCATCTGATGAGTGAAGGCGCGCGCGTTGAATCAGGCGCGAATGTGGTCGCGCATCCGCTTGTTGATGAGATTCCGGCGTTCCTGTAGTTCGCGGTAGGTGAGTCTGTTCACGCTGGCTTCGAGGCCAAGGCTCGCCTTCACGCTGTCGAGGTTGACCTCGAATGCGTCGGGGTTGAATCCGAGTTCGCGACCGATGCGCTCGCCGTGCCGTTCGGCGAAGATCATGGAGATCGCTGCCACCTCGGCGAGGATGTCGAGATCGGGCGCCAGCCGCGCGATGGCGCCGTCGAGGAAGACCATGTTCTTCACGTAGAGCATCAGCTCTTTGGGCATGCTTGCGCCGTAGCCGAGCAGCGATTTCACGATGCGCTGCACTTCCTTCACGAGTTCCTCGCCGGAGAGCCCCGTTGGATCGATCGTGGGCTGATCGAGACGCAGATCCTTGATCACCTGGTCGACATCGACATCGGCCGGCAGCGCGCCAAGATCTCGCAGCGCGGCGACCTGTCCCTTCACGTCGTTCGTCGTGGCGCCGAGCATGAGTCGCAGGAATGCGATTCGGCGCGGTCCGGTGAGGCGGCCGACGATGCCGAAGTCGAGGAGCGCCGTGCGCCCGTCGGTCATCACGAACAAGTTGCCACCATGGAGGTCCCCGTGGAAGATGCCTTCGATCATGGCGCCTTCCATGAAGGCGATCATTCCGGTGCGCACGATGTCTTCGGTGTCGATTCCCGCGGCCTTCATTCCCTCGACGTCGTCGAAGTTGAAGCCGTTGAGGCGCTCCATCACGAGCGTACGACGGGTCACCAACTTGGGGTGCGGGCGAGGAACGATGTAACGCTCTTGTTTGAGGTTGTGCAACATCGCTGCGACGTCGATCATGTTCGAGGCTTCCATGCGGAAGTCGAGTTCTTCCACGATCGTCTCGGCGAACAGTTCAACAAGCGCCGGGGGGTTTGCCAAGGCGGCAATGGGAATGCGACCGATGAGGAACGGCGCGATCCACGACATGACGCGAAGGTCACGTCGCACGAGTTCACCGATGTCGGGGCGTTGTACCTTGACAACGACCGGCTCGCCGCTCACCAGCGTTGCTGCGTGCACCTGGGCGATAGACGCGGCGGCAAGGGGAGTTGAGTCGATGTGCAGGAAGACGTCGGTGAGGCGAGCACCGAGGTCGGATTCGATGGTGCGTTGCACGACGTCGAAGGATTCAGCGGGGACTTGGTCGCGGCAGCGTTTGAATTCGTTGACCAATTCCCCGGGAAAGAGACCCTCGCCACTCGAAATGATTTGAGCCAACTTGATGTAGGTCGGTCCGAGCGTTTCGACGGCGCGCCGCAAGCGCAGGGAAAGAACTGTGCGACTCTCCTCGGGCGTTGCGAATCGGCGGAGTTTCTTCTTCACCAACCACGGAACGAGCGCACGACCGAGCACCACCACGACCGTGAGCAGGCGACCGATCGGGGGCACGCGGCCTGGCGTGGTGAGTCGGGGAATCTCGTTGCGCGCCTCGCGCCGCAGGACCGCAGCGTGGTCCGCCCAAGCGATGTCATTGCGGTCGAGTTCCCACGGGCCGCGTTCCGAGAACGCGCCCCACGACAGGTCGGCGACGTTGTTGACGGGGCTTTGGGCCATTTCGACAGTTTGCATGCCCTCCGTCGGCTTGCTCCCTTCGAGCCCGAAATTGCGGGTGTGACAAAGGGACTAGGTTGCCGAGTCTGGGGGTGCGACTGTGGGGCAAACCGGCCGTTATTACGTTACGGACACCGATCTCTCGGATCGGTTTCCCATCTACACGCGGGCGAACGTCGGTGAGGTGTTCCCGGACCCCGTGACGCCTTTGACGAGTGGTACGGGACTGTGGCGCGCCGAACGCGGCTGGCGCGCCGCGTGGGAACGGATGGGGGCGTTCGATCTCGCCGAGTTTCCGGCCGACGCCTTTTGCCAACTCGGCGTCGTCGGTGGTTACTGCTACTTGAATGCGTCGCTCATCCGACTCTTCGGTGAGCGAGCGCCGGGTTTGTCATGGCAGGACATGGACGCGCAGTTCTTCGGTGCGCAGCCGGGAATTCCGCCCTACGTCGAGGCGCCGGGCGACGCGCGCCCCGATCTCACAGCGAAGATCGGCACTACCTTCGCCTCGATTCTGGCCTTCTCGTCGGTCGATCAGTTGAGCGAGATCTCCGACCACAAGTCCCGAACCATTGCACTTCGGCGATCTCGTCCCGAGCTGACGACGTTGAATGACTCCGAGCTGTGGGCCCGCTATCTCGAACTCATCAGTTGGCACGAGTGGTTGTTTTCACAGCACATCTACACCACCTACATGGCGACGGTCCCTGTGGGAATGATTTCCGCCATCGCAACCGCGGTCGGTCGCCCCGATCTCATCATGCCCCTCATATCGGGATTCGGTGATGTCGACTCGGCGGAGCCGAGCCACGCGATGTGGGCCATGGGCCGACTCGTCGCGAATTCGGCGAGATTGAGCGCGACTTTCGATGCGGGCACATCCGGGCTACTCGACAGATTGAAGTCAGACGGTTCGTCGGAGGTCCAGCAGTTCGTCGCAATGTTCGACGACTTCGTCATGAACTTTGGCTCGCGGGGACCGAACGAATGGGAAGCGCGATCACCAACATGGGAGACGCGACCCGAACTCGCCCTCTCCGCGATCGAACGCATGCGCCTCGCGCCATCGGC
>Ga0129333_10006232_pt1 | contig 11286 bp, 18 predicted proteins | sample CPB6_08_DNA_FD_94474 | JGI IMG/M metagenome (GOLD analysis project Ga0129333, IMG submission 94474) | Freshwater to marine salinity gradient microbial communities from Chesapeake Bay, USA - CPBay_Sum_0.6_0.8_DNA | ecosystem: Environmental > Aquatic > Marine > Coastal | place: USA: Chesapeake...
AAAACAATTAAGTAAGGGTTAACAATACCCAAACTACCCATAGGTGTTAATTTACCATATCCAAAGTATAACATAATACCAGACACAGCAAACCCCATCCATGTACCTAAACACATAAAACATGTGAACAGTTTATGAATACTGTAACCACCAGTACCCATTAGTGATAGAAAGTTTCTCCAACCTTCAAATACAGAACCATATATCATGTTATTACAAGCTCCGTAACAAATAAGAATAAAAATTAGTGTTATCATATCTTTTTTGACCAAATATATGTATTATAGAGCACAATGTCAATATTTATAAATAAAATTAAAGTGAGAGAATTTATCAAAGAAAGGTTAACTGTATTACTTAATGAAAGTAAAAAATCCGAGTATCAATATCAAAAAAGAGATATTGGTGGTTCAGATGTATACTATAAAAAGAAAAAAGGTGATGAATATTGGATTTTCACTGATGAAAAAGATTTTGAGAAAAACTCTAACAATAACAACACAATAAAATTTAAAGAAAAGAAATGAAATCATTTATTAAAAAATTGTTAAGAGAAAATATCGAAGGGTTTGATATCACATGTGAAAAATGTAATTGGACTTGGAATTCTTTAGATTCTGACCCATCAGATTTATATATTTGTCATGAATGCGGTCATGATAACGAACCACCGTATGATGACGAAACGCTTAATGAATCAGAAGGTGAACATGAAGTTGCTGGTGTTTTGATTAAATGTACTGAAACTAAACGTGTGTTCTTATTACATAGAAATGACCCTAACCCTAAATGGGCTCTTATGTCTGGTGGTATGGATGCTGGTGAAAAACCTATTGATACTTTGATTAGAGAAATAGGTGAAGAATTAAGCATAAATGCTGAAAATTTAATAAGATTTGAATACGATAGAAAAGAGCATATTCCAGAAAAAAATAGAACATTTTATTATTATGAAGGGTTTACAAAAACAGAATTTATTCCTACATTAGACCATGAAAACTTAGCTTATGGGTGGTTTTCAAAAAATGATTTACCAAGCCCACTATATCAAGGGTTAAAAGAAAAAATAGCTAGAATATGAATGATAAAATGATTGATAGAGAGATTAAACAAATTGAAAACGAAATGAAAGCTGATTTGTTTATGACTGAAATTAGGAAGAAAAAATTTATAGGTGAATTAAAAAATGGATTGGGTAGTGAAATAAAAAATAACCCAAATCAAGTTAAATTTATTAAACAACCATGGTATAAAAAGGTTTCAAATTTTTTCAAAAAAATATTTAGAACGTTATAATTATGAATTATCAAAAATTAATAACAACATTAACAGAGATTTATAACAATGAGAATATTGAAAAAAAAGGGTTAATGTTAATATATGAATTGTCACCCAAAGAACACAAGGGAATGACAGAAGAATTATTTTACAAATCTAATCCATCAACTGTTAATTGTGTATATACAGACGAGTTTGAAGTGGAAATAGAAGGTATCGTTGTAAAATTTATTAAAAAAACTTAGAAATAATTTTTTTATTTATTATTTGTTTTGTACATTTGTAAAAAATAGGTATGACAAAGCGAGTAAAATTATTAGAAGAATTCCAAGGTTACGATAACGTAGCTGGATTAGATGAAGTGGGTAGAGGTTGTGGTGCTGGACCAGTTGTAACAGCGGCAGTAATACTACCAAAAGGTTTTAACTCACCACTAATCAGAGATTCAAAGAAACTATCCCCAAAACAAAGAGATGAAGCGTATAAATTAATAATGGAAAACGCTATATCTGTTAGTTGCCATGCTGGTTCACCAAAAGAAATAAACAAAATAGGTATAAACCCATCAACATTTAATACAATGTATAAGTGTTTAGACGATTTATCGATTAAACCAGACCATATATTAATTGACGGAACGGTTTGGACTAAACGTGATGGTGATGCCGAGGTCACGCTAGTACCAAAAGGTGATGATACTTATACATGTATTGCAGCAGCTGCTATTGTAGCTAAAGTAAGACGTGACGAATATATGTGTAAGTTACATTTGTTACACCCAGAATATAATTGGTGTAGAAATAAAGGATATTTAACACCAGACCATATCGAAGCATTAAAAGAACATGGGTCTAACAAATATCATAGAACACAATATGTAAAAAATTTTGTTAAAAATTTGGTAAAGTAAAAAATTATAATTACATTTGTATCATAATAGTTGAAACATGAAAAAAATATTTAGTTTATTACTGTCAAGTTTAATTATAGTGTCTTGTAAGAAAGAACCTATAACACCTGGAAATTATACTGCTGGTACACCACAACAAGACACAACAACTTGGGTTTGGCAATATGGTAATGGTGGAACAATACCAACTGGTGGTGGAACACAGAATAGTGAATTGCTTGGTACAACATGGGTATTAACAAAGGTTGTATCCGCATTTGCGACATCATACCCAAACGATACGATTAGATTTGTTGGCAATAATAATTATACGTTAAATAACGGTGCTGTACGACCATATCAATTAAGTAGTAGTGCTGGTAGCACAAATAAAACATTAGCGTTATATTATTTTGCCCCTTTTGGTGGTAGTCATTATAGTGCACAAGTAGGTTTTTATTTTGTAAGCGATGGATTTATGAACAACGCTGAATTTACAAATATACAAAATAATACAGCAACAACAAGGGCTTGGTTTGTTAAAATATAGAATTTAATTAACTGAAAATCAATAAAATAAAAAATAATTTAAAAAAAGTTTAAAAAAAAGTTGCAAAAACAAAAATTAGTTAGTACATTTGCAACACTTAATTATTAATCTTAAAAACTAAAATTTATGAGTTCATTTTTAAAAGCAATGCAAACTGGTGATTCGTTAACTGAAAACGGAATGGTAACTAACTCGTCATCATTAAACCACAGTGTAGATTTATTCTTCCAAATTGGTGCAATGAGAGGGCAAGACAAACAAAGGTTGATTAACGCATTTACTAAGTCGTTTGCTGAGAATCCATTACATGCAATGAAATTGCTTTTTTGGGCTCGTGACGTAAGAGGTGGTGCTGGTGAAAGACAAATCTTTAGAGATATTGTTACTTACTTAGCAGAAAACCGTACTGAAATTTTAAGTAAGAACTTACATTTGTTTAACGAATATGGTCGTTGGGATGATTTACTAACTCTTGTTGGTACACCATTACAAACTAAAGCGTTGAACTTAATCTCAGCAGCGTTAGATAGAAAAGATGGTTTGGCAGCTAAATGGATGCCACGTCCAAATGTGTCTAACCGTGAGAAGAAAAGATGGGCGAATGCTTTAAGAAAGCATTTGGGTTTAACACCAAAACAATACCGTAAGTTATTGTCTGAAAACTCTAACACAGTTGAGCAATTAATGTGTGCTAAAGAGTTCTCTAAGATTGAATACTCTAAATTGCCATCAAAAGCAATGAGTGATTACATGAAAGCGTTCTCTAAGAACGACCTAGAGAGATTCCAAGCTTACTTGGCTTCCCTTGAAAAAGGTGAAACTAAGATTAACGCTGGAGCGGTGTACCCATATGACATCGTTAAGAACATGAAACAAGGTAATACTAGAGGTGCCAATGAGCAATGGAAAGCATTACCAAACTACATGGAAAACAACAACGAGTTTGTGTTACCAGTAGTTGACGTTTCTGGGTCAATGTCATGCCCAGCTGGTGGTAACCCTAACGTTACTTGTATGGATGTAGCAATCTCATTGGGATTATATATCTCTGAAAGAAACGTTGGTCCTTTCCAAGATGCTTTTGTTACTTTCTCTGAAAGTCCAAAATTACAAATCTTGAAAGGTAATTTGAACGAGAGATATGCTCAATTAGCCCGTGCTGATTGGGATATGTCAACAAACTTGGAAGCTGTATTTAAGTTAATCCTTAAAAAAGCGAAAGAGTCTAACGTTCCACAAAGTGAAATGCCGACAATGATTTTAATCTTGTCAGACATGGAATTCAACCAAGCGGTTAGCCGTAGAAGTGGATTCAGTGTAGGTGCACAAAAAATGATTGATGAAATGTATGCAGATGCTGGATATAAAGCTCCAAAAGTTGTATACTGGAACATCCAATCAAGAGGTGATAACAACAAACCAGTACACTTTGATACAAATGGTACTGCGTTGGTATCTGGATTCTCACCAGCCTTGTTAACAAACTTGTTAGCTGGTCGTGACTTAAACCCAATATCAATGATGTTGAGTGTAATCAACTCTGAGCGTTACTCACCAGTAACAATTTAAGAGGTTGGGGTGTAAAAGCCCCAATTTTCTTCAAATGTTTGTATAGAAAGATGTATTCTGCAACTTAAAAAATTTAAACAATTAATATCAGTTCAGAAACAACCCTAAAATTAGTACCTTCGGGAGATTTTAGGGAAAACTAGGGGTCAAGTCCTAATAAAAAACTTGACTCTTCTTTATCGAGTTTAGAAGATTAAAACTACTCCCACATCTTGTTACAAACACCAATTAAAAGGACTCTTTTGAGTCCTTTTTTTATTTTATCTATTTACACTTTGAAAAAAAATCGATAAATTTATTTATAATTTTAAGAATAACAATATATTTAAGAATAAGTAAATGAAAAAAATTATCGTAAAAGAAATTGATAAATTAAAAAGTAGTATGTTTGCTGGTAAAACCGTTTCAGAATACTTAATTTATCTGAGAATGAAACAAGGTGATAATGAAATAACTTTAAAAGGTTATACAGAATATGGAGAACAAAATAAGAACGCTAGGGTTGAAGAATTAATCGTAGAACATTTTGTAACCAATGAAACACTTAATGTTATAAATAAAAATGAAATAATCGAAGAAATAAGTTTCTTAGAACATTTAAAAAATTAATTAAAATGAATGAAAATTACCCATTAATCATCGTCTTTTATTTAGACGCAGAAATGATGAAAATACCAGAAATCATCAAACCGTTTGCTGAGTCAGTAAACACTATGTTAGCACATAAAAATGCGAATGCCTTGGCTTTCTTTATACCAACACAAGGTGAAGAAAGAGTTGAGTGTATCAACCCAGTTGTTGTAGATAAAACAGAAATGTCTAAAATTAATCAATTAGTTGAAGATTTAACTAAAAACTTTTCTATTGGTGAAGAAATTGAACTAGACGAGGAAGAAGTTGAATTAGATGAAGTTAAACCATGTGATTGTGGTAATAATCCAGATGGTAATTGTAAATGCAATGACTAAAGAAGAAAAAGCTAAATTATATGACGATTATATAAGACAAAGCGATAAACTCCAAAGAGAAAATTCTAGGTTAAAATCACAGTATGTTATCAATATACCAGAAGATGTTGAACAAAGAATTTTAGAAAATAATGTTAAAATAGCCGAATTGGTTAAAAAACTAGAAAAACTTTTTATAAATTAATATGAATACTAAATGGCAAACTAAATGGAATTATTATGGTTGGAAAGAATACTTAGATGTTATTCCAGACAGACCTTCAATGCAAGGTGATTGGAATAATACATTATTAACCAAAATAAATTTTATAAAATCAAACATAATATCAACATCTGATAGACCAAATATTGGTATTAGTGTCAATAGCAAAGTATTTGATATGGCAATAAATGGATTACCATTTAGTGGTGTTAAAGATGGTGTGACTTATATTGGCAGAATGTCTGTTAATATTGATGAAACATTAGCAGACGATAAAGTTTACGTTTATGATAAGAATAACGAAGAAAACATTGGTGAAATAACAATTGATTTCGTAAGCGAAACTCGTGACTAAGGTTTAGTACTAGTTCTTCTTATTTTGGTGTATGGCCAACCAGTTTCTTCATGTATTATATCATACATTCGACCAATTTGTGCTGGTTGAGCTGTACCCATAAATAATAAACTTTTGATTTTTTGTTTTTTAGCTATTTTGGCTAATGTGTGATGTAATCTTTGAGCATCTTCTAAATTTTTACATATAACCATATCAAATTGGTCTTCATTGTAAATTATTAATTTATTATACACAACTATTATTTGTTTAACTGTTTTCTTTGAATGTGCACCAATCATTAATCTCTTAACGACCTCTCTTATCGTTGGTCTATCATCACTTTCATAACCATAAATTAAAAAAGTTTCTTCTATGTCATACTCATCTGAAGTTAAGATAGTCCAATCACCTAAAGTTTGTTCATGGTATAACTTACCATATTCATCCCTTAAAAGTCTGAATGTATCAGTCTCTTCAGTTGGTTTAGTAACACATATTTCATATTTTACTGGTTTAATGGAATCACTATTTAAAAATCTTTTTGGGTATAAAACATTATTTTCTTCTCTCATTTTATGGTATTTTAAATAAGCTGATTGAATAGTTTTACATCTATATAAAGTCTTTTTATATTTTCCATTCGATAATAATACAACACGATAAATCATAAACACTTGAAATTAAAAATAAATTTACGTAACTTTGTAAAAAAATAAATGATATTATGAGTAAAAAAGACTATTATGATGTTTTAGGTGTTAGCAAAACAGCCAGTGCTAATGATATCAAAAAAGCTTATAGAAAATTGGCGAAAGAATATCACCCAGATAAAGGTGGTGACGAACAAAAATTTAAAGAAATATCAGAAGCCTACGAAACTCTATCTGATGAACAAAAAAGAAGTAATTATGATAGATTCGGTCATAATGGACCAAATCAAAGAGGTGGAAACCCATTTGAGGGTTTTAGAAACCCTTTTGGTGGTGGGTTCGCTGGTGGCTTCGGTGGTTTTCATGACGAACCCCAAATTAAGGTTGGGGCAAATATGTCGTTAGTTTTAAAACTAACATTAGAAGAAACGTTTAATGGTGTTAAGAAAAACTATAAATACACCAGAAAATCAAAATGCCAACCATGTAGTGGTCAAGGTGGTGAAGATGCTACTAATTGTTCTGTTTGTGGTGGTAGTGGCAGAGCAGTCAACGTCATCAAAACCCCAATGGGAATAATCCAACAAATAGTTACATGTCAAGCTTGTCAAGGTGATGGTAAAACTTACACAAAAAAATGTAAAACATGTAATGGTTATGGTGTTGTCGATACAGTTGAAACTATTGAAGTTGATGTACCAGCTGGTGTTATAGACGGTATGTCTTTTGTTATGGAAGGTAAGGGTCATGGTGTTAAAAATGGGATTGAAGGTGATTTAATTATAAAAATACATGAATTACAACATAGCTTATATAATAGGTCTGGTGCTGATTTAAAAATGAATTTAAAACTATCTTATCCACAATTAATATTAGGTGATAAAGTAGAAATAGATACGATAGAAGGTACTAAAATAAGAATAACAATACCAGAATATAGCGAAGTTGGTTCAAACCTAAGAATTCCATTTAAAGGGACTAAACTGTATGGTAAAGAAGGTAGAGGTGATGTTTTGATTACACTAGGTGTTGATATACCTAAAAATTTAGATGATGATACTAAAGCGGTTATCATAGAATTAAAAGAAAAATTAGAAAAAAAAGTGGAAACGCAAAAAACTAATTAGTATATTTGTATAAATAATGTTTAATAAATAAAAAAAAAGTAAATATGGCAAAGTACGAAGAACCATTTGAAGACACGTTGGATTTATACAACGAGATTATTAGAAACACTGGCTTAGACCAATACATTAACATTACAGTATTGGTTAATAATAGAGCTAAAGAATTATTCAAACCAAATAAATCTGGTGATTTATTGAAGTACAGAACTGGTGATGATGTAATCATAGTTTTGAATGAAAGAATTTTTGAACAACTTACTGATGAACAAAAGAGAATCGTTGTTGAAGAATCTTTGGCTGGTATTCATTATGATACTGAAAAAGATAAATTAATAATAACAAAACAAGATGTTGTTACATACAGTGGTATATTAGCTAAACATTCATTCGAGACTTGGAATGTGTTGCAAGAGTCAGTTAAAACTCTTTACGCAGCTGAAAAACAAGCTGAAGATGAAGCAGCTGCTGCAACATCTAAAGGTAAAAAAGCAAAAGCATACTAATGACTAGAGAAGAGATAGCTGAAATCAATGAAGAAGCATTAATCATCGATGGGTTTGATAGTGCAATCATAGGCATGGCCGAGAGAATTAATCTCGGCCCAGTTGTCGCCTATGATGAGGAAAAAATAATTGACATTCTAATTTCACAAATGGAAATTGAAGATACCGAAGGTATGACTGAAGAAGAAATTCAAAGTGAGAAAGAGATAATGGCAATTGAGTATTTCGAATATAACATTAAAGGTGCGTGGATGGGAGAAAACACGCCAATATTTATCAGAGGAAGTTTTATATGAATTTAACTAACGAATTTAGAGATTATGCTATTAAGCATATGGGGGTTTCATCAATGGAATTCTATCAATGGGAACAAATGCAAGAGAAATTATACGGTTCACAAGCATCACTTATGGTTCCTTCAGCATCATTAACACCTTACATTCTTGAAGAAAGAGAATTGAGAGTAACACAAATGGATATCTTTTCACGATTAATGATGGATAGAATTATTTGGTTGGCTGGTCCAGTTAATGATAGAATGAGTACAGTTGTACAAGCACAGCTTATGTTCTTGGATAACTTGGAAGAAAAAGATATAACATTACATGTTGACTCACCAGGCGGTTCAGTTAAATCTGGTTTATCAATTGTTGATGTAATGGATTACATTTCATCTGATTGTATCACCATCAACACTGGTATGGCTGCTAGTATGGGTAGTATCTTATTAGGTGCTGGTACAAAAGGAAAACGTTATAGTTTACGTTTCAGTAGAGTGATGCTACACCAAGTTTCGACTGGAGCTCAAGGTAACATTCAAGATATCAGACGTTCAATTGCTGAAGGTGAAAAATATAACGAATTGTTATTTGGTTTGTTAGGTAAATATACTGACAAAGACCCAAAACAAGTAATGGAAGATGCTAGTCGTGATTTATGGTTAAATGCTGATGAAGCGTTGGCTTATGGTATTGTTGACCATGTTATTACTAATAAAACAAGAAAAGGTAAAAAATAATTACAAAAATACTTGCAATTTATAAAATTTGTTTGTACATTTGTAATAAGAAAATAAATAATGTGGGTTTTTTAACGAAAACCCACATATTTATAAAACACATTATGAATACGATAAATTTTAAATATAATTCAATTTTCTTAAATTATGAAAATGAGACATTAGAGTTTTCTAAATCCTCAAAGAATTATAATTATTTTATCAAATTCAATGGTGAGGTTTATTATTTAGTAAAATAAAAGACACGTTCTTTAACATATGGGGTATTTAAGGTATTGACTGGGTATAGTCGTAGGTAGTAAGCATGTAGTGCTAGATTGGAAGCACTTTAAACTGTCTATTAGAACAAGAAATGACAACGATTTAATCGTATCAGAAAATTTCCTTGACGAAGCGACATTCGTTTCTAACGGAGAGCTTGCAGTAGCCTAATATTGCACATGGTGGTAGTTCCACTAACGAGATGATGGTAAACCATCTATGGTATGAATACTAGTGGGGCCAAAACCACTATAAAAGTAAGGGAGATTTCGGATAGTTAGTAAACTATGTCCTAAACATGTAGAAAGCATTGAAGAATATTCAACACACGGGTTCGATTCCCGTATACTCCACTTAGAAATAATTCATACTCAAACATATTCCGTGAGATATGAAAAATATAACCCTTAGCAAGTCGCTTTGCTAGGGGTTTTTTGTTTTTGATATATTTATATTAAAACAAAACTATGAAAGATTTCAAAACATTTTTATTTAAAGCTTTTAGTTCTAAAAGCGAAGTATCAAGCAAAAGATTAATAGCTTTTTTAGCGTTTATTATGATGTGTATTGGCTTTTTATCTAATCTATATTTTGGGTTTAAAGTTGAAGAACATATGTTTAAATCAATGGAATGGGTTGTTGAAATTGGTTTGGGTGTTGTATTATTAGAACCTTTAACTAGAAAAAAAGAAGGTGAAGAAGATAAGAAACCAGAACCTATAACTAGTGGTTCAACACAAACGCAAACAGTTAGCACTGGAACAACAGAAACGAATTCTGTCGATATGCCAACTGGACCAGACCCAGTAGAATAAAAAAAAAGGGACTTTAAGTCCCTTTTTAATTTCTTTAACACCTTATTTACTAGTTGGAGCAACTGGTGGTGTTGGAGGTGTTGTTGTTTTTGGTTTTCCGCATCCGCAACCCATAATCGTAAGTTTTTATTTATTGTTATTTATCTATAAATATTGACTATTTAAAAAAATAATCTTATATTTAATTATGTTTAGTAGAAAATATAATATATCTTTGTTGGATAGTAAATGGAATCCGATAAAAAGAAACATGAAATTTTCATTCGTACCTAGAAGGGACGAGTTTATTTACTTGGTAGACAGATACTATCAAGTTTTAAATGTTGTTCATGATATTCAAAAAAAACATGAAATTTTTGTTATTGTTGAAGAATTAAAAACCAATAATGATATTAAAAATGAAGTAGTTAAAAAATAATTTTAAAAATATTTTTAATTTTACTTGACAAACGACATATTTATTTGTACATTTGTAATGTATTTAAAAAACAACGTTCTTTAACTTATTAAAAATATTATCTAAAAAGATGGGTTCTGCAACCAAAACCATATACAACTATGAGACGTTTAGTTGGTATGTTAGATATGTGAAAGCATAAGCTAACAACGGAATTAAACAAAATTGGTTAGGTTTCCAACTAAAACAAAAATCACGTCACAACCACCCCAAAAGGTGCAAGTAGGATGTAGTCGAAGAACAGTAGACTCTCGCCAAAGCGTAGCCGAAGACGTAAAAAGGGTTAATCCGCTGGGATGAAAAACACAAAAAACCATCTTGAGATAAACTTATTGGCAGAAAGAATCTATTCAGCAATTTATACATACTATTATTCTAAAGCAACAGTAAAAAAAAGATTCTGGCCAAACTTGTCCTAGAAGATTAGTCTTTGTTAACGTAAGTAATTATTTTAACATTTGGTTCGTAGCCAGACTAGGGCACACATTGCGGAGTGGAGCAGAGGTAGCTCAGCGGGCTCATAACCCGAAGGTCGGAGGTTCGAATCCTCCCTCCGCTACTAAAAAGAATAGTTTCAGCAAACTTCTGGATGAAAATTAAATTTGCAAAATTCGATTAGTGGTTCAATTCCACAGACTATTCTGAACTTATTAAAAGCCATC
>Ga0129333_10006233_pt1 | contig 11285 bp, 10 predicted proteins | sample CPB6_08_DNA_FD_94474 | JGI IMG/M metagenome (GOLD analysis project Ga0129333, IMG submission 94474) | Freshwater to marine salinity gradient microbial communities from Chesapeake Bay, USA - CPBay_Sum_0.6_0.8_DNA | ecosystem: Environmental > Aquatic > Marine > Coastal | place: USA: Chesapeake...
ACGTGGACGACGACGTCGCCGTAGTCGACGAGTACCCAAAGTTGTTCGCTCATGCCCTCGGTACGCAGCGGGGATCGACCGTACGTCTCGCGAATACGAGCCGTCACTTCGTCGGCGACGGTGGCGACGAGGCGCCGGTTACTGGCACTGGCGAGCACGAAGAACTCGGTGATCGACAACACATCACCGACGGCGATGACGAGAACGTCGTCGGCCTTCTTGTCGTCGGCGATCTGCGCGATTTCGACGGCCAAGTCGCGTGAGTCGATGTCGATCACTGGTCGACCTCGGACGATGTTGTGGTGGTGGTGCCGGCGATGACTCCATCGGTTGGATATTCACGCACGAAAGTTTCGAAGTCGAAGCCGAGTGTCAAGCGCATGTCGACCCCCTCCACCGGAACCTTGTCGCGATGGATTTCCATCGCGCCAAGAACCGAGGCGTACTCGGCAACCTCGGATTCGAGCTCGCGATCGGCGATTGCAGCGACGGTTGCCTGTTGAGGTGGTTCGCTGATCTCACGAATCAGGACGATGTTGACGCCCAGTGAAGCAAGGCGAAGAATCGCCTCGCGTGTGACGGCCGCATCGTTGAACGGGCTGTCGATTTGCACGTTGATCGACGGCAGCAGTGACGAGACAGACGACGGAACCACGCTTGCCGTGACCAAGATGATCTCTGCGCGGTCGAGGGCGTACCAGTCGAGACCATTCGGGTTGGCATCGCCTTGGGGTACTGCCGAGCCCGCAAACTGCCAGACCTGCACCTGTCCGGCCATCAACTTGTCGATGAATGTCTTCATGTCAATCGCGGGCGTCGAGACAGCGGCTGTCGTGCTGACATCGGGCTCGGAAGATGTGGTTGTGAGTGCGACCTCGGGACTGCGCTGGCTTGCAGCGACCCCGACCCACAGCGACTTGAGAAGCGGCAGCCGAGCTGATTCGGCCGCACCGGGTTCGATCGCCGCGAGAGCCTTGGCCACCTGTTCGGCGGAGATTGATTGGCGTCCCGCAGGCAAAACATCGGTGTCGACTCCACCGAGGACGCCCTTCACGGGACGGTCGAACTCGACCGTCACGCTTTGGATTGAGGAAAGGAGCGGCGTCAATTCCGATGCAGTGACCGCGGCAGTCGTTGTGAAGGTGACGTTGAGAAGCCCCTCGACATCGGCGGTGAGAGCGGCAATGCCGCCGGTGACGTAGGCGTCGTAGAGGCGTCGCGGCTCTTCACCCGCGGCGACAACCGACGCGGAATTCACGGGAATCGAGACCACCGTGCCACCAAGACCGCCCGGTGCAAGCGCGAGCATCTGAAGAGACGCAAGACGCCCGCCCGTGTCAGCCACCGCGAGAAGCGCCGCAGGAGTCGACGGAATGCGAATGACGTTCGACGCGTCGACGCTGTCGCCGTCGGTGGAGTTGAGAAGTGAATTGCCGGCAAGCACGAGGCCTGATGGCAAGACGAGTGCACCGACGAGACCGCAGACGAGAGCCAACGTCGTGCGACGTCGACGACGTGATTCGATCGCCGTCACAGTTGGGCACCGACGCGCAGGCCATAAAGCCCTCGCTTGCGGATGATGTCGACAACCGCATCGGGAACCAGATAGTCGAGTGGGCGTCCGTCGGTGACGCGACAACGCAGGTCGGTGCTCGACACCTCGAGGCGCGGCACTTCAACGCGACGCCAATCGAAATTGGGTGGCAGGTCGACGGGCGATCCGGGTCGGTCGACAACGACGAGTGTCGACATGGCCGCGACCTCGCCCACTCGCTCCCAAGTCACGATGTTGGTTGCCGCGTCGTCACCGACAATGGTGAAGAAACGAGCACCGGGGTGCTTGACGCCGAGCGCCTTCAAGGTGTCGGCGGTGAAGCTCGGCCCACCGCGTTGAATTTCGTCGGCACCGGCCTCGAGGCCGTCGACACCCTCGACGGCAGCCTGCACCATCGCGAGACGATCGACCGCTGGTGACACGCTGCGCGCGCCGGTCTTCTGCCAGGGATCGTTTGCGACCATGAGAATGACGAGGTCGAGAGAGAGTGCGTGACGGACGTTGATGGCGGTCACCAAGTGCCCAAGGTGGGGCGGGTCAAATGTTCCGCCGAAGAGTCCGATTCGCAAGGGCACGAAGTCGAAGTCTACGAGTGGAAAGGCCCGGAAAGACCGAGAAACCCTTGCGGTGCAAGGCTCACAGTTTTTTGTCATTGACCCCGTGACAGAGTCGCATCGATTTGTTATTGTGACCAATCCCCTACAAGGTTGGGATGCAAATTCCAACCTGACCCCCAGAAATCCCCCACCCACCCACTCTTCAACCGCCTGGCTTTGCACGCTCTCAAACCAGATGGCCCCCAACTGAGCGACCGACTCACACGACCCCCATCACGAACACGGATTGACACATGAACGACGCAATTGGTCTTTACCTCAACGACATCGGCAAGGTTGCCCTTCTCACCGCCGAAGACGAGCGCACTCTTTCGAAGGCGATCGAAAAGGGTCGCGAAGCTGCTGCGCGTCTCGCCGCGGGCGAGCGTTCGGCGCAGCTGCGCAAGGACATGAAGGCCGCGGCCGCCGCAAAGGACCGCTTCATCCGCGCCAACCTGCGCCTCGTCGTGTCGATCGCACGCCGCTACCCACTGCCCCAAGGCATGGACCTGCTCGACCTGATTCAGGAAGGCAACCTCGGTCTCGAGCACGCCGTCGACAAGTTCGACTGGCGCCGTGGATTCAAGTTCTCGACCTACGCCACATTCTGGATCCGCCAGGCCATCGGTCGCGCCCTCGACCAAAAGGCGTCCCTCATCCGCATTCCCGGTGATCGCTCGGCCAGCCTCCGCGCTGCGTTGCGTCAGTCGTCGGGCGATGGCGAAAACCTCGATGCCGGCAATGCCGAACTGCACCGCCTCACCACCCCCGTCTCGCTCGACAAGACCGTTGGCGACGACGGCGACGCCACGCTGGGCGACCTCATGGACAATGGTCAGGGCACGCCCGAAGACGCTGTCATGGCCTTGGTCGACGGCGAACTGCTGAACGAACTCCTCGGCACGCTCGACGAGCGCGCCCGCTACGCAGTCGAGGCCCGTTTTGGTCTCCTCGACGGCGAGCGCAAGTCCTTCCGCGAGGTCGGCGAGGCCCTCGGCGTCACGGCGGAAGCCGCCCGCCGGTTGGTCAGCCGCGCCGTAATTGGCCTTCGCGAGGACGCGGAGCGCATCTACGCTGCGTAGCCCATGGCACGCACTTGGTCTCCCGACTCATGGCACGGCCTCACGGCCGAGCAACAGCCGTCTTGGCCCGATGCCGGCGACCTCGATCGCGCACTGAAACAAATCAGTTCACTGCCCCCGCTGGTGTTTGCCGGCGAGGCGCGCAGTCTCCAATCGGCTTTGGGTCAAGTGGCAGCCGGCAACGCCTTTTTGTTGCAGGCCGGCGACTGCGCTGAAAGCTTCGAGGAGTTCTCGGCGAACAACATCCGCGAAAAGCTCCGCGTCATCTTGCAGATGGCCGTCGTGCTGACGTACTCGCTCGGCGTGCCGGTTGTGAAGGTCGGTCGCATGGCGGGCCAATTCGCCAAACCCCGTTCGCAGCCGTTCGAAAAAGTCGGCGACACCGACATTCCGTCGTTCCGCGGACACATCGTGAACGATCCCGCCCCCACCGAGGCTGCGCGGCGGCCCGATCCCGAGCGACTCGTTCAGGCGTACCACCAGTCGGCAAGCACACTCAACCTGCTGCGCGCATTCACCAAGGGTGGTTTCGCCGACTTGAACCGCGTCCATGCATGGACCCAAGAGTTCATCGAGTCCTCGCCCGAGGGCCAGCGATACCAAACCCTCGCAACCGAAATCGAAAATGCCCTCGCTTTCATGCGCGCGTGCGGCATCGACACCGAAAACAACGCGGCACTCCACCAAGTCGACGTCTACACGTCGCACGAGGCGCTGATTCTCGGCTACGAAGAAGCGCTCACGCGCCGCGATTCGCTGACGGGTGACTGGTACGACTGCTCGGCGCACATGCTGTGGATCGGCGAACGCACCCGCCAACTCGACGGTGCCCACATCGAATTCCTGCGGGGTGTCGGCAACCCGATCGGATGCAAGGTCGGTCCGTCCGCAACACCCGAATTCGTTCTCGAGCTGTGCCAGGTGTTGAACCCGGCACGAATCCCCGGGCGTCTCACTCTCATTTCGCGAATGGGTTCCGACAACGTCGAAGACAAACTGCGCCCGTTGCTGCGCGCGGTTCATGATGCAGGACACCCGGTTGTATGGGCATGCGATCCGATGCACGCCAACACATTCACATCGACCACGGGTCGCAAGACCCGCCATCTCGACCACGTCGTGGCCGAAATTGCCGGCTTCGTTCGCGCACACCGCGCGGAACACACGTGGCCGGGTGGCATCCATGTCGAACTCACCGGCGACGACGTCACCGAGTGTCTGGGTGGTTCGGATTCGCTGTCCGATGCCGACCTCGACGATCGCTACCAAACCGTGTGCGACCCGAGGTTGAATGGTCGCCAGAGTGTTGACCTTGCATTCCGTGTCGCCGAGCTCATCCGCTCTAACCTGAACTAATCAAAGCGTTCGATCAAGTTTCGGGCTGGCCCGTCGAGTTCGCCTCCGTGGCGGCGATCGACCGGCACGGCGACATTCACACCCACGGCGACACCGGACGCAGGGTACGCATTGCGTCGGTGAGCAAACTCTTCACCGCGTGGGCCACGATGATCGCGGTCGAAGAGGGCACCACTTCCCTGTCGCAACCTGTCGGTCAGGAGGGCTGCACCGTTCGCCATCTCCTCGCCCACGCCGGTGGCTACTCCTTCGACGGGGTGAACCCCATCACGTCACCGGCCCGCAAGCGCATCTACTCGAACACCGGAATCGAGTTGCTCGCGGCCCACGTGGGGGAACGTGCGGGCGTTGACTTTGCCGACTATCTGCGCGAAGCCGTGTGCGATCCGCTCGGTCTTGCATCAACTCATCTCGAAGGATCGGCCGCGAAGGACGTCGTGAGCAACGTCGATGACTGCGCGCGATTCATGGCCGAACTTCGTCGTCCGAGGCTTTTGTCGCGCGACACGGTGCGCGACATGACGAACGTCCAGTTTCCCGAACTCGAAGGTGTGGTGCCCGGCCTTGGCCGCTTCGACCCCTGCCCCTGGGGTCTCGGACCGGAAATTCGCGGAACGAAGGCACCGCACTGGACCGCACCCCATGGTTCGGCCGCGACGTGGGGGCATTTCGGCGGAACGGGCACGTTCCTCTGGGTCGACCCCGTCGCCGACGTTGCCTGCGTGATGCTCTCGAACCGCGAGTTCACCGAATGGGGCATGGAGTATTGGCCGGCATTCAACGACGTTGTTCTCGCCGAGGCGAGGGCCACCCGTGGCTGACACTCACTCATCGTCGTCGGCCTCCACCGACCACGCCACGGCGACGTTGAGCGTCTTGATGTTCGCATCCGGTGCGACGGCGGTGTCGAACAGCATCATCTTCGGGGCACTCGGCGACCTGCAGGACACCTACGGCTTTGCCGACTTCGGGCTCGGCCTCATCGCCGGCATCGGATTCCTGATGGGTCTCGTGACACAGGTGTTCGTCGCACCTCTTGCCGACACCTACAAACCCAAGGTGTTGATGGTGACGGGACTCGCCTTCGCCGCAGTCGGATCACTCGTCTTTGCACTCGGCGACACTCTCTGGCAATTCGTCATCGGGCGCGCCATTGTGGGTGTCTCGTTCGGCTGCACGCAGCCCGCCGCTCGCGCAATCGCAGCGAACCTCGACAAGTCACGCGCGGCGGAACGCCTGGGAAAACTCGCCGGCGTCGAAACCGCGGGCATCGTGGGCGGACCTTTCATCAGCGGCATCATGCTCGATCCCCTCGGTCTGCGCTGGACGTTCCTTGTGTTCGCGATGGTCGCCGTTGCTGCCTCGCTGACGTTGGCCGCCAAGTCGCTGCCGAAGCTGCCGTCGTCGGGAGAATCCCGACGGATCAGCCTCACGCTTCTGCGCTACCCCGGCGTGCGCACGGTCGCACTCACGACGATGAGCCTCTACTTGCCGATCGGCGTGTACGACGCGCTGTGGGACCGCTACCTCACCGATCGCGGAGCGTCGAACTTCGTGGTCGGCCTCTCATTCCTCCTCTACGGAATTCCCTTCGTCTTGTTGGCGCGAGTTGGTGGACGGCTGGCCGACAAGTGGGGTGCGCTTCGCACCGCGCTGTACGCGATCTTCATCCTCGCGCCGATCGTGGCCGGCTACGGACTTGCCGCCACTCCACTTGCAATCATCATCGTCTCGATCGTCGAGGGCGTGGTGCAGGCCGCAACCATTCCGGCGTCCCAGGCCAGCATGTCCCAGGTGGCACCCGAAGGACGTGCGGCGGCAGCGCAGGGTCTGTCAGGAGCATCCAATCTGGTGGGGGCGGCCGCCACCGCTTTCGTCAGTCCCTGGATCTACGGGGCATACGGGCCGGTGTGGGCCTTTGGCATCATCGCCGCTGTCATGTTGTCGCTGTCTCTCGTCGCCCAGGCGATGGCGCGGCGCTACGACCTGCTTTAGCTGAGCCGTTCAATCAGCATCGCCATGCCCTGACCGCCACCAACGCACATCGACTCGAGGCCGAACGTCTTGTCCTCGTGCTGAAGGCCGTTGATGAGCGTCGCCATGATGCGTGCACCGGTCATTCCGAACGGATGGCCGAGGGCGATCGCACCACCGTGCACGTTCAACTTTTCCATCGGAATGTTGAGGTGCTTCGCTGACGGAATCACCTGCGCCGCAAACGCCTCGTTGATTTCGACCAGATCGATGTCGTTCATCGTCATCTTCGCGCGCGTCAAGGTCTGACGGATCGCTTCGATGGGGCCGAGACCCATGATCTCGGGGTTGAGGCCCGAGACGCCCGAGGCGACGATGCGCGCGAGCGGGGTGATGCCGAGCTGCTTCGCTTTGGTGTCGCTCATCACCATGACGGCTGCTGCGCCGTCGTTCAACGGACACGCGTTACCGGCCGTGATCTCGCCGTCGGGACGAAACGCGGGCTTCAGGTTCGCGAGACCCTCGACGGTGGTTCCGTCGCGGGGACCGTCATCTTTCGAAACGATGGTGCCGTTGGGCAGAGTCACCGGAGTGATCTCACGCTCGAAGAAGCCGTTCTTTTGGTGTTCGACAGCGAGTTGCTGCGATCGCGCTCCGAACTCGTCCATTTCACGGCGCGTGACGCCCTCGACTTCTCGCACGTTCTCGGCCGTTTGACCCATGGCGATGTAGATGTCGGGCAGCCCTTGTGGTGGGGTCCAGGCGGGGTGACCACCTTCCGAGCGTTGCTTCGTGCGCACGCCCGCGTCGGCGAAGATCGCGTTCGGTGCCGAATCGCTCGCGCCGGCGCCGTATCGGCTGACACATTCCACGCCCGCTGCAATGAAGCAATCGCCTTCGCCCGAACGAATTGCGTGCGCCGCCATGCGAATTGTCTGCAGGCTGGACGAGCAATAGCGGTTCACCGTGACGCCCGGAACATCATCGAGCCCTGCGAGAATGGCGACCACGCGCGCGATGTTGAATCCCTGCTCGCCGGCGGGCTGGCCGCAACCCATCATCAAGTCTTCGACATCTGCCGCCTTCACCTGGGGCACCTTTGCCATGAGGGCGCGCACCATCTGCGCCGACAGGTCATCGGGGCGCATGTCGACGAGCGACCCTTTGAAGGCGCGCCCGATCGGACTGCGCGTGGTTGCAACGATGACGGCCTCGGCCATGATTTCCCCTGTCGTGACGCCGTTCCCCGACGGCTCCGTGTCACTTCAAACTACAGAGAGCGATTCGTGTGTGCCAAGAGCACCCGTTCGAGCTCTTCACGCTGCAGCGGGTCGTGCAGGTTGATGAGTCCCGCATACCACCGCAGTCCCCGCGCGGTTGCGACCACCCGAACCGGCACCCGATCGCCCAGGTCGTGGCCGAACGCCGTCGGAATGTCGACACTTTCCACCCCGGCTGCGAACAATTCATCCTCCGTTGCCGCGAGTTCTCCGCCCGTCATGAGATACGTCTCGGCGTCAACGAAGAACGTGAATTCGATGGACCGAATATCTCGGAGGGCTTCGTCTTCCAACGACATCACCGCATAATCTCACGACATGTCGACTCCGACCGCATCGTTGCCGAAAATCCCCCTGTCCGAGATCAACCTCTCGAATCCCGAGTTCTGGCTTCAGGATCGCGCCTGGCGCTACGGCGCGTTCAAGACATTGCGCGACGAATCGCCCTATCACTTCTTCGAGGAATGGGAATTCGAGAACTCCCCCATCCCCCGCGGTCCCGGCTACTACGCGCTCACCCGACATGACGACATCTGGCACGTCAGCCGCCATCCCGAACTCTTCTGCAGTGGAAAGGGATCGAACATCGGTGACCTGACCGTCGAGTTGAACGAGTTCTTCGGGTCGATGATCAACATGGACGACCCGAAGCACTTCCGCCTGCGGTCGATCGTGTCACGGGGTTTCGCACCACGCGAGATCCGCCGGGTCGAGGAGTACGTGGTCACGAAGGCGAAGGAAGTCGTCGACAACGTTCTCGAACGCTTCCCGGGTGGTGAGTGCGACTTCGTCGAGGAGATCGCTTCGCGCTTCCCCCTCGAGATCATCTGCGAGATGATGGGAATTCCGCGTGACGACTACAAGCAGATCCTCACCTGGACCAACACGATTCTCGGTGTCGGAGATCCCGAACTTGTGACCGGCCTCGACGACCTGCTGAACGCGGGCTTGAGCATGTTCAACTATGCCCAGGCACTGGGCGAAGATCGCGTTAAAAATCCCGTCGACGACATCACGTCGGTGATGATGAACGCCGAGGTCGACGGCCAACGACTCACCTCCCAGGAGTTCGGGTCGTTCTTCATTCTCCTCGTCGTCGCCGGCAACGAAACCACGCGCAACGCAATCAGCCACGGAATGAAGCTGCTCACCGACCATCCCGACCAGCGCAAGATTTGGTTCGACAATTTCGACACCCACACGAAGTCGGCAGTCGAGGAAATCGTTCGCTACTCCACCCCCGTCATCCACTTCCGCCGCACCGTCACCGAGGACACCGACATCAACGGCTTCCCGGTGAAAGCCGGGGAAAAGGTGGTCATGTGGTACGCCTCGGGCAACCGCGACGAGCGCGTTTATGCCAATCCGGAATCGTTCGACGTTCGTCGCGACATCCAGCCCCCGCAGGTCGGCTTCGGTGCGGGCGGGCCCCACTTCTGCCTCGGCGCCAATCTCGCCCGACGCGAAATCGCCGTCATGTTCGACGAAATCCGTCGGCGACTGCCGAATCTCCGGGTCACGTCCGCTCCGGCCTTTTTGCAGAGCAACTTCATCAACGGCATCAAACGCATGCCGTGCTCTTTCAAATAGCCCGGGTCCGCTTCTTGGCGGCGAGGCCCGCCAGTACTTCCATGATCAATCGATGTGCCACGTTGACGGTGCAGTCGGCGTGGTCGTAGGCGGGTGCCACTTCCATCACGTCGAAGGCCACCAAGGGTGTCTCGAGAGCGAGTCGCCGCACGGCGCGCAGCATGTCGACACTCGCGATTCCACCCGGCTCGGGGGTGCCGGTTCCCGGAGCGTACGCCGGGTCGAGCGAGTCGATGTCGATGCTCACGTAGATATGGTCGACACCATCCAATGCTTCACCAATCGCGTCGGTGATGACCGCGTCGAGGCCGCGGCGATGAACCTCGTCCATCATGTGCCACTTCATGCCTTGCTCGGCCATCCACTTCCACACGTCGGCGCCCGGCCAGTAGCCACGTAGTCCAACCTGGACGAAGTTCTTTGCGGGAATTGCACCACTCTCGATGAGGCGACGCATCGGCGTGCCATGGCTGGCGAGGTTGCCGTCGATCGTGTCGGCCGTGTCGGCGTGCGCGTCGAAGTGCACCATGCCGACGCGACCGAAACCGAATTTCTCGGCCACCGCTGTCGCCGACGGCCACGTGATTGTGTGGTCTCCGCCGATGACGATGGGCGTGATCCCGAGGTTGACAACGTCGGCAACCTTCTTCTTCACGTTGTCGAGACTGGCCTCGACCATGCCGTGCGGGCAGTACGCATCGCCCGCATCCACAACCTCGAGATGGTCGAAGATTTCGATGCCGAGATCAAGGTGGTACGTTCCCGGCTCGTAGGCATTCGCGCGGACACCGCGCGGGCCGAACCGCGCGCCGGGTCGGTTCGTCGTGCCAAGGTCGAAGGGTGCGCCAATAATCGCTACATCCGGGGCCCAATCGGCGAGCATCTGCACATCGGGAACCAGCGGACGTTGCGCGAAGGTCAACGTGCTACCGAAGACGTAGCCGAGTTCCAGTTGCTCGCGATACCCGGGCGGTAACTCCCTCTTCACCCCGCCACATTAAGGGTTCTCGGTGTGAATTGACTCGGATTTTGCTACACCGCACACCGAGAACGGCCGTGGCCCGGGGGTTCACCCCGGGCCACAATTCGCCTTGTCAGTTTTCTCGGTGTGTATCGGTGCAAAAAGCGAGTCTTTTCACACCGAAAACCCGGGTGGGGTCAGGAGCAGCCGGAGGTTGATCCGCACGACGGGCACGCATGGCACGAACCCGCACGCTGCATCTGCACTCCACACTGCATGCACATCGGTGCATCACTGTGCTTCACTGCCGGGCGCTCGATTCCGCCCGCGGGCGAGTGATCGGTGCTGGGCGCCGACGGTGCGAGACCGTACTGGAGCTGCGCCGCAAGGTCGCCTGCCGTTGGCACGGTCTTCGGGTCGGCCACGACCTCGGAACCGGTGCTGGTTTCGACGATGGTCTCTTCGACCCCGGGCAAGGTCGGCTGCAGACGCTCGTCGCGGCTGAAGATGCCGAGCTCGGCACGCTCGTCGTAGTTCAGGTACTCGAGAGCGAGACGACGGAACAGGTAGTCCATGATCGACGAAGCGATGCGGATGTCCGGGTCGTCGGTCATGCCGGCGGGCTCGAAGCGCATGTTGGTGAACGCTTCGACGAACGCACGCAGCGGCACGCCGTACTGAAGGCCGTAGCTGATGCTCTTGGCGAATGCATCCATGATGCCCGAGAGCGTCGACCCCTGCTTCGACACGGTGAGGAACACCTCGCCGGGACGACCGTCTTCGTATTCACCGATGGTGGCAAAGCCCTTGCAATCGGCAACGCGGAACTCGAACGTACGACCACGACGCGAGCGCGGCAGCTTCTGGCGAACCGGCTGTGCGATGACGCGC
>Ga0129333_10006234_pt1 | contig 11284 bp, 19 predicted proteins | sample CPB6_08_DNA_FD_94474 | JGI IMG/M metagenome (GOLD analysis project Ga0129333, IMG submission 94474) | Freshwater to marine salinity gradient microbial communities from Chesapeake Bay, USA - CPBay_Sum_0.6_0.8_DNA | ecosystem: Environmental > Aquatic > Marine > Coastal | place: USA: Chesapeake...
GCTTGTTCGCAAACTTTAAGTATCCATTCAATATCATCTACCATACCACTGTGGTATATGTGAATATTATACTCTTCGGGTGAGGTCTTAAGCCAAATCACCAAATTAGATAATTCTTGTTCTAACGCATTTAATATTACAATATTACCTTTTGATGGTATATGATCAGGGGGTGTTATTATTTGTGTTGGCATTTTTAAGATACTCTTCGACTTGTTCTTGTTCTTTGAATGTTAAATCATCTAATGTAATATGTCCTTTCTTAATTTTATCAATTAAGAATTCTACATATTCGTTGTTATAAGTATATGAATCAGCTAGCGTCTTGTCAACCTCAATCCAAATATCGCCATTAAATTTATATAACTTCGAAGGTAATTGCTTTACATTTAAAAATATTTGTCCTTTTGTTGGAGAGGGCGGAAACTCAGTACCAAAAGTTGATTCACTGGGTTTAGTTTTTAGTTCATTTTGATAATTTTGCAGATCAGCATGAATATCCGGATAAAGATCAAAAAGAACTCGTTTATTTACAATTTTTCCTTCGATCTCTAAATATTCGTCGTTGAGTATTTTATACTGTCGTTTCGTTCCTGCTGCTACTCGAATCTTTACAGTCGACTCAGTTGAAAGATCATCAACTGAGATAGGTTCTTGAACTACCTTTGGGGGTTCAATCTTTTTTTTAGATTTTTTTATAGGTTTTTTTGTAGGCTCTTCAACGACTTCATCGATAATCTTTGTAACCTCGGGCTCGGGTTTGTATTCCTGATTTTGTGGTTGACTAGCAACCATTGGTTCTAATTTGCCAAAATGTTTCCAAGGTTTTTTAAGGTAAGCGTGATCATCGATATTGAATTGATCTACTTGTGGGAGAGGTTTATCTTCGGGTGTAATTTCTTTTTCAACAATAGGAGTTAAATTGTTTTTAAAATTTTTTTTTTCCTCGAGTCTCCAACGAATACTTTGCTGTGCTGCTAAAATCAAAACTAGTGCCAATGGATCAAAAACAGCAACAATCAAAATAATTACCCATCTAACTGCTTTTTCTAATAAATCGATACTAGGAGTTTCGTCGTAAATCAGTGCAGCAATGTATTTGATAGGGCCAACTTCGGCTTCGACCTTTCTAATTTCTGCTGCGATTGGAGCTCTTTCGGCTTGTAGTTTAACAATATTATTCTGTGCAGTAGTAATCTCTCTTTGTAATCTAGTTCTTTCTGCTTGTTGCTGTCTACGAATTTGGTTAGATCTTTCGGCTCCCCGCTCGTCTTTTGATCGACCCATAACTTGATCCACCGCAGCATCAAGTTGTTGTAATCCTTTTCTTGAAACTTCGATGTTTTCTCTTTCGGTTTTTATTTTTTCGTCGTATACTGCGATACGGGCTTGGGCATCGCCGGAAACAAGATTTTGATCACTATGAGCTTTCGAAAGAAAGCCAAAAATACCCATACTGGTCAGTGCCATTAAAAAGGCTACTGCTGGAACCAAGTAGAGTTTATATGTAAAATTGGCTCGATTCCAATTTAGTTTTAACCAAACTGCTGCGGTAATTTTACCAACCTCCAATGCAGCTCCCATGATAATAATAGGAACCACTGCCGCGCTGAATATAGCTGTTAGACCTATTATACTGTAATAGGCTGCAATACCGCTGATGATCAAAGCTACTATTAGTGTGAATATACCGAATATCATATTAATAATTATTAAAGTAAATAGTGTATCAATTAGTACACTAGTTTATAATCTGGAATTTACAATATTCCAATTGATTATTCGCCAAATATTATTCAAATATTTTGATTTATTAGTTCCGTAGTCATCAAACCAGGCGTGCTCCCACCAGTCAATCAATAATGCTATATCTGTCTTTTTGACATGGTTTTTAATAACCTTGATGTCACCGCTTTTAGCCATATAGATCCAACCGGATCCTTGAACACTCATCGCTTGTTTAGTAAACTCGTCTTTAAATTTATCAAAAGAACCGTATTTTCTTTCGATTAAACTTAAACTAGGACCATGAGGTTTGTTAGAAGGCTTCGGTGCTTGATATTGCGAAAATAATAGATTATGTAGATAAGCACCTGCTTCGTTAAATGTTGGGTCACCTTCCCCGGCATTATATCTATCTACATATCCTTTAGCTAAAGTAGAATAATGATGATCTAAATTTTTTTGTCCTAATACAGGTCCGAGAGCAGTTTTTGAATAAGGGAGTTTTATTAATTCTAAATTTTTTTTACTTTTAGATTCTATTAGATCAATGGTACCCCTTATATCCATTACTTACTCCTGTAAATCACTCTTCCTCTATTCAAATCATAAGGAGACATTTCTACTTCAACACTATCACCTTGGATAATTTTGATGTCATTTTTACGCATTTTGCCCCCTAAATAAGCTACGATTTGATGTTGATTCTCAAGTACAACACGAAACATTGCGTTTGGCAATACTTCGTAGACAATACCAGTCATCCTTATATTATTATCTTCTTTAGCCAATTGTTCTCCTTAAAGTATATTTATTGTTGACTATTTTGATCTTTGAGGGTATCAAAATATTTTTTTGGATTTTTACTAATATTATTTTGAACAGCTTCGTGAACTTTTTCTAAGGTTTCGCCTTGAGCAACGAATTGATTGTTAATATAAGCATAATAGTTTTCACCGATTTTTTCAACTACGGCGATACCATTAACAGTTTCAGATTCCTGTTCATTCAATTCTTGCAAACCTTGAGCTATACGAAAAAAAGCTAAACGCTCGCCCAATTTAAAAGCACACCAAAATGCCAAGGCATGAAGTATAGTGATTAGAAATGCTTCCATAATTTATTATTTATTCACACCCAATTTAAAGCAAACCAATTGGCATCTTTATCATTATCAAATATAAAAGAGCACCGATCTATAGGCCATCTATTATTCATATTCCAATTATTTTCAATATTTCGAAAACACCATTGACTTGCGTCAATAATTCTATCAATTCCGGAAATTTCAACTGAATACATGTTTATATTTTACTATAATTTAATAGAGTTAATCAAGTTTTTCTTTGCCGTTAGTGGCAAGATGCAACATTAAACTATAGTGCTCATATGCTTGTCGAACCGATGGAAATTTTTCTCTAAGATCGTGTTCGGCCCATTCTTTTTCTAATAAGGCTTTCAAAAAATATTCAGGAGGATTACCTGATCTTGAAAATACCCGAGTGTGTAAATTCACTAAATGGTCTAATGATCTTTTAGGAATTTCAAGAATTAAAACTTGATCGTATTCGACTTGAGTGGCTATATCGTTATCATCAATATCGTAACCGTCCTTAACAACAGAAGCGTTTTTTGGGTCGGTAAACAGTCGAGGACGATTAAACACTGCATATCTTTTTTCAGTATTTAAAACTTTAGAATGGTAATATTCCAAAAAATCATAAGTTTCTTTATCAAGCATTTGGATCCTTTGGAGGATTTCCTGTGCAGAGAGCTTCTAATGTTTTGTAGTGCTCGTATGCTTGTTTTAATGCTTCGAATTTTTCCAACAACTCAGGGTCGGGTTGTAGTATAGCTAATCTTGACTCTACTTTATCCATAAACTGGCTTAAACTTTTTTTACCAATTGTGATATCTGCACCTTCTGTTAGAGTCAAGCCAGGAGAACTACTGTTAATATTCCAAGTACTTGTATATGGTGTACTTGAAAAAACATAATTTGATCCAGTAAGCCCCGTTGCTCCTAATCCGGTTGTTAAATTTCCTAAATCTATAGTACCGGTTAGTAATGGATCAATTTGATAAGAATAGTTACTATTATCTAAAAAACTGGTGTCTAGCCCTTGTAATTTTACTTCTAAATTTCCAAAATCCAATGGTTCAATTTTGTTTGTCATTATCAACCTTTTCTATTTTTATACCGCAAGACTTTAAGAAATTTATTCCGTCTGATGATCTATAATCATTGCGATAATAAATTTCTTTGATCCCGGTTTGGAATATTAACTTAGCGCACTCAATGCAAGGCGAATGTGTAACAAATAAACCGGCACCTTCGCCCGAATCGTTGGAGCGAGCCAATTTAGCAATAGCATTTGATTCGGCATGTAATACTTCTGGTTTAGTTTTTAAACGATACCGCCCTTGCACTTCGTTACCGTTATTATCTAAATATGTACCTTCGTAGGGCCATCCTGCATCAATTTCTTCAGGACTAAGCCAACCACCACCGGTAAACCACTCTACCTCTTCACAGTTGTTATCCCAGCCAGCTGGCATACCGTTATAACCGATACTAATAATACGATCATCCTTGACTACGATAGCACCCACATGTAATCGACGGGCAGTGCTTAACTCAGCAAACCTTTCAGCTACATCCATGTATGCCAGTATTAATTTTCTTTTCATAATTAATACACTATACAGTGTATAATTTTTTTGTCAATAAAAATTTAACCGTTAATAGATTTTTTAATCCAAACGGTGTATTCGTAATTAACTGTTTCTATATTTTCTTTGTAAACCGAAGCACCATTTCTAAGATGAAATTGTTTAGCCATTTCGGTCTTTGGACTTAGTGTTACAAATCTTTGAATATTAGATTTTTGCTCTCTGATATGATCAACTGAATCAAATATCAACTGTCGACCGGCTCCGGGAACATAACTCCAAATAGTATAAAATACTGCTACAGATGGTTGATCTGTTTCTGCAAATAGTTCACCTTCAGTTGTTGGTATAATATTTTGATAACTGACACAGGTTATAGCTTTAACTTTTTCTTCGTCACGAAGAACAAAAACATCTCGATTATGTCCGACTCTTTTCTCGTAAGGGATAGTAGGACGAACCGGATCTTGATTTAAAAAATTAAAAAAATTATCAGCAATATCTTTGATTAAGTAAAGCACAATGAAACTCCGGATTTTGACAAAGATATTTATTTTCGAAAAAGAAAAATGGTTTTAAAGGATAACCAAAAACCTTGGACTTGGTGGGCCCCCGGGGAGTCGAACCCCGCACCAATGGATTATGAGTCCACTGCTCTAACCAACATGAGCTAGAGGCCCTTAACAACTAAAATTATATTATTAATCTTCTTGGTTGTCAACTGATAACTGAACCGTTACCATTTCTAAAACCAACTTGTCCTCCCTGATCGAGAATACATTTAATTGCATCTTCAAAAAGGATAGGAGCAAAGTCAATATTCTCAACACTGACACAAAAGTATCGAGGATCGATTTCGAGTTGATTGTATTGATTTTTACGCATTACTCGATTAGCATGTAGATGCCCATGAATATTACAACCAAATCTTTCAATACTATCAGCATGAACGGGAATGTGACTAAGAATCATCCCGTTCATGACATGGTAGCTACGAATATCACGAAATCTAGGGTAGTAATCTTCTAATTTAAAAATATCATGGTTTCCTTTAATTAATACTTTATCGCCGTTAAGACGATCAAGTACTGAAAGAAATCGTCGGTTAATTACTACATCGCCGAGATGATAAATTTTATCTTTTGGGCCAACTCGATCGTTCCAGGCTTTGATCATGAATTCGTCCATTTCCTCTGCGTTAGCAAAAGGACGAAGAGGACTACCATCGGCCCTTTTAAAGGCTGTACAAGTCTTCTCGTGACCGAAATGTGTGTCGCTGATAAGCCAAACTGATGGCATGATTACTCCTTATTCTTTTTAATAAAATAATACTTATTATATAACAAAAAAGCCCTATCACCAAATTTAGATGATAGGGCCAGAAATCATTACAGGTAATAAAAATTAATACTATATTATAGACCGTATACAGATTTAGTAGCGTTGTAATTTTGTAGGACTTGTGCAGCCGTAAGTTCTGCGTTATAACATAACACTTTTCCTACTCTACCCTTTAAGAAATTTCCTGCAATATAAGCAGCGATACTAACACTACCCGATCCCGGATGCGCTGTTTTTCGAGCGGTATAAGTTGAATCTTGAACACCATTAATGTATAAAGTCATACCATTGGTAGTACTAAATGTCAGTGTGACATTATACCAAGTGTTCAGATTAATAGTTGCTGTAGAAGGATAGGCAGTGTAACTAGCCCAATCCGAGTGTCCGCAATATATCTTTCTATCTATGTTAGCCTGTGGGCCCATATAGATAAAATGCCCATCACCGCTGACTATATTGTTATCCTGGTATCCGTTCAAGTAAAACCAAGCCGATTTAGTATAGGTATTTTGATTAACGATGCCTATACTATCTCCTAAAGAATATTGGTTAGTTCCGTTGAATGTAAAGTAGCTGGGTGTACCGCTGGTGAATGTCGGATTACCATATAAGGTCATAATATCTACAGATCCCGGTCCTAGGTCAACCCATTGGGAACCGCTACCTGAATAACTCATTGAGTCGCCTGGATCTAAATTTAGCATTATATTGCTAGTAAGGATTGTTGGTGCATTGACCCAGGGGCGACCCGCAACTAAACCTTCGGTATTAGCATTGTCCACCAAATTATTACCGGAAAATTTAGTAGGCAAGAGATCGATATTGTAGGAATTAAGTGTGCGATAGGCAGTGGCAGAGACATCACCACTGGCCTGTCGCTTAGTTTGAGCGGCGTCGAGTTTTGCAACTTGACGATCTTCTTTACTAGCTAAAGTACTAATTCCGTTTGCAGACATAATGTACTATTTATACAACTACAAACAATTTTTTAGTACTCGGCTATGCTTGGGAACACCTGCAAGTAAATAATCCATTTGATCGGCAAGAATATTACGATTCTGTAATATCATATTTTCATAATGATTAGGCACATAAGGAATATACAACAATTCCATACGAGCTTCTTTAAGAGTCATATTACTTTTTTTGCTGTTGCATTCTTTACATGCAGTTACTACATTCATCCAAGTATTAGTACCACCTCTACTTTTAGGTATGATATGGTCTCTACTTAGATTATGATAATTAGAAAAATGTTTACCACAATACGCACATACATTTCTATCGCGGCCAAATAAAGTGCGATTGCTTAGTAGAACTTGTGAATGTTTGCTTATATCAAAGGTATGTCCTCTGATAGCAATAATACTTGAAGTTTCAAGATAACTTTGACGGCCATCTTTTTGAAAACCGCCTCGATATCTTGCAACAATTTCTCCCAGGCTCCATGCAACCGCTTTTCTTCCCTGATACCCAATTGCATCATTAAATGAAAGCCATTGTCTTGGAGTCCCGGCAACATCTAGTGCGAGTACTGCCATGATTGCTCCCGATTATTGATTGATCTAAAATATTTAACAAGGATTCATTTATTCAAAACTAATAGTTTTGTATGAATCAGTAGAAGATTTTTATTGATTAAGTAAATTTTTAATCTGTTCAAGATTTTTATATTTCAAAACTTCAACAGACATACTGTTTATACTATTAAGTATTAAATTTCGATTACTTTCTTGATTCCATAAATCCTCCAATGGAATAGTATCTACCTTTACTAAAAAAAGACTTGTTTCACCGTCTCCTAATGGGGAAGTTGTTTGCGTTTCCATTCGAAACCAAAGATCTTTAATACCCTTAGGTACTAAATCGCTCTTTGCCTCTGGGTATTGGCTCAACTCTCCGCTATTAGTAATTGTCCATACAAACCTACGATACGGTCCGGAATTTGAAATCACTTCGGCGATTTTTTGACTTGCTGATACAAGTTTTTCACCGTCACCTACAGGACGATGAATATCCTCTAAAGTCATTCCGATTCGTTTTGCCGGAACCCAACTACTAGGAAAACAAAAACAAATTTCATGTAATCTTCCTTTGTGTAGTACAGCATAATCTTCTTCAATCTGAAGAGCTAATTGTACTACACTATGAGTTTTTTGTATTCCAAGATGATCACATACTTTTTCGGTAAAAGATTTATTTAAACCGAAACCGTATAGAGAATCTCCCCACTTTTTTAATTCAATAAGTTTTTGTTTTAAAATATCCGGATTTGGATTGATATTAAATATCGGCCCATCGTACCTTTTCATTCCGGGTTGAGTAGTATATGGAACTTTTATGATTGAATCATTGATTATCATAGTTCTGGAGCGGGTAGGGAGATTCGAACTCCTCACTTCGAGTTTGGAAGACTGGCGTGCTAACCGTTAAACACTATACCCGCTTAATTATTTGATCATCAATTTTAGAGTGGTGCCCTGTGACAGAATCGAACTGCCAATCCATGATTACAAATCAAGTGTTATACCATTTAACTAACAGGGCATGACAACAATATACTTATTAACGACCTTGCCCTCTATAGATTTTATAACTTCTTTTTTGATGCTTACTCATTGAGGAAGTTTTCGGTCGTATTGCGCTTTGACAAGTTTTTTTAACTACAGTTTTACGGTCTCGAACATTTGACTTAGCCATTTGTACTTACTCCTGTTTTTGGCCTGACCAGAGGGATTCGAACCCCCGACCGTCGGATTAGAAATCCGATGCTCTATCCTGCTGAGCTATGGTCAGTAAATATTGGCTCCAGTGGCTGGGATCGAACCAACGACCAATTGATTAACAGTCAACTGCTCTACCTCTGAGCTACACTGGAATATTCATTAATTATATATGTCTATTTCATTTTTGTCAAGAATTTTTCTAGAATAAATATTGTTATGAAAAAACAACGGATTCCAACAAATATTAGACGATGGGTTATCGAAAGAGACGGATACCATTGTGTTTATTGCGACGAAAATTTAATCGACGGTGAAATACATCTCGATCATGTTATACCCGAAAGTCGAGGTGGATCTACCACCTATGACAATTTACAAGTTACATGTCGTAAATGTAATACTGCCAAAGGTATTTTAACCGAAGAGGAATTCGTAAAAAGACTTAGAACTCGAGCACAAAATATCTTATACAGATTAGGCTCTGTATAAGATATTTTGGTAAAAAAATTATTAACTGAGGAACTTATGATTGCTGATCAATTTATCAAAATTGCAACTAGCGGAAACACAGTAATACCAACACATAAACTACATTTCTTATGGGAATCAATTAAAAATTCTCCAGAAGGCGACATTATAGAAATAGGAACTTGGAAAGGTGGTAGTTCATTAGTGATTTCGGCTGCTGCAAGAGAATTTAAACCTAAATCTCAAGTCTATCTTTGCGATACTTTTAAAGGTATTGTCCTTGCGGGATCTAACGATAATTATCACAAAGATGGAGATTTCGGCGACACAAGTAAACAACATGTTCAGCAACTATTGCAAAGTTATGATTTAACTAACTTTTTATTAGTTGAAGGAATTTTTCCTTATGATACAGGACATTTAATTAGTAGTGAAAAAATTAGTTTTTTACATATAGATGTAGATACATATGAAGGGTATCTAGCAATATTAAAATGGGCACAAAATCGACTTGTTGAGAATGCGATTCTTGTGTTTGATGATTACTCGGCTCCGACTTGTTTAGGTGCTAAAAAAGCAGTAGATGAATATTTCTCTGATAGAAAAGATTTTGAAATGCATTTGACCTTAGGTCAAGATAGTTCTTGGGCTAGATATAAAAAAAATATTTCGTAGACAATGATATCTTAATAATTTTTTGAATAAATAAATTATTATGAAAATATTCGAAGTTATTAGTCGTCGGGAAGCCGAAAAGCAATGGGCATCACAGATTGCTAAAAAACCGCAGCCAATTTCTTCTAAAATAAAACCAACAACTCAACCCTCCTCGTCTCGAATTCATACGATTAAACAGACTGATCAAGAATCAAAACCAATTGAGCTTGACACTTTTAAATTAAATCGTATTATGGATAAAAAATTAGCTCTTATTAAGACTAATTTAAGTCCAAAGTTTAATACTCTTGTTACTCGTGCTAAAAATAATGCTCGAGAATTTAACCATAGTTTGCCAGAAGATTGGTTAAAAATTGATAACACATGGTATCTTTTACCTCCCCCTGATAGTCCATTGTTTATGAAGGGATCAATGATGGATCGGTATGACCATCTTATACAGGTTTATAAAGATAAAATTAAACAATTACAAGACTATTTAAAATATCCATTAAAATATAATTTTTAATCTTGGCTCCGATGGACGGATTCGAACCGCCTCTTGGGGTTTTGGAGACCCTCGTGCTGCCGTTAACACTACACCGGAATTGCGACTGGTGCCGCAGGAGGGATTCGAACCCTCACCCGAAGACTGGCTTCTAAGACCAGCGTGTCTACCAATTTCACCACCGCGGCTAATTTCTAAATTTAAATAACTTAGATTTGTTTGTCTATTTATTACTATGGTGGCGGGCGCTCATCTCCCGCTGCTATCGCACTCCACTGTTCACGTTGTACAGTCGGATATCTTTAAGGGGACGACCCTGCCTAGTCACCAGTACGACAGTTATAGGTTCAGCAGTTGAGCAGACTGCAAATTCTTCTCACCATATTCTAGCACACTACGCAGATATTAGTAATGGCCTCTGTGGGACAACTAATGTGCTAGAATATGGTTGCCCAGTCCCTAAACTGAGCTTCCACAGTCTTCTTGATTTTGGGTGACGGCCCTCAAGCCTAGATGTCCGTATGCGTAGTCCGCTATCACTCGCATATTTTCATTGACGGGTCTTGCACCCGCCTCGACCTAGTGTGCTACATAGACTAGGGATATGTCTGTGTAAGCATGTCGGGACTATTTTATTCAACCTTAAACAGTATACCGTCGGGATCAGCCATGATGCGAATAATGGTGCGTCCTTCAATTGTGTCGCCGACACCGACGAACGGCCCACCACTGGGATCCACAAAACCGAGATCCGAGAAATCCATTCTCTCTTGCCCATCACGGCCACCGTAACGCCAGTGGGTAAGTTCGCCCACGATAGTGTAGGTGTGGTTGTCGATCTTTTCGAAACTGTAGAAATCACCATTACGATTACGCATCATTTAACTCCAAAATATTTCATTAAATCTTCTCGGGCTTGTTCGTCCACCAGACCAAGATTAAGATTGATCCAATCTATACATTCCTGCACAATCAACTCGGCGAACTTTTGCAAGTCTGTATAGCCACAGGCATCTAGCTGGTCATTATCAACCCATGCATGGTGAGCAAGTTGTTTAATTAGTTCGTTCATATCAACGCTCCTTTAATCTTTGCATTACAGCCACAACTTCAGGATCCTGCATGATCCGATCAAACTTCTCCAGGGCGAACTCCTGAACGAACTGCTCTTCCTCTTCGGTCAGAGCCC
>Ga0129333_10006235_pt1 | contig 11284 bp, 6 predicted proteins | sample CPB6_08_DNA_FD_94474 | JGI IMG/M metagenome (GOLD analysis project Ga0129333, IMG submission 94474) | Freshwater to marine salinity gradient microbial communities from Chesapeake Bay, USA - CPBay_Sum_0.6_0.8_DNA | ecosystem: Environmental > Aquatic > Marine > Coastal | place: USA: Chesapeake Bay...
TCCAGGATTAACCTTCTCAAGAAGATTGTCCTTGACACAGGCTGATGCAATTAATGCTAATCGCATAGTTACGATGCTTGAAAGAACCAGAGGCTTTGTCGTTGTACAGGGTCACACTGGAGCTTATAAGGTTAGTGACTACGTCAGATCAGACTACACTCAGTTAACTACTGTAAGAATTACGCAGGCCGCGATCGACCAGATCAGACTTGCAACTGAACCATACATTGGTGAGGCACTTAACGGTGCTAACCTCAATGCCATGAGACAGGCAGTAGATAGCGGATTAAGAAATATGAAGCTTGCCGGTGCTCTTAACAGATATGAGTTTAATATCATATCGACACCGGATCAGCAGGTACTCGGGCAGGCTACTGTAGACCTGACCATAGTTCCAGCCTTCGAGCTTGTCAGAGTCAATGTATCCGTCAAACTTGCCAAGCAGTGATGCTTAGGTAATGGAGAATAAACATGGCTGAATCATCATACAGCGCAACTTATCACAGCTTCTCGGGCGTTGACATGCACGTCACGTTTGGGGACAGGATCATAGGCGAGCTCCAAGGCATCAGCTACACCATCACTAGAGAGAAAGCCCCTCTCTATACGATGGGTTCCGCTGATCCTCGGTCATTCTCACGCGGCAAGCGTGGTATTGCCGGATCGCTAGTGTTCCTTGTCTTCGATCGCTCAGCGCTAATCGAAGAAATGAGAATACAGAACAGAAACTACTTTGCAAATAAGTATGAACTGTTTGAAGACGTACAGGCATCACGGGACGTAGTAGGCGCACCAACATCGGTACTTGGACCGCAAGTAGCGGGTCAGGTCGGTGCTGTGGCCGGCAATGTTCCAGGTCTAGGACGTTCTGGCAACGTAATAACGAATGACAAGGTTATTGCGACCCCGGTCTATGCAGACCAGGTTCCACCCTTCAATATCGTTATTACTGCGGCAAACGAATATGGCCACATTGCCTCCATGTCAATCATGGGCGTAGAAGTCCTTAACTGCGGTTCTGGACTATCTATTGACGATATCACAACCGACGAAGCTTGCACATTTATCGCAACAGCGATCAAGCCCTGGAACAACCAGATGCACGTTGATATTAGATCCGGTACTCCATCGGCTTCTAACAACTCATCCGGTCGTCCGGGTGCAAGAGGATTCTGATAGAATCTAGTAGCCCCTGGTCAAGGCCAGGGGCATACTATCTTTATGGCACTACCTTACACTTTTAGAAGAGACAAGATAGGCGAGATACCTAAGCCGCCCAATCGGGAGACGTACCCGATAGATGAGTTATTTTGCTCGTTCTCTGGTGCTGATATTCAATGTTTTATCTTCGGAGACCAGCTAGCCCTTACTAATGATAGTGATTGGGTAGATTCCTCTCCTAATCTTACTGAAGATGAAAAAGCACTAGTAAAACAAGGTATAGCAAAATCTAGAGACCAAAGACTAGTCTCGGTACTTGGCGAGCTTCAAACAATAACTATATCTTCCGCTAGATCGTTTGGCCCTGTAAGAAGACTAGGAGAAATAGAGCCCGTGTGCTATAAGGGCGGTGCAAGAACAATTGCGGGCACGATGGTCTTTGCAGTAATGAACAAGGACGTATTCGCTCAGATGTACCAGGGCCTTGCCGATGGTATGTCTGACAATATTACAAAGGGCCCAGACTTCGTAGATAACATGCCTCCATTCCACGTTCTAATAAGAGGCTACAACGAATACGGGGCTAATGCGAGCGCGTTATTAATTGATGTAAAAATCACTAATTTTGGAACCACCTTCTCGGTTGACGACATGTTCACGGAGTCAACTTATAACTACGTTGCAAAACACTACATACCGTTCGTATCTGATTGGGCGCAAGAAATCCAACAGTACCAGTCGAGAATCAAGGAATCCAACGTAAACCCGATATCAGATAACATGCCTTGGGTTGAAATAAAGGATGAAGTAATTGCTCCAATAGGAACTGATGGCTGGCCGGACGGACTAATAGGTAGCGATACAGTATATACTCTAGAAGACATACTTAGGGCTAGATCAGTAGAGAACCATCCTGGTAGCGACTCTCTAAGAAGGTATGATCCGAATAACTTGGCCTCTCCAAATAGCTATATTCCAAGAAGAAGCAGTTATAATGGTCCGCTTCAATAACAAATGAATCTACATCCTTCAAAACAATACCCATCACCAGCAGAGGTAAAAATATACATTAACTCTGACCAATGGATAGACGACGCCTACAGAGTTGATTACACTGTTTCAAATGGTCGTATACCTCTTTATGATTATACTTCTCCATTTTTTAAATTAGTGGCCGAAGGTAATCATCAGGTTAGTGGACAATTAATTATTAATTTTAGGTTCCCAGGATACCTAAGTAGAGCGCTAATAAAGGGCCTTCTAAGGGATAGCGATTTTGCAAATGATCTCAAAAAACAACACGATATAACAAGAGAAATGGTTGGTCGTAATCCGTCTGAAAGAGTAGAAATGCTTTTAGCCGCTAAGAAACTAGGAACGTTTGAGGCCACAAAGCTTTTATCAGAGGAACTATTCTCATCCGAATCAAGTGGCAAGCTCGGAGGTAGAGCTAAGATAACAGATAGCTCTGGGATAGTAATAGAAGACAAGGCACTATCCCACATACTTCATCCTTTTAATATAGTTATAAAATACGGAGGAGAAGAGGCTCTTTATCATAAACGTATAGAGCATTGCGTTATATTAGGCGAAGGCCAGGTAATAAGTGCTTCGGCTCTAGCCGGAGGGGATCTGTCAGCTTCCGGAATGCCCATATATGAAGTATACTCATTTGTAGGTCGCAGGATAGTAGACATAGTTACTCCCAAGGGCGACATCGTTAGCAACAGGATCAATAAGATATCTAGGACAAACAAGCCCGATAAAAAGGCCGTCCTTTGAGCCTCTAGCTAAAAACTTTTTTAACCATGGTTAGGATAATATGACTGAGCAAAAAGAAAAAACACCTGTTGAAATACAGGCAGAATACGAAGCAGAGCAGAAGAGAGTTAAGGATCTCGCTATGGGACTCCTTCCTCCAGAAGCGGTAGAAGTTGTCAAGCATGCTAAGGCCATGGGCCTACAGCCCTACACTGTGCAGATTGGCGACCAGTGGTTTATTTATCGTGTCATCAATCGTATGGAATATACCAAGCTTCTTATAGACCAGGCTGAGCCGGCTCAAAAGCTTATGCAGCAGGCAGAGACGGATCTGGTCGGCCGCATAACAGTTAATCTTAGAAATGAAGAGAAGCTAGTTATGAAGTGCCTGCTTTACCCCAGACTTGACGAGATCTCTATCAAGGAGACTCCCGCTGGTTGGGTTGATGCGCTTAATAATACGATAATGAACACCTCTGGATTTAACGCCGAGCCGGTTCCGATTAAGCTCTGATGAATGCTAGAACTACCGGAAGATCTTAGAAAGGATATATATCAACTAAAAGAAAAATATCATTTTATATACTTAGTTGATGTAAGAGATCTAAGACTATCCAATATAGATAACACGCCTGGTTATGTGGTCATAAGACCGCTAACTAGGCGTGAATTTAATTTCTATTCATCTGATAGATTTTCAACCCAAGAACAAACGGTAGAACAGATAGTCGAAAGATGTGTAGTATGGCCATACAGATTCAGTCTAAATAATCCAGACTATAGCTACGCATTCGGCATAGATTCCTTTGTATCTAGGGCTATAACTAAGGTTTCGGCCTTCGCTGACGAGAATATATTATTAGAGGGTGTAGAATATAGCCGTACATACGCCAGAACCATGGAAGCTATTATTACCATGATGATCTGTCGGGCGTTCCCAACCTATACCCCAGAAGACGTCGATAATATGCCATTCCACGAGCAGATAAAGCTTGTTGGTATGTCAGAACAAATGACCGGTTATGAGGTCCCATATATGGAAATTCTGCACCCAGAGCTAATTAAAAAGAAACAAGAAAAGCCTGAGAAGCAGAAGATACAGGAGGCAATTAACCGGGCTACAGTAAGAAAGCGTGTAGCGGACGGCAGGGGTGAATTACCGCCTCCTCCTAAGGGATGGACATCTGAGGGCCCAGGAGCTCAGCAAGCGCCTCAGAGTCCTCCCAGTAAGCTAGAACAAAGAGGTAAGTCAATAGGGAAGTCCGAGATGTCCAGCCACCAAAAAGAGCTACAGGACTTCTTAGGAAATGGTTGATCGTAATAGAACCGATCGTCCGAGAGAAGAGGATCTCGGACAGCAATACATGCAGGGCGCTCGTGGCGTAGAGTCACGACAGGTAGATATACCGCGAGATCAGCAACAGGACTACCAAAGAAGGGTATACGAAAAGGCTGATTCGGGCTTCTTCTCCACGATAGGGAAAATAGCGGCTGTAGGCTTCGGCATCTATGCCCTAGGTAAGGCGGTTCCTAAGGACACAATGATAGACGCCCTAGATAAATTGGGCGTTAGAGGTAAAGATATCGCAAAAAGGGCTCTTACTGCAAGAGATAACTTTTTATATGGAGGTGCAGTCAGCAGGAGGGACGGAGCAAGATCAGAGCTAGGATCTTTCCTTCAAGATCAGTTAGACCCATTATTAATGGATCTAGACATACATGGCGTAAAAGGTAACGCAAGAACGGCTGCATACGACAAGATCAGACAGACACTAAGAGGCCAGTTCTCCACCACATCGGGGGTATCAAGTCAATACTCTAATCTAACCGCTGGCGACATTCTAAGAATGGGTCGTGTTGACCCCGGTCAAGCCTTCAACATTATTGGAGAACAGTCTTATAGACAGCTTGAAAAGGCAAGTACGCTTTTAGACCCTACTGGATCTCTCTTTAATTCTATAAGGCTTGATAGAAATCTTTACAAGGGTGCTGGAGGAATAAAAGATACTCGCTGGGCTAGCAAGGATTCTTTCTTTGCGTTAATGAGGGGCACGCTAGATAGGAAAATGCCCTTTGTAGGATTCAGCCCTTACGAAGTATTTAAACCCCTCGTTCAGCTATCCGCCAAAGGCAAGACTACTGGAATTGTAGCCGGAGGACAAAGACTAGCAAGAGGAGTAGATGCTCCAAAAACTGGTCTTAACTACATTATAGGCGGAGAATTATTTAATTTTAATAACAGCACTGTAACCAAACTGGCTCCAGGAAAGAAGTTTACGGTACAGGAGGCTGGACCTATAGGCGATGCCTATATGTCAATGATGGGGACGCATCCTCTTCAGAGGGTAGGATCAAGACAGGCTTCAGGTAATTTTCTAACAAGAGCGTTAGACATAGCTGGAATAGGAACTAGATATAGAACTAGTCCTTCTGCTCTAGGAATGCCGGCTACGGCAGCTAAGCGAAGAGCGGCAGTGCAGTCTGGACAGCTATCTTTCGTAGCTCACGAAAGAGTTAAGATAAAGTCGTTACCATTTGCTGAGCAGCTGAAACTAGAAAAAAGACTTGGCGCTAGCTTTGACCAAGATCTTATAGTAGATAATCCTTTCAAAGGTAAAAAATTCGAAGATCTACCATTTGCGGAACGACTCAGATTACTTGCATCAGAGGGAGACCTAGGAGCCCTAAGAGATAGCTCGGGCAAACAGTTAAAGACAGATGGTCTTTTTGGCTCTAAGACGGTAGCTACTAAAAATATGTACGGTAACAGGTTAGCAAGGCCTGATGAGCTAATAAGCAGAGATGTAAACGGCGTACAAATACACGGGATGGAATCTGCCAGAGCGATGGCAGCAGCTGGAAGAACTGGACCTAAGGTTTCGATGACATCTTTTGCTATGGAAGATTCAATAGGAAGTAGACTTTCTGTTGCACTTAATTTTGCCACTACAAGACTAAACAATCTCATAGGTGCAACAACTGGACTTGGCTTTAGACCTTCTGCTGGTAGATTTGGATTTGTAAAGAATGCGATAAAGATCGGTATGATCGGCGCTCTTCTGAATCCTTTTGGCGGGGCTGGCGTCGATGCAATTAAATACATTAATTATGTATTCGAAAGAGCTACCTCTATATTGGGCAATGTAGTTACTCTCGGACAAACTGACTTCAAGGGGGTAGGTCCGCTAGATGTTGCACTTAGCGGGTATAAATATGCAACCCTGGGAATGGCCAAGCTCAAGGACATGACCGGCATTACCGGGGTAAGCAAAAAGATGGAAGATCTTATGCCCGGATCAATGACCAGTCCGCTATCCGGGATGGCTAGAACCGTTATTCCGATGGCAATGCTTTCTAAGAGCATGGGTGCTGCGGGATTAGTAGCAGGACTAGGTCTATCCGCATTTACAGGCGGATTATCAGACATCATGGGAGGCACTAATGCCGTTGGAGCTGGTTCCACCACTTCTTATGAAGAACTAGAAGCTCAGTACTCGGGAGAGAAAAAGGTTGCAGTAAAGAAGGGTAGATGGTGGATGCTTGGTAGGACAGCATTCCAGGGTGAGGGTATAGACAGATTTGAGAAGCATTGGGTGGCCTCGCAAGAGAGCGATTGGGAGTATAGTAATGCTCTTTACGGCAGCAAGGCAGCCTACTTTAGTCACCAGTCTATATTGCCTACTTTTCACAATATGTTTGGATTAGGGGGAGATGATCAGTATTTCGCAAAGATGCACTCCCAAGACAGACCATACCCAGTTATGCCGGATGGCTCGATTAACCCTATGTCAGGAATGTCTATTCCTCCGGTTAAGCTTCCTAAAGGTGTAACTGAAAAGCAATTACAAGCCATAGGCATGGCTCCTCCTGAGGCCCAAACGCTAGAACCTGTTAGCGAAGAATCAGCTGGCATAAGAGCTAAGAAAAATCTCAACGTTGCTACAGAATTCTTGGGTATTTATAAATTCTTGGGTGAGACCGTATTTGGTCGTCAAGAGACCGGCCCAGTCCTTGCGTCAGCTTCGTCTATAACTGATCAGACAAGAATGTACTGGGACTCCGATTTCGGAGGATTATTTGGCATGACTGAGTTACTCAGAAGATACATGCCGAATCCAAATGACATCGGGATAGTAGAGAAGATAAACGACATACCAAACGTAATGCCAGGTTTCATGCCCGGTAGTCGGTCCATGATTGCAGAAGATAGATCTTATTTCATGGACTTCACCGTTGGCGATCCTTACACAAAAATAAAGGGCGGAGAGTATAGGTTACCCGGCTCAGGTTACGAGGCACTCAATGAACTACACTCTGGCCAGAAGGGTGTTTACGATCCAGTAGACGCGATGTTAATCCTTGCAGATGTAGCACCCTATAGCGCATCGTACAAGTACTTTGACAGAATAGTAAGCAAGATGAACCTTGCTCCAGAGTGGCAACAAAAGATTGAAGAAGCTAGAGAACAACGGTCAGAAGTTCTCAAAGGATACTCAACCGAGTTTGTTGAAAGGAAGTTCACAGGAAGCTACCAGCTTCCAGAGGCGACTGCTGAGCAGCCTAACATAGCTGAATCCAACTCTCTTAGTCTTACGGCCCAAGCAAACGAAAAGATTCAATACAATGCACTAGAAAAGCAGATTGGTGCTGGTTACGAGAAATTAACGCTTGATATACTGCCGTCTCTAGGTAAGGCTGTGCCGTTTGGTGGCGTGATAACCAATAAGTTATTCCCCCACTTCACCGCGGAGGAAGACTACTACCAAAGACAGGTTATGGGTGCCAAGTTCAACGATTGGGCTGACCCATTAGGCACATATGCTAGACCAAAGATACAAATGTTATACAATGAGGATCCGCTAACCGCTGGGCTCGGTGGAGCCGCCATAGGATTTTCATTCCTTGGTGGCTCTCCCGTTGGTCAGCTTGCTGGCGCTGCATTTGGTGGTGCTGCCATGAGTGCTGCTTCAACGGTTAGAGCCGCACAGTATGGCCAGATTGAGGGTGGTTTTAAGCCAGAATTTAGAGAAAGAGAAGAAAAAGCATACGAGTACTTTGACATGCTTGAATATGCCCGTTATCAGAGGGCGAAGTCATCTGCACTTGACGCGGGTCGTTACGACATAGCTTCTGAATTTACTAGATTACAGTCAACTCGGACAGTGGTTGGGATGAATGTTTCTAATCCAATGTATGCCATGGGAGCTGTTCCTAAGCCAGAAAGATTCTACGTAGACTCGTTCATGAAGGCACAGGGAGAAGATAGAGAGAGAATACTTAATATGGTGCCAAGTGTAATGCAAGACTTCTATGTAAGAAGCTACGAGAAAGGCATATCAAATAGGAATCCAGAAGAGAGGGTAGAAGCCTACTTTGAGAGTAATCCACTGCCAGATGCTAATTGGGCTGGCTGGAATCCGGGAGTACAGAAGTGGCAAATAATGGCCAACACGATGGACACCGCCGATAACAGTATAGCCATAGACATGCATAGACAACATGTTTCTACATCCATGTCTCGAATGAGTATTAATCAGTATCCAGATATAGGAATTAGTAATACTTATTCATCCGATAGCTCGGAGTGGATAAGAACGGCGAACATGAAGGCGTCTCTAATTGCAGCGGGAGTTAACAATGGCATCGAAGACATGAGGGTAACCTCTAGTACTGAGCCATCGTTTCATAGGGAACCACAGATAAACAGCAGGTATCAACAAAGACGAACGACTAACTTTAGAAGATATCAAGAGAGAGCAGCTCAATGACAATTCCATTCTTTCAAACGTCGGCCTTTTACCACCAGTTCTTTTCGCCTACAACGGCAACAGGACCAGGATCAGGCATTAGTTCAAATACTAAGGGACTAATAAACTCAGTGGCTAGCGCCGCAGCTAGGGCTGGACTTCCAATTAACGTCGGTATAAAAGGAGGCATGGGAGCTACTGCTGATTTTGGTAACGTTCGTATATACGCTCCAGGAAGAAAGCCGATAGGTCTTCTTACTAATCTATTTGAATCTAACCTAACCAATCCCATACTCATGGGAAGAACCTCTAGTCTTAAGAATTTTAGAGGCATACATCAATTAGGTTCAACCGTCTATTTAGGACCAGGCATGAGGGTATCAGAAGGAGGTGTCGTAGAATCCTTCTCAGCCTCATACCAAAGAGAGGTATCTGCAGCACTGGCTAGTGGCGGGATAGACTCTATAGCAGCCATTAATCGAAAACTAATGTCTACGTTTACCAATAAGGCCCAAAAAGATGTGTCTATGTTGTTCGATACGTCCGGGCCTAGGATAATACCGGCTATCTATGCAAGTCATTCAATCGATGTAAATAATTTGAATGTAATGATAGGTGGGAAATCCGAGAGGTACGGCGACGTAGCTGCGAGATTAAGGGCAGCAGAATTAGGAATGTCTTCATTTAAAGACGACAAGAGGAAGCTAGAACAATTATTTAGAGAAAGAAATGAACTTATAGGTGCGACTTCGGAAGCCCTGAGAATACAGGGGATCAAATTTAATCCTCTAATGTCAAGAGAAGGAAAATTTCTTGAAGGTATAGTTTCTACTCTTAGTCCAACCGATATAGGATTCAGCGTGACTATGGAGGGTCTCGCTAAGGGCGAAGTATTTAAGAGACAGAACATCCAGGGAATGAGGATGGATCTAGTTGAAAAATACTTTGGTGGAGCAGCTAATAAAGAGATTTTACCGGCAGTGGCCGGCAAGATGTTCGGGGAACTCACTGAAGCAAGTACGGTACTAGGTGAGGTGTTAGGAACAGCAGGTAAGAGAACTGGATCTAGGAAATCAATTAAAACTTTAAGGAATATACCTGAGATACAGGTTAATACGTTCTTCGCTATTGGCGAGAGAGCAAAGGGCGCTTCTCAGTGGTCGTCAGTAGGATCACTTGGCGATTCAAGCTCTGAACTTAGCGACAGACTCTTTAAAGCAGCCGCACAATCATTAGAATCTACGAGTGTATATTCAGCTGCAGAAATGGGTGGCTCAGCTCATATCAAGTTAGGAGCAGCAGGCATCCAGGGCGCAGCAATGCCCGATCAATTAAAGGCCGTATTTGAAGCCGCGTCTAAGAGAGAGTCGGAAGTACTTATTGGTCGTAAAAAATATGGAATAACGTACGGTGCTGGCGGAAGATTCACGCTTGACAAGGAACTAGTTCTAAGAAAGTCTAAGCACTTAGGTTACGATCAGGCAGGCAACGTAGTTCCTTTAATGAAGGGCGGTAAAGAAGTAAACTATGGAGTATTCCTAGGTACTAGCGCCCCGGTTGAAGGTATTCCGCATACAGTACAAGATATAGAGCGTAATCGTGTACTTGTTAAAAATGCGAGGGCCGTTTCTTTTAGAGGCGGATCAATACTTGAAGACGGCAAGCTAGGCCTTGTTGTAGCGCCTCAAAAAGGATATAGAAGAACAGTTACGTCTCTTGCTGGCGGCAAGGCAACTCTCGCAGTTAAATCTTCAACCAAGATGAATGTGGGCGGCAAAGCAGTTGACCTACTCATGCGTAGTGAAGACCTTGCATTAAAAATAAAAGGCACTGGACTAGTAGCGTCAGAGAAATTCGTAACCGAGCACTACTTAAGAACCCTGGCAACATACTCAAGAAAGGCAGGAGAAGCTCAGCTACAGGAGCTGGGCAAGACTCTAGGAATAGGTTACCAGCAAGGTAAGAGCTATGCAGTAGCAGGCGGAGGTCCAACGGTAAGAAAGGCATTTGACTCCTATTTATTTAGATCGGAGATGAGCGAGCTTTCTGGTAAAAATCTATCAGAAGCCATAACCAGGCTACATAGCGCTAGTCCCGCAGACCTAGCAAAAATGGGTCTATCTTCTAAGGACGCTAAAGAAGTACTGGGAATACTCAGTCCAAGCGCATCAGGCGGCTATCAGATAGCTTCAAAACACTTCAAGATACTAGATCGTGGCAATAAGGAGCTAATAGGTGTTAGCGGGCTACTTTCTTCTTTCTCTATTAGGCAGATTTCAAATCCAAAAAGTGCCAGGCCAGGAAAGTTAAGAATTAGACTCGATAACTACGCAAGACACGTAGAGCAGCAGATGACCGTGTTTGGCGCGATTGGTGAGATGGGGTTAGCTGACGACATGCGTAAGTACATGGACATGCTGCTCTCATCTAAACAGTCAGGAATAAAATCTACCCAAATACTAGGCGGTGCTTTGGCCGGTAAGTATGCAAGTGGAGTTAAACCAGGAGTGGTATCTCAGGTTGCTAGTACTTTAAGTTTATTGTCTCCAGGTTCTGCCATGAAGGGTATTCTAGGCAAAATGGGCGCAAGTCAAATGCAGACGCTCACTGTATCA
>Ga0129333_10006236_pt1 | contig 11284 bp, 19 predicted proteins | sample CPB6_08_DNA_FD_94474 | JGI IMG/M metagenome (GOLD analysis project Ga0129333, IMG submission 94474) | Freshwater to marine salinity gradient microbial communities from Chesapeake Bay, USA - CPBay_Sum_0.6_0.8_DNA | ecosystem: Environmental > Aquatic > Marine > Coastal | place: USA: Chesapeake...
AATATTTTTGTCAACCTGGTTGTTGGAGAACATTACTAGCTGCTCTACTAGCGGCAGCGTTATCTATTCCTGGATTTTTACCAAATTCAGTTGGTCGTTCTTTTTCTTTGGTTTTAATTTCAATACCCTTACCATCAAATCTATTCACTAAATTCTTAACTCTAGGATTAGTATCAAACATTTTTTTGAACAGATCGTAGTCTATTTTTTGACCTGTGACATTCTGCATCATTTTACTGATGGCTTCCCAACTATATTTTGCTGTGCTTTTTTTACTATTTGCTCTTGATTGAAGATTAGAAAGGACGCGGACGATATCATCCGCGTCTTCCATTACTTTTTTTTTGATGTTAGGATCTGGCCTAATTTTCTGCTGTATTCTACACTTTCTCTACGTTCACGGCCTGCTGGTGCTGTACCGCCTGCTGCTGGTGCTGTGCCAGCAAATTCATCGCCTGCTGCTGCTAATTCATCTTCCATGCCCATGTCTGCGCCTGCTTCCATGCCTCCCCCAGCCATTGCCTCGCCTCCCATACCTGGAGCTTCTTCTCCTGTAAGTACAGATACTGCCTGAGCTAAAGTAGTTCTTGTTGATTCTAATGAAGAATAAATTTCGTCTAATGCTGGTTTAACTTTTTGTTCAAACTGACCACTAATGTCACTACCCATTTCATCTCTTATAGAGTCTAATAATTCTAATAGCGTTTCTGATTTCATTGACGCTGTATCTTCTAACCAGCCTGTAATTTTATCTACCATGTCCCTAGCTGACATGATTAATGCTGCTTTTTCTTCTTCGCCTTCGTTTAAAGTTCTTTCACTTAGTGCTTGACGTAGGATTTCCATTGCTTCGCCGACACTTTCTTTTTTAGCCATCTTAGTAGCAGTGGCATACATCACTTCTTCGCCTTTGTCACCATAACGTTTCTTAAAGTCGCCTTTAACTTTTTTCATGCCCTTAACATACTTTTCACGCTTGCCTTCTTCGCCTGGGCTTAGTTTTCTTTCTTCTAGGGCTTGAAGAATCACATCTAAAAACGCACGATCCTTTTGATATACAGTGCTTTCGTATACAGCATCGTAACTCTTGCTGCTTTCAAAAGTAGCAATTTTTTCCATCATTTTATCTCTAGCTACCATTAGCTGAGCATCTGTAAAATTGTCTAGATTTAGCTTATAACCAAACTTCTTGGCTACATTTTCGTTCAAAGATTTGCTGTTCTTTGGATGTGAAAGATCTTTTACTTGCATTTTAATAGTTCCTAAAAGGTGTTAAAATTATTTATCAAAAATTATGTCTAAATATAGAGCTAATAAGTGTCTTATATTTTTCGGCTCTAGCTGCTGTTAATGTGTATCTAGACAAGTATAAAACTTTTTTGTCAATTTGTTTAGTTTGCTCTATTCTATTATTGTATCTTAGCGAGTCTAAACTGTTATTCCAGTATCCTGTATCTAAATTCTTAATTTCATTAAATCTATCAAATCTGTTAATATCATAAAACTTAGCAGCTAATAGTGCTGTAGCTTTTAGATAAAATTTATCAATTAAATCCCCTGTAATGTGTCTAAATTCCCAAGTTCCGTCATTATTTTTACGGATTTTAAATCTTCTATATAATAGATCTTTGTTTGGTAAAACCACAATAGGAATTTTCCTATTGAATTCGTCTTCTAAAAATCTTTCTAATTTTTCAGCTTGTTTCTTGAAGTTCATTAGCAATTACTCTCGGATTAGTATCTCCTATCTTAATTACCAAACTTTTACGAATCAGCCCCTCGATTGTGAATTGATCACGTTCGTTAAAACTGCTGAGATACTGGGGATAGTTTAATTTCTCCAGTATCTTTTTCTCCTCATTTGAAGTGAATATTTCAAATGATTTTACAAGCTCATTTAATTTCATCTTAGTCCAGACAATTTTTTAATACGATCTAATTCTCTAACCGATTCAGCGAAGCCTGGAGGAAGATTTACTGGTTGCGCATTTTGTGGCCCAGGCGCCGGTTCTGCAGGTGCTTTTTTGTCTCCAAACCCAAAGAAATTTTTAATACCTTGTAAATTCTTTTGTCCTTGTTCAATATCTTTTTTGCTGCGTCCTGTTTTAGGATCCCAATTACCTGGTCCTGGATATTTAGTAACATCAACTATACCAGTTTGTTTTGATCTCCAAGCTAATTCATCGTCTGAACCAGACACTACATTTTTAGTACCTGCTACTGGTTTAGGAGCAGTGCTTAATCCTGTATCAGGACTTACGTCTGGTGTTGTACGCTGTCCAAGAGCAGCTGGAGGAACGGTAGAGGCATCGCGCGGCGCAGGCTGAGCCGCTTGTCCAGTTTGTGTATTAGGCTTATCTGGTGTAGGAACGTTCTGTCCAAATGCTGGAACATTTGCTTGTGCCGATATACCTAAAGCATTTGTTGGAACTCCAGCAAGCTGCTGTAATCTAGCAGGATTTTCTTGTCCAAAGGTCGGTGTCTGAGCAGACATTGTTCCGTATCCTTGTGGAGGCGGAGCAGCATTAGCATCTCTAGCATTAGCCGTTCTAACATCTTGACCAGTATAGTTACTCGTCTTTGTTTGATCAGCAGTAGCTTGATCAGAAGGTTGTGCCGCTTGATCACCTTGTCTAGCATTGGCTGTTCTTTGATCTTGTCCGGTATAATTACTAGTTGCTGTCTGAGCATCAGTAGCTTGGTCAGCTGGTGTATTGGCTGAAGCAGATGCTTGAGTGGCCTGCGCAGGATTAGTTACTGTAGTCGCTGTGCCGGCGGTTTGATTTCCTTTGGCAGCATCAACCTTTGCTCCAAATTCTGCTTCTGCTTTTTTAGTAGCAGGACCCATGATACCATCTGCTTTAATCTTAGCACCAGCAGCAATTAGTTCTTGTTGACGTGCTTGTACGGCCGGATCTTTTTTAGCAGTAGTTTTTTTTGTTTGGGTAGGCATACCTGCTCCGCCTGGCGGCACTGTAGATGGTTGATTGCCTGGTCTAGTAACATCGACTTTCGGAGGACCACCTGGCGCATTACGCATAGCATAAGCATCAGCGAACCCTGCTTCTTTCATAACTTCATTAATTTTCATAATTTTTCCTTATCTTAAACCTGCTAATCGCAGAATGTCTTCAGCCATAGTATTAGTTTTTGGCATTTCTACCTGATCACCAGGTTTCACTGTCGACTGAGTAGTGGCACTGGGTTGAGTTGTTGCGCCAGTGTTTGGTACTAATTTTAATTTACCTGTTTGCGGATCTTTAGTTAAACTTGTAGGATTCTTTTTTAAATCTAGCTGTGTAGTCATTCCAGGGCCAGTATCAATAGTAGCACTAACACCAGGTTTGTAATCTACAACTTTACCCATAGACATTTCTGCCATTTCTTTGTTCTTATGCTTTTGGCCACGTACATCTTTCATAGCTTTTTTGGCATCTTTGTGTTTACCTGCTCCGGCTGTCTTCATATTCTTAGCTACAAAATTACGTGGCTTAGGAGCTTCTGGTTGCTTTGCTTCTTTCATCGATTTCTCACTTTTCTTTACGATTTTGTAAGGATGCCATTCTGGTTCATCACTATCGCTAGTTTTAATATGAACACCCTGTTGTCCTACTCTAGTAACTTTACCACGACGTTCTTTATGTCCACCTGGATAATCTTCTTTACTAGTATCAGCTACTACATCGTCGCCAACTTTCAAATCAGTTTTTGGAGGAGGACGATCCGGACGCTTGGCTTCTTTTACATTATATTTTTTCTTTAGTTCTTTAGTTTTCGTTTGTCTTTCTTCGTCCGATAAATCAAAAGTTCCTTTAAGTTCTTTATAATAATCAGGATCAGGTAATCCAGACTTTTTACGTAATTCTTGATGTCGCTTATGTAACTTGTCCTGTACGCCTTCTAATTTTGTTGCTAGTTTACTATGTTTTTCTAATTCTGTTTTAGGTGGAGCAACTTTAGACTTAGCTTTCTTTTTAAGAGCTTCAGGACCAACTAGAGGCTTAGGTTTCTTGGCGTACTTAATTGCCTTTACACCTTTCTTATGCTCTGTTAATAAATGATCTATTTTCATATTGTTTTTAAACTTAATTCCTGATCTTCTAAGTCTCTTATAGCTTTTCTAATTAAATCGATTAGTCCCTTGGCACGTAGTACTTTAAAAGTAAGATTTTCAACTCCGAACTCACCAGATTGTTCTAGTCCAGCTTTGCGTATTTTTGATAACTCGTCCTTAATTGCTATTATCTTAGTTTTATCTTTAGATTTTACTGCTGCTCTTATCTTATACACATAGCTATTTACCTTGTTTTCGACATCGTCATCGTTGATATCAACTCGCTCTTGCTTGGGTTCGCTGAGCCAAGTGTCGTCTAATACACTATAAATCCCAGCACTATGATGTGGTTGTTCTTTGTCCTGTACATAAACTTCTACATCAATACCTTTGACTTTAATGTTACGGGTAAAGTTATATTGATTCTTTTTAGCATCAAATAAAGGTTTGAGCAATAGCTCTTTGTCGTGGGGAATATTTACGATAAGATGTAGATCTAAATCACTATGATCTGTATAGGTATAAGCAGCATTGCTACCGCTGATAGTAATATCTGTTAGATTAATTTGAGGAATGTCTATGAAATCTATAAAGTTTTTAGCTATTTCTAATAGTTTTAATCTAATTTCAGATTTTAATTTATTATTCTTCCAAAGAGCAGGATTTAATGTATCACGAAAGATAACAGCATGATCTACTACGCCTTCTTGTGTAAGTTCTCTCAAATACATTGTACATTATTCTAATATTTTAAGCACTGTTTCCCAGTACGCTGACAACCATCCAATAACTGCTACACCACCTAAAATTAAATAAGTCCATTTGGCTCTAAATTTTTCTAAGTCCGATAGTTTATCAGCTAATTCATTATGCTGATTACTTTGAATTCGATGTAATTCATCAGCATGAGCATAAAATCTATCCCGGTTTTCCCTATATTCATTTAACATGATGTCTAACTTATCGTATAAGGTATCCCTTGTACGATCCAAACAATCATGCATATCTTTCACATCAACTTTCAAATCGTCTATCTTTTCGTCTATAGCTTCTACTTTGGTTTCCAAAACACTAACCCGTTCTTGGGTAGGTATAGACGTAATTTTTGCTACTCGTGCCATTCGGGCATCTCCTTGTAATTTTTGTTTTCAAAATGCCAAAAAAATGCCTAAAATGAGCCTAGTGTAATATTTATTGTTTAAAATCAAAAATGATATTTTGTCCTAGTTTGAACACACTGGGCTCGAATGACACTGTTTCTGTAAGTCCGCTAATATACGGAACAAATTGAAACAACTCTTTTAGTACTGCTATAGGATCATCATCCTTTTTGAACAAGTTAGGTATTTCCATCTTCCATTCAAAATACCAACAGTTTATATCATCGTTTCCAAAAATTACAGCAGGCACAATTTCAGGCTTACGATCATAGTACATATTTCCACTAAGTTGTATAGTCTGCATAACTGTGTCGAAGTTCTGTTGTTGATTACGTTCTAGTTTTTGACCGCCGTGATGTTGTCCGGTGGCAGTGATGTCAGCAAGAGTGTACAAGCAATAAAGCATCACGTATTTACGCCGTAAAAAAAGCCCTACTATAAAAGTAGGGCCCTTCCCATCCCTAGGAAGAATTAAGAAACTGCGATTGCTGTACCTAATGTTACAGTTGTATCTGTACCAATACCGCCGCCTAATGCTTCAATACGATCAGCGATAGAACTTGCTGTTACATTGTGACCGTGCATAATTACGTGGATGAAACCACTGGAAGCACTTGGAATATGATACATTAATGGGTGTAGTTCGCTGATGATACGCTCAACGATCTGATCTGCCTCGCTTGCTCCATCACCATCTTCAGCTTGTAAATCTACATCTGTGTTTGAACCATTACTTGTTGAACGAACACGGATTAGGAAAGCTTTAAAATCTTGTGTGGTACGTAATGTACCTGTGGTATAATTACCACTATAACCATTTACTCTTGTAGTTGCTGACATAATAATATCTCCTCGTATGTCTTTGTCCATTCTCTATGGACATCCTGCACCCGCAGGATACTGTATTATTATTTAGCACTTTGGTAAAAATCAGCCCGTTTTAGCTGTATTTTGGGCATTCTGTTTCTTAGCTGCTAACGCTGCCTTAAACTCAGGAGTAGTAACTTTAAAAGGAACTCCATTTTTAGGGCGTATAACCATGCCTTCTACATCTTTACCTAGCATGTCTTTACCTAAAATATTTGGATGACTTATAATAAAGTCAGCTAGCTCATCTTTTACAGTTTGTAGGAAAGTTTTGAGTTGTATCTTTTCTTCTCTATCAGCTGCTTTTCTTGATGTTAATATAGCAAGACTTTGATCGTTCATACTCATAACAGGATCAATGATAGCGTTTACATCAATTTCTCCATTCTGCGTCAAACGTCTATCAATAAATTTTACTGTGCTGGTGCTATGACGCATCAACATGCCTATAATCGAATCTGATTTAGGATGAGGCTCACCTGTACTAGCTACTATAGCTTTAAACGGCACAATACTCATTAATTTACCCAATGCTCGTTTATCATAACTAACGGTTACAAACTTTAATCCTGTTTCTGTAACTTCCGCCAGTGGATTATAAAGTATTTCGCATTCTACTTTTGTATCAGGTGGTAAATCTTCAACAAATTTACTGTTCACAATAGCGTGAAAAAGATTATCATAGTGTCTAGCACGTTCTAATTTTTCACCTGTAAATCCTTTACTCTCGGCATGTCTACTAAACATACCTCCTTGAAATATAGGACCGCTATGACTGCTTTCAAAAAAAGGTCTGCCGCTAGAATCTTTACCAAATCTAGCACCAAGTCCGTCGACTTTAAGATTTAATTGGACGTCATTTAATTTTCCTTTTAATTTAGATTTCATATCTCGTACAAAGTTTATAAAATCTATATCATTCATTTTTTGTAAATGAACTAATCCAACTCTAGGACTGGCTACTACATCATCTTCAGTTAAGGATTCTGTTTTATATTTGGCATAGTAATTGTCTGCTTGAACTTCCGCATCTTTAGTAATATTATCAGATACACCAAGGTTTTGTATTAGATAATCCAATGCTATCATTTTTTCTTTTTTATCTCTTTCTGGATTACCTCTATATAATCCTTGTCCTTGCGGACCGAACAATGTTAATATAAATCCGTTGGCTAGTTTGTCTTTAGCTTGATCATCTAAGTATTTGTTCGCAAGTTCAACACCGCCTGTAAAACTCCAAAGTTTTTTGGCATCATCTCCTTTAGGTGTACGACCAAAAATCATTTCAAACATACTTTCTATGTTATTAATATATTTGCTTTGCTCTACTGGAATTTCTTTGAATACTGGGATTCCATCTTTTTCTAATTGTTGTCCAGTTTTAGTATCCATTACTGGTTCATACTTTTGTCGCATGCCGCCGCCTTTGCCGCTACTTACAGCAAAAGCAATATCAGTACTGGTCACAGGCTTGGCTTGTATTTTACCTGTCTTAGTCATAATGTATCGTTGTTTGAGAGTATTTGTTGTAAATGCTCTCATGAGATACTTGTGGAATACTCCTTTAATACCTACTCCAAGATCTTCCCAACTACTACTATGACTAAATTGACTCCAAGAAGTAGGTTCGCCTTTTTCATAATCAACAAATTCTAAATCTATTTGAACTTTAATAGGCGGATTAGACAGTTGCCATAAACTACTGTATTGTTCGTTACCTAATTCATAACCTAGTAAAGTTGCTGAACCAATAGCTTTACCTTTAATACTATCTAACCATCCAGTAAGTTGATCTTTTAGATCCTTATCTACCTGTGTATCGATATCGCCGACAAGAGGTTTAACCTTTATAAATTGTTCGTCTGGAATATCAGTATCAAAAAAATGTAGACTAGAGCCGCTAAGAAATTTTTTACTTTTCAATAATTCTGGAAGCCACAGAGCTTGCCCAACTGATTGAGAAAAGGAATTGTTTATGTTAGACAGGACATTATTGAGCACTGGTACAATAAAATTTCTGTCATGTACTTTTAAATCAATTTGACCCGCTTCGTCACCTGAAGGCAGACGTAGATTACCGCCTTCCATTAATTGGCGTGCGTTAAATTGTCTTAGTGCTTCTTTTAAAAACTCTTTAGCTCTCATTCAAATATATCTCTATGTAATTTACCATACAGTTTCATTAAATAACCTGCTTTGGCATCTGCTTCTATTTCCAAAGGACTGCCAGGACCATGTTTTGTAGCTCGTTGTATGTCTCCCACTTGTCCTTGTTTTACATGTACAAGTTCATGACAAATGGTTCTTAGTATATCTACCATATTACGATTACCAACATATACTACCATATGATTGTTCTGCCAATCCCAAGCACCTGTTCTATGTTCACGTTGCGCATCTTTTTGATCGTAACTGAATACTATATTAATATCTTCGTCTGCCACTCCTATGCGCTTCTTTGCCCATTGGATAAAATGTTTAATCCTAGCTTCTCTACGATTACTAGGTTTAATTACATCCTCTACTCTGTCTAATTCTTGGAAACGCATATCAGGGGTTATTCTTACTTTCTTTAATTTTCTTAATACCACGCTTAAATTTAGCTGGTTCACTGGTACGGATAGCATTTAAGAAACGACGCTCTAGCTCGGCCGCAGTTTCCAAATCATAATTTTCACGGATAAGGTTCAATAAATTTATACTGCTTTCAATTAAGTTGCTGCCTCTACTTTCGATAACTTGATCCTTATCTCTGCTGATGCCCAAATCACTTAATTCTTGCAGGATACCTCTAGTGCTTTTCCTCATTATTCTATCCTTTTTTATATTTAACCTTTTTTACATGAGTGCGATACTATAAATAGCATACACATTTACACATAGGAGACACAAATGTTAGCATTTTTTGGACTAATAGTCAAATCATCTACTCTTCAAAACGATCTAGAACAGTACATTACTGCTCATAATCCTAAGAACTGCGCAGATGTCGAACGTTTAATTAAGGAGTTCACTTATGGGAGTACTAGAGTATGGATATGATTTGCTCTGTAATTCAATCTATCATAGAAGCTAGACAAAGACAAGCCGAACAATACCTTAAATTTTTAATAGTAAAAGAACAAAAAGGTAGTTGAACTTTTTAAATTTTAGATATATAATAATACAACACACTTACACAAGGAGATTAATGATGTGGATGCAATACTTTACTCAACCAGAAATTACAGCTGATTATGTAATTGACACTATTCAAGGTGTTAAGAAAGGGTTTACTGATAAAGTAATTACCGATAAGACACTAAACAAAGCAGCTCACGATTATATCAATGCTCAAACACAGTTTGCTAAAATGTTAGCTCATAACTTTGTAGACATTGCTAAGTATTCAGCGGATTCCATTACTAATGTATGGTTCCCAAAGAAAGCAGAAAAAGCCGCTGCTCGTAAACCACAGGCTTAATTGACACATACACACAAGGAGAAAAATATGTCAAACTTCGAAACACCTAAACTACCAGACGTTAAATTTAATAAGAATGGATACGAGATTCGTACAGACATTCTTGCCATGGCAAAAGATCTAGTCCAGAGCGAATATCATATGAAATTCCAAGGATGGGAAATGAGTGCCAAACGTGACGACAAAACTGGTCAAATTGTTACCTCAGTAGGTATGCCAGAGTTTCCAGGACTAGATAAAGTTCTAGAAGCAGCAGAAAAGATGTATAACTTTGTAAATCAAACTAACAAGAAGTAATTAAAAAGGGCTCTAAGAGCCCTTTTATTTTATTCCCAAGCTACCATTTTAAATCTTTCTCTCGGTATACCAAAGTAGTTACACTTCCATTCGCTTTGCGCAAAGAAATCTAAATGGTGCCATTCTGATTTACGCTTTAATATATTGATAGCAGCATCTTCCCAATCAATGTCAGACAAAATAGGTTCCACACAGTGTTTCATTTCTAACATTTCTTCATAATCAAATCCGTCATACTCCCAGTGTAGTAATTCAAAACAGTTACCATAACAATCTACATAATCCATACTGTAATCCAGTCCCCATTTAGGTCTTAAACTAATTAGTTGCCATATACGAGGAAAGTATTTGGTCCACATTTTAAGTTGGCCTAGTGCTTCTCCTTCGTAAGCTTTGCGTTCAAATAGTAAACTGTGATTTAAGATAGCACCTTCTAACTTATCTGATTGATCAAACCAAGTTTGTTTAATGGCAGTGCGATGACTACGATGAGTCTGTGTTTCTGTTAGATTAACTTTGGCATACATTTTTTCTAACTCAGTTAGATCGTAACCGTTTTGATCAAACAGTTCTAAATGATAGACCTTAGGAGCAAAGTATTCTTTGATAGGAATAGTCCAGTAACCTTCTGGATTCCAGGAGTTTGTGGTTAATACAACGTCTTTCATTTAACAATGGGTCCTCCAGTGATCCATAGTTCGCAACTACGCTCACCTGCACATTTAAAATGTAATAAGTTACAGTAACCTAAGTCAGCTGCTTCTCTTGTCTTTTCTGCTTCATAGGCTTCTTCGCCCATGCCATCGTGTATACATTTATACATAGCATCACTGATATTAAAGGCAGCACAGTTAGCACACTTCATAGTCTTGGCAGTCTTTTCATCTATGTCCCATTGTTTAGCTGCTTCCTTCCAATAACTACCTGGCTCTTTGGGATTAGCTGGACCATAATGATGTTGATCAATAGCCTTTTGTCTGTTTTTAACATTGACTTCTAGGTCGTGTGTGGCAATGGGACAACCTTTGTTGGCTGCTTCTACTATGTTTATGTATTTTCTGTACATCATCTCTGTTCAATCCAAGTCATTGAGGCTAGAGCGTCTTTGCCAGTGTTGGGGCTGGCTATGGCCAAGGTCAGTGTGTCGCTGACCGTGCCTAAACTACTTCTGCCAATCTGATATATGGTGTCTTTGTCCAATCTAATGCCTGTACCGCCACCACCAATAACAAACCCTGAGTCAATGTTTACACCACCTGTGTAGGCAGTGGCTGAAACATCATACTGTGAGAATGCGTTGGGATCAGGCATATCTACAAAGTTGGCGCCGGTCAGTGTGGCATTACGCACCAGTCGATAAAATATTGAGGTGTTATCTATGGTGGCTGCTTGGAAGAAAGTGGGCAACACGATGCCTTTCAGTGCTGTGCTTTTTAATCTAAT
>Ga0129333_10006237_pt1 | contig 11284 bp, 8 predicted proteins | sample CPB6_08_DNA_FD_94474 | JGI IMG/M metagenome (GOLD analysis project Ga0129333, IMG submission 94474) | Freshwater to marine salinity gradient microbial communities from Chesapeake Bay, USA - CPBay_Sum_0.6_0.8_DNA | ecosystem: Environmental > Aquatic > Marine > Coastal | place: USA: Chesapeake Bay...
TAACTGATAATTCTGGCGAAGGAATGACACCAGTTATCAAAGTTGCCGATTCCTATACTACAAATATGGTTTCAAATATCGCCAACTCAGCTGCAAGCGTGAGCGCCTATGCTGACACAGTTGGAAATACGGCATATTCCAATGCAGTTACTTATGTTAATAATAGAACATTAGACGACTTAACTGGTGTTACCATTTCCAATGCTGCAACAAATAATGTTTTACTATACAATGGTTCTACTTGGATAAACAGTGCTTTTAATACCGCTAAACTTTCAGATGTTCTTACTAATAACGTTTTAAATGGACAAGTTCTTTTATGGGATAGCACTTTAGGTAAATGGGTGAATAGTATTCTTCCTGAACAGCCTGAAGGTACAACTATTTCAGTTACAAAAGGCAATGGTACAGACAGAGATTTTACTATATTTCATGGTTTTAACACTGCAGATGTTGTAGTTACCGTAAGAAGCAATGTAACTAACGAAGTTATACAAACAAGATGGAGCACTACTGATTCACTGGGTGCTTATTCAGAAGATTATGTAACTGTAAACTTTGAAAGTCCACCAGACGAAGACGAAATGCAAGTTGTAGTATATGCAGCAATTCAAAGTACTGCAGTTGTAATTACTGGTAGATTAGATAATTTATCTGGTGACGTAATGATTGGTTCTGCAACCAGTGGTGACGCTTTATTATATAACGGAAGTAAATGGATAAATAGGCAAATAAGCCTTGCAACAGATATGGAAGATGTCCTTATTACTGGTAATGCTACCGGTCAATTTCTTCAGTTTAATGGCAACACTTGGGTAAATTCATCAATTCCTACGATAAATAACTTAGATGACGTTGGAGATGTAAGCGTTTCGTCAAAGTCAACAGATGACTTATTAAAGTGGAATGGAAGTGCATGGGTTGCAGTTACTCCAACTAAATCAATAGTTGGATTAGCAAATGTTGATAATACTTCAGACTTAAATAAACCAGTATCAAATGCAGTACAAACTGCCTTAGATCTTAAAGCTAATGTCGCATCTCCAACTATAACATTAAGTGGAGATCTAAGTGGAAATGTAACTCTTTCCAATTTAGCAAATGGAACATTAAGTGCAACCATAGTCGCAAACTCTGTTGCCCTTGGTACTGATACAACTGGAGATTTTGTTTCTTCCCTAGTTGCTGGAACTGGAATATTGCTTTCAAATAATTCTGGAGAAGCAGCTACTCCAACAATTTCAGTTAACACTTCTGTTATTGCAACAAAAGCTTATGTAGATTCTTTTGCATCTGGAGTTAATTGGCATCAATCTGTAAAAGCCGCAACAGCGGGTAACCTTGCTGGAAACTATGATAATGGCACAAATGGACAAGGCGCTACATTAACAAAAGCAACAAACGGTTCAATAGGAACAATCGACAACGCTTCCGTAGCAGCTGGAGATAGAATTTTATTAAAAGCTCAAACTGACGCAAAGCAAAATGGAGTTTATGAAATTGTCACTACTGGTAACGTAACAACACCTTGGCAAATTATAAGAACATCAGATTTTGATAATTCTACTATTCCAGCTACAATCATAGCTGGCGATGCTGTATTTGTAACTAGCGGAGACACTAACGGACTTAAGGGTTTTATACAAGATTCTTATGGAACTGGCACAAATGATGCAATTGTAATTGGAACAGATGATATAAACTTTACTCAATTTACTGGTGCGTCAACTTCAGTAGCTGGAAATGGATTAGCTATAACGGGTAATCAGTTTGATATCGGAACTGCTTCATCCTCTAGAATTGTTGTTAACGCAGATAATATAGACCTAGCAACAACTGGAGTATCAGCCAATACATATAATTCTGTAACAGTTGATAGTTATGGGAGAGTTACCTCTGGAACAAACCCAACCACATTATCTGGCTATGGTATAACCGACGCAGCTCCAATAGATAGTCCTACATTTACTGGTACAGTAAGTCTTCCAGCTAATACTGTTACAAGCACTATGATTGCCAATAATACAATAGTTAATGCAGATATTAACTCTTCTGCAGCCATTGATTATTCTAAATTAAATATTTCTAATTCTGTAGTCAATGCAGATATATCCACAACAGCAGCGATTGCTTATTCTAAATTAAATTTATCAAATAGTATCACTGCAACAGATCTTCAAACTGGCCCTGCTCAAGCTGGATTTAACTCAGTCATGAGAACAGTAACTTCAAGTAATACTTTAGTCACTGAAGACCTCGCTAAGTTAATAAGGGTAAATAGTTCATCAACCGTAAATATAACAATATCTAATATATTATCCAATGGAGATAGAATAGACATTTTAAGAGAGGGCACTGGAGAAGTTACAGTTGTTGGAAGCGGAGTTACAGTAAGAAGTACTCCTGGAGCCAATTTGCGCGCACAGTGGTCTTCTGGTACACTAATTAAATTAGATTCGAGTAACTGGCTACTCATTGGTGACTTAAAGGCTTAATCTTATGACAATCTCAAAAGGTGGTGGAGGTCGGAACTAGAAAAGTTCCAAAGCCAACAATACCAAAAGGTGCATCAAAAGCAACAGCCAATACAACTATAACTAATGCTGGATTTACAGTTGGAAACGTAACCAACACCACTAGGTTAAACGCCAATAGTTTATTGGATATAGAAAATACAGTAGACACAGAAATCACTGGTGGTGAGATTCTTCCCTTAGGATCCGCCATCGACTATGCAGTGACTTCTCCTTATTTTCCACCATTCTTCCCACCGTATTTTCCACCGTCTTTTTGCTCTTGTATTCCAGGATGTGATTCTGGAAATATTACATCCGTTGGTGTAAGACAATATGGTCAATACTCAAATCTTGACCCAGCTGGTTATGGTTGGACTTGTGATGGAACAACAAGTTATGAATATTGGACTTGCGGATGTGGAGCCGGAGCATGCCCAGCAGAAGGCGGATATAATGGAGCATTAAGAGAAGGTGTTTGCGGATACACAGCACCATCTGGCGGTGGTGGCGGAGGCGACGGAGGCGACGGAGGCGGCGGAGGCGGCGGCGGAGGAGCTGATCCTTGCGCTGCTTGTGGTGGTGGACCTGGTTCTGGATGTGTTGACATTAAGGGAACTGCAGGTTGTGTATAAATCTTTTAAGTAAAAACCTATGATATAATAGATTGAAAAGTAGGAGTAATAATTTTATTTATGAGTAATGAAAATTTATCCTGGGAAAATGTAACTCCAAATTACGAAACAACTGAAGAACAATTCTTTAATGAATGGGCTTTTTTTGAACAAAAATTTGGTGAGTTTGGCGAACCTGGATTTACTGAGCAAACGCACCCAGCAAGATTTCCAGGTATCTTTGGTCATAATAATAGTGTTGATGTAAGATTTACTCTATATCGAGGAGAAGATGGACAGCTGCTTTTCGTTCATGGTTGCTATATTGACGTTAATGACAATAACTTGCAAAAACCATTTGTATGGAATGCACATCCTGATCATCAACGACAGGGTATTGGGACAATGGTAGCCAACTATATTTTGGCAAGATATGAACAAGAAAACGGCACTGAGTTCGCTTATAGCGAAAGCTTAAGTGGCACAAAGTATAATGCAGCAGGTGCAAATTTTGCAAATAAGTTCGTCAACAACGTGTATAGCGAAAAAAATAATATATAATATATCCCCATATGGATAAACCACTTACTGCTTGGCAAGAGTATAAAAAAAAACTAGGAGAAACACGTCCTTGGGATGCGATAAACCCTAGGGCACCACACGTTTCTGATGAAGAAGCCCAATCTAGGTATGATATATGTTTAGACTGTGACAGATTGCTTCCAGTTACTCACCAGTGTAAAGAGTGCGGATGTTTAATGAAATTAAAGGTAAAGTTAAAATTTGCGTCCTGTCCACTTGGTAAATGGTAAATTTAATATAATTAAAAACAAATTCTTGTTACTATACCCATATAGTCTAAAGGATTAAAATGGCCAACACAATCACCCTTAAGAAATCAGCAACGCCCTCACAGGCTCCGTCAACGTTGGCTGACGGCGAAATTGCCATTAACTATGCTGATGGCAAATTATTTTACAAAAATGCCTCAAACTCCATAATTCGGAGCAGCTTTAATATCTTCAATTAGCGGAACAGCTAATCAGGTAACAGTAACGGCTAACGCTACAACGGGAGCTTATACTCTTTCGCTTCCCTCTACGGTCAATGTAGGTAATATACAAACTACCACATTAACAGTGGATTCTATAGAGATAGATCCAACTGGCGCCTCGTTAAATCAAGTTCTTAAATTTAATGGAACTAAGTTTGTTCCAGCATCGGATGCAACAGGTACTCAAAGTGTCTCTTATGAAGAAACAATAGGAAATAATACTGACACAACATTTACCATTACTCACAACCTTGGCACTAAAGATATAAATGTTATAGTTAGGGAAAATATTAACCCTTATGATGTTGTCGATGTGCGTTGGGAAGCAACAACTACAAATATAGTTACAATAGATTTTGAGTCTGCTCCAACTACAAACTCTAAAAGAGTAGCGATTAAAGGCCCAGGAACAAAAGAATTTTATTCAACTGCAATAGGAGATGGATCAAATTCAACAATAGTAGTAAATCATGGTTTAGGTTCCAGGAACGTGGTCCCTGTCGTAAGAAGTGTAGATTCTCCATTCGAGGTAGTTGAAGTTCTTGCACAGGCAACAACTCTAGATTCAGTTACATTAGATTTTTCAACTGCCCCAGAAGCCGCGTCATTAATAGCATCTGTTTATTTATTAGATTTAGATAATTCTTATTTTCAAACAGTTGGTGATGGAACAAATAATGAATTTACCATTACTCACAATCTAGACACTAGAGACATAGGTCTTACCTGTAGGTCGACAACAAGCCCATATGAATTTATCTCAATAAGATGGGAAGCAACAACCGCTAATACAGCTAAAGTTATATTCTCTTCTCCGCCAATCTCAAATTCTAGGAAAATTGGAATTTACAAGGCATTAGGTGGAAGTAAATTTTTCAACTCTGAAGTTGGTTTATTTGATGGGGACTTAACTCCAGCGATAGACAACGTTTATGAATTAGGCACGAGCGCATTACGTTGGAAGAGTGTTTCAATTGGTGGCGGAACACTATATATTACAGACTCTGGCAACAATAATCAAGTTGCCGTAACCGTTAGCAATGGCGTTTTTAACATTAACGGCATTGCCCAAGCCCAATTGCCAAACGTTAAAGTAACTAATTTAACATTTAGTGATAACACCGTACAAACAACAGCAGCACCAAAGTATTATGGTTCATTCTATGATACAACAACGCAATTAGCAACAAACGCAAGCATTGCCTACGCAATGCAACTAAGTAATACGGCAACTGAAACTAATGGAATTTCAATTACTTCTGGATCTAGAATAACTTTTGCAAACGCCGGAACGTATAATATTCAATTCTCTGCTCAGTTAGATAAAACAGACAATTCTGATGGTCTTGTGAACATTTGGTTTAACAAAAATGGAACACCGATTGCTAATTCTAATACGCAAGTTACAGTGCTTGGAAATAATGGAAAGTACCTTGCTTCTTGGAACTTTATAGTTTCAGTTACAGCTGGTCAGTATATAGAGATAATGTGGCAGTCTCCAGACGTAAATATGAGAATTGTTGCATCCGCAGCACAAACTAGCCCCACAAGGCCAGCAACTCCATCTGTCATAGTTACCGCTGTACAAATAGCTTAAACTTGACAGTTACCAATCCTTAGGCTAATATATTTATATGCCTGTAGAAGAACAACCAATTAATATTACGATTTCTAAAGAACAGCTTGAAAGCTGGCATATTTTCTTTGCCCTTCCATGTTACGATTCTCACGTAACTGAACCTTTTATGATGAGCTTTCTACAAACAGCTCTTTATTTTAAAGAGATTGGTTTAAGGTATTCAGTTTGCACAATATCAGATTCGTTAATTAACCGCGCAAGAAACAACCTCGTTGCTAAATTTATGGGCAATCCAGAGTATAGTCATTTAATATTCATTGACGTCGACCTGCAATTTGACAAAGAAGCAGTTCTCAAAATGCTTTGGCACGATAAGGATGTTATGACAGCTTCTTATCCGATTAAGGAAATAAGTTGGGATAAGGTAAAAGAGGGAGCTCAAGCAGATATTGCAGCCACCGATCTAATGGAATACGCAACTAGATATGTAGTGCATATGACTAAGCCTGGAGAAAATCAATTAAATATTGAAAACGGCGCAATCGAATGCTATGAAGCCGGAACTGGCTTTATGTTAATTAAGCGTCAAGTATTTGATAAGATGTTTAAGAAATATAAAAAATTAAAATATAATGATGATACAGGAGCTTTGTCTGGCGCAGAAAGAGAAAACTCCTATGCCCTATTTAATTCTTATGTAGATGACGATGGAAGATTCTTGTCTGAAGACTATGGTTTCTGTAGGTATTGGCAAAAGATGGCTGGCAAAATTTGGGTAGATCCAACCATTAACTTAACCCATTTTGGCCGCATTAAGTATACCGGCAAGATGCTTGAGTATTTAAAGAGAATAACCCAATAATTTCATAGTTTGCCTATTACTATATTCCTAGTTGTTTAAAGTCTCACACTAGGAGAGATATGGCCCGCTTAAGAATTGAAACCGCCCCTGAAATTACAGTATTTGATGAAGCCTTTGTTATTAAAGCAGCAGCTAATGCCACAGCGCCTTTAGTACAATTAAAAGATTCTTCTGGAACCGTAGTTGGTAACATAACCTCAAACGGAACGCTAAATGTTCAGTCGGTAGTAGCAGCAAATGCTGGTACTAGCTCAACAGATTTGGCTACAAGAGCATATGTTGATTCATTAGCTGCTGGAACAAACTGGCACGCAGCAGTCGTTTATGCTACAGTAGAAGCATTGCCAGCATGTACATATAACAATGGGACCAATGGAGTTGGCGCAACTCTTACAGCAAACGCATATGGAACTCTCCAAATAGATGGAGAAAATCCACTAGTAACTTATTCAGTTCTAATTAAAGATCAAGCTGATGCTAGGCAAAATGGTATTTATTCAGTAACTAATACTGGAGGTCCTTCAGCTTATTTTATTTTAACACGTCGCACAGACGCAGACAACAGCCCTGCAGGAGAAGTAAAACCTGGTGACGCAGTTTACGTTATAGATGGCACAGCTAGTATAGGCAACTCTTACGTTATTACGTCGACTGGAACTGGAACAGGTGGCCAAATAGATATTGGTGTTGACAATATTGTTTACTCATTATTTGCAGGTACAGCAGCAACACAAGCTGGAGCTGGATTGGTTAGAGATGGATATGTTCTTAATGTTGCTACCGCAGATCTTGGTAGAATTGTTGTTAACGCAAACAATATAGACTTAGCTACAATTAACGTTAGCACTAGTGGTGGTTCAAATACTACAAGTTTTATAGACAATATAAATGTTGACAGTTATGGTAGAGTAACTTCATATAGAACCGCATCGGTTTCCTTTACTGGTTATGCACTTTCAGCTAACTCCGCTTTAACCGGAACTCCAACAGCTCCAACCGCAAACGCAGGCTCAAACTCAACCCAAATAGCTACAACTGAATTTGTTGAAGCGAGAGCTTTGGTAGCAGAAGGCAACGCTGCTAACTCAGCAGCAAATATATTTATTCAAAAAGCCTCCTTTGACGCAAAAGGAGATATTCTTGTTGGTTTATCTGATAATACATTAACTAGACAACCAGTTGGATCAAATGGTCAATACATTGCCGCCAACTCATCTACTTCTAGCGGAATAGAATGGAAAACGCTTTCCCTTGCAATTGATGATCTTAGCGATGTAACCGTATCATCTGCAGCTACTGGACAATTAGTTCGTTATAACGGAAGTGCATGGGTCAATGCAAACTTATCCCCAACTATTACTTTAGGTGGAGATTTAACAGGAAACGTAACTTTAACAAACCTTGCAGATGGGACACTAACTGCAACCATCGCTGCAAATTCTGTTGCCCTTGGAACTGATACCACCGGAAACTATGTTTCAGATGTATCTAGCGGAACTGGAATTACTGTTACCCATACTCCTGGAGAGGGATCAACTGCATCTATAGCTATTAATACTTCTGTAACAGCAGACTTAACAACAGCTCAAACTTTATCAAATAAGACTCTGGCTTCTGCTGTTTTAACAACTGAAGCAACTACATCAAGTTCAAGCTTTAATCTTATTAACACTACCGCTACAACAGTTAATTTTGCTGGTGCAGCTACAGCTCTTGCAGTTGGCGCTGCAACTGGTAATACGAGTGTCAAAAACAATTTAATAGTTGAAGGTTCAAGTATAACTACAACAAGTGCAACCTTTGGATTAGTTAACACTAATGTTACAACATTGAACTTTGCTGGAGCAGCAACTACGTTAACCGTAGGAAACACTTCTGGCAATACGACATTAAACGGAAACGTAGTAATTGGTGGAAGCTTAACGGTTAACGGAGCAAACACTATAATCAACGCTAATACTCTTGTTGTTGCAGACAAAAATATTCAAATGGCTAATCTGGAAGTTCAAACAAATACAACTGCAGATGGTGGAGGAATTCTTCTCCATGGCGCAACAGATAAAACATTCTACTGGTACGACGCTTCATCTTCATGGACTTCATCTGAACATTTAGATCTAGCATCTGGTAAAGTTTATAAGATAAATAATACAACAGTTCTTTCAGGAACAACACTTGGTTCAGGAGTTACTGGTTCTTCATTAACATCCTTTGGAACCAGCCCTGCATTGACAACACCTACAATTTCTTCAGGTGGAGCAACATTTAATGGTTCGACATCTGGAACAACGATACTTAGAGCTAATGCAACAGCTTCTGGAACAATAACTTTACCAGGAGTTACAGGAACCGTTATCACAACTGGTGACACTGGGACTGTAACGGGAACTATGATTGCAGACAATACAATTGTTAATGCCGAAATAGCCACCACAGCAGCAATTGCCTATTCTAAGTTAAATCTAGCTACATCAATTGTTAACGCCGATATATCAGCAACTGCAGCAATTGATCAAAATAAAATAGCTGATACTGTAATCAATCCTCAAACAACCAGTTATACATTGGTGTTAACTGATAAGAATAAGCAAGTTGAAATTTCTAATGCATCAGCAACTACTCTTACAATCCCTGCAGACAATACTGTGAACATGGCTACTGGAGCTAGTATAGTAATTTTACAAACTGGAGCTGGGCAAGTAACTATAGCCGGAGCTGCAGGCGTAACAGTAAATGCCACACCAGGACTTAAGTTGCGTACAACTTGGTCTTCTGCTACACTTATAAAGAGAGCTGCTAATACATGGGTAGCCCTAGGAGATTTGAGCGCGTAATATGGCAACTAATAATAGCGAAGGTCCAAAGTCTAAAAGAAAAAGAGCTAAACCTACTATAGCCGCACGGAACGGCTAAAGCCGACGCAAATACAACTATAACTAGCGCAGGCTTTGTTGTAGGAAACGTAACTGCAGTACCAGGTGCAGCTAACACTGTTAATACTGGAACTACATTAGACACAGTAGCAACTGCCATAACTGACACTTCTATTGCTCCCCTTGGTAGCACCATTGACTATACTATCAATAGTCCTTATTTCCCTCCATTCTTTCCTCCTTTCTTTCCGCCTTACTTCCCACCGTTTTTCCCGCCGTTTTTTCCACCGTACTTCCCACCATTCTTCCCACCATTCTTTCCTCCATACTTCCCACCATTCTTCCCGCCGTTTTTCCCACCATACTTCCCGCCTTACTTCCCACCATACTTTCCACCTTACTTCCCACCAGCGTTTAAGTAAACAAGGTATATAGAAAAACCCACCCCATAAAAAGGGTGGGCTATTCTAATAAAAAATAATTTAATTATACTAATTTAGTTATAGTATAAAAAGACGGTGTGGTAAATCTTTCTCCAGATGTTACCATCTTGACTCCATGAAGATAATTAATATCACCAGGATGAGCAACTGCAAGACCAGGTTCTGGCTTAACGATAATATCGTGCTGTGGGTAATATAATTCTCCACCCTCAAAATCATCATTATAGTATATCAATGAGTTTAAATCATAAGTAGGGAACGGATTTGGTGAACCATCATTTAACTGCTTATCTGCATGAGGTTGTTGCTCTATTCCAGGAAACCATCTAATAATAACTGGTGGTCTAACTGACAATTGAACTTTAAAAGTATCTTCTAAAAAATATTTCATTTTTAAAATATATTTTTCTATCAAGTTGTAAATGTCTAAATTAATTCTAGAAAGAATATCATAGCTACATTGACGATTTGACCAGTAAGAAGCATCGTAGGTACATGTACCATCTTCTGAATAGGTATTTTCTCCAGCATCCATCCATTCATTAATGGTTGGCAAAAAAGATTGTATTTTTTTTAGATCTTCTAGTTCAACAAAATTTTTAATAATTTTTATATTATCTGATGAAGAACCAAAATGTCCTGGTAGAATTAACGACTTATCATTTGTGTCAAACATGATAACCTCAATACTCGAAGTTGTGGTACAATAATCATATCATAAATAGAAAATGAACGGAGATATTATGGAATACTTTCATGTAGGATCCTGCAAAAGTCCAGAAGATAACGCCAAATTTGGAATTTATCTATATAGAGGCGCGCTTGCAGATAATGCAAATATTCCAGAAAGATTAGAAGCAACTATTGGCAGTAGTACTCATGAACTATTTAAATGGTCAGAGGCAATGGTTGGATACAATGAAAAGATGCCAGACTATAGAGACTGTGTAGATTTAAAAATGAGTCCAGCACACTGGCCTATGTTGACTCCTGAATTTCAAGAAATTAAAAACTGCTATGATGATGTAGAAAAAGCAATAAAAACCTGCCTAAATCATTACGAGTCTTTGTATAATTTTAAGATGGAATACATGGAAGCTATCAACTTTGTTCGTTATGGAGCAGATCAACACTTTGCTGTGCATACAGACCATGGTTTTTCTTATACATGCACTGTGTCATCTATTGCATATCTTAATGACGATTATGAAGGTGGAGAGCTTTGGTTTCCATATTTGAATATTGCTTTTAAGCCACAAAAGGGCGACATTTTAATATTTCCATCTACATACATTTACGCACATGCTTCACTAAAAGTAACTAGCGGTATTAAATATAGCGCTGTA
>Ga0129333_10006238_pt1 | contig 11284 bp, 27 predicted proteins | sample CPB6_08_DNA_FD_94474 | JGI IMG/M metagenome (GOLD analysis project Ga0129333, IMG submission 94474) | Freshwater to marine salinity gradient microbial communities from Chesapeake Bay, USA - CPBay_Sum_0.6_0.8_DNA | ecosystem: Environmental > Aquatic > Marine > Coastal | place: USA: Chesapeake...
ATCCTTCCAGACATTTGTGCTCCTCCTCCTCCTTATGAGGATGAATAATATGGAAAACTTTGAAGATACTCTGATGAATCTCTGCAAGATGTGTGAGGGAAATCAAGCACGTCTGTCAGAGGCTATGTATCGACTCTCAATCGTTGCCACTCCGAATGAAAGAGTTTTATATGGCACCAAATACAATTGTTGACGGAATTCCACCTTGTGACGTAACGCTTTCCATTAATACTGTTGGGTGATTATATATGAATACATCCCATGTATGGATTTGGAACGAATCTTCTAATGGTGTTAGATACTACAAGTGTAGCATCTGCTTCAAGAAGGTTGGTATTCCCGCTCTTGAAAATCTAAACTTGGATGAGGATGGCTTCGGATATAATAAACTCCTACCAAGTGAAGAGTGTGATACGCTGAGTCGTATCGCAAATTCATCAAAGGGCTTAATCCATTATTGGGTGGGGGAGAGTTGCTCACCCAGTGATGGTAAGCGTTACTATAGGTGCAAGGTTTGTCACAAGCTACATACTAATTTGGAAGATGAAAGCCAGCCATTGCCAGAGATCCAGTGTATGGATCTCACGCATTATGTAAACAGAAAATAATAATTAATAGGAATTATAATGCCAGTAATTTGCCTGCCGATTAATGTAAATCCAAGTCACAATCCCCGTGAATTAAACGGGTGGTCATTTGCAGTTTCCATGTCTAATGATGCCCTCAAAAACTTACTGAGCATCATCAATACTTCTGAAAAGTTCTTACTTGATAAAACTTTTTTACAGATTACTTATAATAATAAGTATCGCACTAGACTTTGTCAGGTATATGTAGACAGTAAAAATAAAGATATGTGGCTTTTAAACCCTGAAAATCCAAGAATTTACATTGCTAATGGATTTCCCGGAACTGGAAAGGGGGAAGAAGATACTTCAGGAATCTTTGTAAGTAATGCTAGTACGCTTAAGGTTAATGTTTGTGAGGATGGTATTTATGTGAGTTTCTTTTATTATCACAACCACCTTGGAAGTAGGTGGTTGCACTCTTCACACCCAGTTAAGGCAGATACTTTTAAGGCTCTAGCTAATATTGGAGAAACTTTTGAAGACTTCTTTGTATCAATAAAATAATTAATAGGAATAAAATATGTCATATATTAATCTAAATAATCTAGATGATTCTTATAAAGAAATTCTCTGGAACATTGTTCGTGACCCTCAATTTTATTCACTTAAATCAAATCCAGATATCAACAGTATAGAACGAAAAAATATAATTCTCCTTATTGAGCATGGCTTAATGAATCAGCAGATCCACAGCGATATGTGTTATATAACTCCTGCTGGCGCCATGATTCTCCTATTAGATAAAAATCCAGCAGATATCAGTGATTGGGTGTCTAGCTGGAGAAAGAAAGAGGAGGCTAGAGAAAATTATATTAGACTTTTAGATCTTGAAAGAAGAGATTATTACGCAGTTCAAGAGAGAATACTTAAAACAAGGTAGCGCATGTCTATTAAGTTAACTAAATATCAAAAAGAAATGCTCTGGAACATAGTCGCAGAGCCATTCTTTTATGCCGGAGAAAGAGATCAGGGTATATTATATAATCTTGATCTCTTAAGAATTTCTGGCCTAATAATGACTGATAACCCCAATCTAGAAGATATAAAACTAACACCAGATGGTGTGGTTTATCTATCTATCGAGACGGGGGTTTTTGACGTTTCGGAATGGATTCTCTTAAATGAAGAATCTGAAAAAGCCCGGAAGAGATATGCGGAAATCTCTTTTGATGAGAGAGTTGCATATTATAGAGTTTTAGATAATCTTCTAGAGGCAAGAGGTTATAAAGATGTTGAAGCTAACAGAATCTCAGACACAGATTTTATGGGACTCTCTTAGAGATCCATATTATCACTCAAAGCGTAATGAGAACATAGATGATTTAAAATTTTTGGAATCAAATGGATTGATAGAGGTTCGCTTAAGAATGGACGGTTATATATCATTTACAAGAATTCTTCCGGATGGGGTATTATATCTTTGCATTGAAACTGAATTCATTGATTTTTCGTTATGGTCTTCAATGGTTGAGGATAGACTTAATAGAAATTTAAGTCTAGTAAGATTACCAGATGAAGTCTCCGAGTATAAAACTATAGCCTTCAAGCTTCTAGAGGCTGCCAAAAGATGCTGACACTTAAGCTTACTGACTCTCAGCTTAATATTCTTTGGAATATTGCCTGTAAAAAATATTCGTATCAAGATGACAGAAATAGAGTTGATTTGTTTTTCTTATTATCAAATAGGCTGGTAGAAGGTAGGCATGATCATGTAAGGCTGCTTCCAGATGGTGTTATTTATCTTTGCATTGAAACATGCTTTGTTGATATTGCAGAATGGACTAATTTAGTTAATAATAGACCAGAAGATTTCATATCTTGGTCTAATCATTTTCGTAGCAAATTGAGACTTACAAACTATATGGATCATTTAATAAAAGAAGATGAACTATATGACGAAGTTTGTTTGGCTCTTAGCAAGAACAAAAGATGCAAATAAATGAAAGACCTAAGTAAATCTCAAAAAGAAATTCTTTGGAGCATAGCAGATAGACCAGGAGCCTGCAGTATACAGAGTCTTTTGTGTAAAAGGATAGAAAATGAATTATGTAATAATGTAAATTTTTATAATAAATTAGAAAATGAATTATACAATGATATAAATTTTTTGATGTCTATAAATATGATAGAACGTACTTACAAACAATATTATAGTAAAAATGTTATTGCAGAGTATATAAGATTATTACCAAATGGTATGATTTATCTTTGTATAGAAACTAGTTTTGTAGATCTATCTGAATGGGAAGCGCTAGTTAATGAGAGACTTTGCAAGAGTCAGATTTTAAGAATTAATAAAGAGATAGTTTTATATGAGTCAATTTGCATGAAACTTATGAATAACAAGATAGAGATGAATGCAAAAATTAACCAACTCTCAAATTGATACTCTTTGGAATATTGTATTAAATACCAGTCAACATGGTTGTGGTACCTGGAATTACAGGAGATAAAAAATAAATCAAATGATAAAACTAACTAGTAGTCAGTTAAAAATTCTTTGGAGTATAGCAAATAAGGTAAAATATTATGGTGATATTCATCAAGATAATCAGGAATTAAGTAATATTGAAAATGATATTATTTTTTTAAAATCTATTGGATTTATAGAGTCTTCTTCTTGTGATGGCGCAGGCATCGAAAACTTGCTTCTACTGCCAGATGGAATGTTATATTTGGCAATTGATTCCAGATTTGTTGATATGAATAAATGGATTTCACTTGTTAATTTGAGAATTGAAAAAAATAATAAAGATAGAACTATAGAAGAAATGATGGAATACTACTATCTTAGTATAAGGATGGTCCAAGCAAAGAGATTATCCTCAAGAAATGAGGCATAAAGTGGATAAGCTAATGCATAGACTGACTGATTCTCAATACAAGCTTTTACTAGATATATTAGATGGAGAAGGCTGGTATAATATACACCACTTTTATTATAGATTCCCTGCCAGTGTTTATACTACGGATGAGAAGAGAAGCGAAATAATAAGTAATGTGAACTACCTAAAGTCTTTAGGTATGATAGAGACAACATCTGATAACCATGAAGTTGATGATAGCTTTGCTAGATTGTTGCCAAACGGTGTATTATATTTTTGTATTGAGACTGAGTTTATAGATATTACACCCTGGGCTACACTGGTCAGTGATAGGCTTGATAAAAAGGATAGTCTAAGAAGCTCTGCTGAAAGAGAAGCGTATTATTTTCTTTGCTTAAATCTTATTAAATTAAGGAAGAAGTATGCCAAGCTTAAATAAAAATCACTTAGATATTCTTTGGGATATTGTAAAACAATATGACTTTAGTATGTTCAAATTAGCCAATAAAGATTTCAGAGCCGATATAGATTTCCTTATAAAAAATGAATTTATAGAAAATTATTTTAATGCTTTTAGACTTCTTCCAGATGGCGTTATTTATCTTTGCATTGAAACGGAATTTTTTGACATAAGCAGATGGACTCATTGGTAAGAGAAAGAAGAAAAAATAAAAACGAAACAATGTATTCCTCTTACTATGAAACCGATGAGTATAATATGATTTGCAATAAGATTGCTAACATAAAAGCAGAAAGAGACAGAATAATTTTAAATAATATATCAAATTTTATCAACTCAGGTGATTATCTATGCCCATACTAACCAAAAGACAGGAGAATATCCTTTGGGCCGTTGTAAACAATCATAAGTTTTACCCTTCCGCTTTAAAAGATAAATCCTTAATAGCGGAAATAGATTTTCTTATAAAAAATGAATTTATAGAAAATTATGTTAATACCTTTAGACTTCTTCCAGATGGAGTTATATATCTTAGTATTGAAACAAACTTTAGCGATATAAAGAAATGGACTAGTCTGGTAGAGGCTAGGATCTCCGATAAAAGCGGAAGCTTTAAATATGCATCTACAGAAGAAACTGATGAATATTTTAAGATTATTACCAATATTGCTTACGTCAAAGCAGTAAAAGATTTTAAAGAATCTAAAAAAAGTGTTTATAAAAGGAGCAAAAATGAAAATAGAAATACAAAATAACTTCTTAAACTTTGTGGATTTAGATCTTGCAGATGTTTTTGTATCTGAAAATACTGTCTATATGAAGCTAGGTGGGTACTACAGGTCAAATCATAATGTAGGTGGAGGTGCCTTTACAGATTTTAATGCATTCAATTTAGAGTCATCAAAGTTTGTAAATATTGATCCAATGGCTAGAGTTATAAAAGTTGAAGCAGAATTAGTTGCAACATTAAAATAAATAAAAAAGAGAAAAAAATGATATCCATCGTTAGACATGATAATACTATAGAATTTCGTGAACTAATGCATGATGAGGTTTTTATTTTAACAAATTATAATGAAGCATTTGTTAAACTTGATGATCTTTATTCGAGCAATAAAGAACCTAAATTTCTTGGTTATAATGCCATATCGTTGCTTCACGGAACGCTTGTTAGATTTGAGGGAAATGCTAAGGTAAAAAAAGTAACAGCAGAAATTCATATAGTTTGACGAGATATTAGGAGACATTTATGAAAATAATAATTGAAAAAAATGATAACCTACTAAGCTTCTCAGAACTGAATCCAGGGGATATATTCGTTATTGGAAATGATTATTATATGAAATTAGATGAAGACTACGGAAGAGAACATACGTTCCGTCTTCAATCAGATGGAACGTATAGATCATATACAACTTATAATGCATTTGACCTAACAACTTCTAGACTTTATATATTTCATTGTAAAGAAACAAAAGTTAGACGTTTAAATGCTAAGTTGGTAATAAAAGAATAATATTGGAGAATAAAATGAAAATAGTTATTAAGAATAAGTATATATCATTTGGTGAATTAAAAACAGGAGATACATTTATTATTGATTTGACTTCAGAATGCATATCTGCATGGGTAAAGCTTGATGACTTATATCATTCTGAGGATGATGAAAGTAGATCTTTTAATGCATTAAATCTTAGAACTGGAACATTTAGAATGTTTCGCAATACTGACTCCGTAAAAGCTATAGACTCAAAAATAATTATAAAGAAGTAATAAATGAAAATAGTCTATGAAAGAAAAAATCCCTTTGTAACATTTGATACCCTCCGTCAAGGAGGCGTATTTGATTACAAAGAAAATCTTTATATGAAACTTTTTTACATATATCAGGCTAAAAACACACACCTTCTATCAGATGAAGAAGGAATAATTCGTTATAATGCAGTCCACTTAGAAAGTGGAAAACTCATGTCCTTTAATGATAAGGCACTGACTATCCCATTAAACGTAGAGTTGACAATAAAATGATCATTAAATATGAGACTAAAAATAAATTAAAAAAATTTTATAATCTTCAATCAGGTGATACATTCGAATACAACGAATGTATTTTTTTAAAAATTAATTCTGATTATACTTTATTTCATGAAAGTTCTTTCCTTCCTCGCAACACATTCAATGCACTTAGATTAAGTTGCGGGTCATTGGTAATGATTCCTCTTGAACAAGATGTTATTATTCTTGATGCCGAACTCAATGTTATAGAATGACTGGCATTAAGTATCACTGACTATACGCTAACTTTACCCCGACTCTAAACCCGAGTATTCTGGGTAAAGTTATTTTATGATCCGCTTTATCCAGGCGCAATAAAAGGTAGAACCGTGGGCCATAGGCATCGCTTTTAAAGCGCATGTCTTAGAAGTGTAACCTGATAAACAAAATAGGCAATGTGCCTGTAATTTGTTTTTCCTATACTGATAAATCACTCCACTCTAAGGAGATACTATGGAAAACGCCGAGCTTATCAATCGCACTTTTGAGAATTACGGTGTGTTTCTTGAATATGCCGATGGATACAAGTGTTATAATTTTATGATTCGTAGAAGCGAAGATAATTTCAACTCCAACGTTGCAAGTCTTTTTTCTGTTCAGATTTTGGATCCAAAGGAGGTCAGGGCTCTACAGAAGAATCCACTTACTGTGCTTGAAGCCGTGACCTGGATTCTAAATAATCTTGAAAAGACTCATCCTAACTTCATCACTGCAAAGGTTAATTTTTACGGCTCCACTGCAAGTCTAAGGCTTGATACTGCATTTCATTCAATTCTAATCAACCCTATTTCTGCTTTTGATATTTATTCTTATGCTTTTGGTGAGTCTCAGGTTCCAACTGAGTGGAAGGATACTATGATTTCTTCAATGCATCTTAAGGTGAATCATAACTTCTTTGAGAAGTTTTATTCTCATATCTTTTATTCATTCATTAATCTTGCAAGGGGATTCGCCGGACTGCCGTTTGACACCACCACTTATTTTTACAAGGGCTGATAAGATAAATCGGACTAAGCTCTCAAAGGAAGGTTAATATGTGTTGCGACGGTTGGAATGATTCAAAGTTGGCTAATGGTAGGTGCGAAAGTTGTGATGAGCCTACAATTGACGGAGTTGCAGCAGTAGGCTGTTATTGGAGTCCAGAAGTATGTGAAGATTGCGGCTCCCGTCCATGCGACGAGTCATGCTAAATATGTCTGATTTTAATAAACTTCCTGCCAGTGCTATTACTAAGCACTAAAGAGATTTAAAAATGCCTTTTGATTCTATTGATGAACTCACTAATACCATATCTAAAAATCTTAGGGATTTATCATTTAGTCCAAAGAAATATGAACTCCACTGGAAGCGCGATGCAGATGTGGTATTTCCATGGAATATTTATATAGAAATGTATCCTGGGTATTACAGCGGAGTATATAAGGCCAGTTCTGAAGTATACTTAGATTTGAATAATGCACACAAAAAAATTTGCGTCGGTCAAAATCTAGATTGGTCTGACTTGATTCAGCTTTTGAATCAACTCATATATAATATTCCTCTTCCTAAACTACCCGATGATATAGCGGGGACAACATTAAGCGATTGGATAGAGGAGGATGATGAGTCAGGATGCTTCTATAGAACACTATTGAATAGTGATAAACGTATTGCTTATATCGAGAAGACGCCTAGAGTCCGTGTCTTCTCATTTAATCATTTTCTAGAATTGGATGGAAGTATACTTTACCCAGTTACTTCATTCTATACAATGGAAGGGTATGATCAAACCACTAGAAGGATGAAAAAACTAGCCTTTCCAGAATTCTGGATTTATGGCCCGAAAGGGTCAGATGATCTTGGTAGAGATGAAGACTCTCGGGCATGGGTTAATCTTTCATTAAAAACGCTTGGTTACACGGTTTAGAAATACTAGATTGCATAGGTGCTTATAATGAGAAAAATTTCTTTTTCTTCTGTAGCGGAACCCTGTTTTAATGATATGTCTAGCCTATTTCAGGCTTCACAACAAATGGCGTTTGCGATGCTTATTACTGATATAAGCGCAGCAAGGACTGCTGTAGAATTTTGGCCAGACAAGGAAAATGTACCAACTCCAGAAGTTATATTGAGCTGGGCTGAAGAAATTAGAAGCTCTACTGACAACATAGAGCTTGTAAAAGCACTTATAAAGCCATGCTCTCCCAATATGAACACACATCATGGTTTTTTTACTGGCCCCCTAGAAAGCGTAAGATACCCAGGCCGTATACAGACATCAATGTTTTTGACGCTAGAGAATATTATATTAAGTTTAATGTCAAACCCACTGGAATTGGAAGTTCCAGATAATGATTCTGATATAGAAATTTTAAAACAATTTATTAAAAATAAGATGATTTCATCTGGAGTAAACTATTATGGGTATACTTATGCAATAAGTAGTGATGATATAGGTTTTTTTCTAGAAAGAAGAGAAGTAAAACTTTTTCTTTTAGAATATCTAACTATTAGATATATGAATAAAAAATATTCTACTCCATCTATTTTAAAGAACGATGATAGAAGTTTTTTTATAGTTAGAAATAAAAATACTGGAGATTCTAAGCTTATTATAGGAAGGGACAAGACAGACTGTATATCAAACTTGTCAAAATCGATGAATATCGAAAGTACCAATGACCTTGCATTGGTAGAAATAAATTACGATACATGGGTAATTCTTGGTGGTAAATGAACAATCTACCTTGGAACACAAGGTGCTGCAACCAAGTATTTAGGTGTATCGGCTGGAGATGGAAAGATATCAGAGATAAGCCTTCAAGCAATCTTGGAGAGATTGATCCTGAGAAGATCAGGATATATGATATAGATTTGGGTGAAGAACATTACTGGACTTCTCCAGAAGATTATGCCTACATTTCGAAATATGTTTCTAATCTCATAAAATCTTTCATAGAAAATAATGAAAAGGTTAATTGGGAATGGTTGTATTCCACTAGTGGATATTATTATTAAATTTTATCCGCCCAGACTGGTTCTTGATATTTTAATAAAATAGATTATAGTCATTTAACTTTGTAGGAGCTTAGATAATGTCAGCAAATGCTTGGATGATAGAGAGAGAGATTGTGACATCAACTGGATCTGTAGTGGATGTTAATATTGTTTATATCGGTCCTGATTGGGATGACTATAACGATCCACCGTCTACCAGACTAAGTAATATCGCTCCAGAGCATCTTACTATATGGGCAAGTTATCCTCAAGAACATGATAACGAAGATCTCTATGAAGAGTGTCTAAACTTTGTGGTAGCCAATGAGACCACAATCATAAAAGAAATTATAGAATCAAATGAATCTGCAGATTGGTATTGGGATACTTGAATAATAAAAAGTGAGCAAGAAGCTATATGGAATCTTATATTAAAGATATTTTTATATCCTATCCACATAAAGACATGCTCAATATGAAAAGGGTAATTCTAATAGAAGAGGGAGTATATAAAACAATATCTTATTATATTGATGGATATATATTTGCTAGCCATGATAAGCCAGGAAAGATAGAATACCATAAATCTGGAAATGTTTGGAGAGAAACTTATTTTAATCATCCAAATATTATATATAAATTTATTACTTATAATGATGATGAATCTAATTCCATACATGCCATGTATGAGGAGCTCTCAGATAATCTAACTACTTATGAAAAAGATGGAACGATAGCAAGCATCACAAATTATTCTGATTACGGCCTTGAGCATATAACAAAATATGAAAAAGATGGTACCATAACCTTGGAAACCAAAAGTTATATTTAAAATAGATTATGTTTGATTTTTATAGAAAAATTATAATAATAAATTATTAAATAAAGATTTGAGATTCAATATTATGAAAAAGTATTATTCTATGTGTTCTGATAAATATAGACTATATTGTAAAATCTCAAATGATTATTACTCTAAAAAAATTACATATAACTTTAATGCAGCGCACCAAATTATTGGAATAGATAGTATTTATTATACTTATGGTGGTCTATTATTTAGACCGGATGATCTTCCAGCTGCAACTCACTACTTTTTGAATGGCAATACTTCTGTTTTAGAATATTATAATATACCAGACAAAAGATATAGGTTTGATCATAAGCCTTCACGAATTTGCTATTATGAGGAGACATCAACTATAGCTGAAGAGTCTTATACTAATGAAAGAGGTGTTTATCACCGCGATAATAATCCGGCTGTTATTTTTTACAATAACAATGGCGAAGTGTATCAGACAGAGTGGTGGAATAATGGAAAGCTTATTAGCTTTGAAAAACATTTTATATAAATATAAATAAAGTACTTACACATATAATATATAAAATACATGCTAAATATCTAGGTGGTTTTAAATGCGAGAAGATAAATTTATTCTTTATTGTAATAAATTATTAATTTATTACGAAATGGAAATACATTATTCATCTGGAGGATCAGTTAGTACAATAAAGTATTTTTACAAAGGAGAGCCTTTCAGACCTTTTGGCCTACCTGCATATACAATGTATTATCCATATGGCAACGTAGACATTCTGGTATTCTTTGAAGAAGTTGGAAGAAATTACCGCTATGGTGGTTTGCCACACACATTATTTTATAGTGTCTTGGGTGATTTACAAAAAGAAGAATACTGGGAAGGAAATGTTCTAAAAATTATAAGCTATGATAAGGATAAAAATATAATCTCTCAAACAGATGCACAATTTTAGAAATAAAAAAAATTATATATGAAAATAAATAAAGATATATTTGTCTTACACTCTAAAAAATTAAATTTATATTATGAAATAATAGTACATAATTACGACAAAAGTATAGCTTCTATTCATTATAAATATAATGGATCTATATTTAGATTTGGAGGAGGACCCGCAGTAATTTATTATTATGAATCTGGTAGAGTAAAAACTTATAGATACTATGATAGGCCGGGTGTTCTATATAGGGGCGATGACTTACCAGCAATTATTGATTACTCTGATGATAAAAGAAGTAAAATACTATCAGAATACTATTTTAATAGTAATGGAAAATCTCATAGAGATTATAATTTGCCATCAGTTATTGAATATAATAGAAATGGAACCATTAAGAATCAATTTTGGTATAAAAATGGCAGATTGATAGCGAGTGCTGAGACAGGTTGATTAAAAATATATTTAAACAAATATCACATGTAAATAAAATCTATCTTCTAATTTGCTCAACCTATGCGGGCGCATTTCTTTTTTTCTGATCCGAAATATCGGGCTACTATACTATGGGTGCAGCGCGA